>Ga0335075_10013553_pt1 | contig 12274 bp, 12 predicted proteins | sample Lox_Sample_24_FD_206723 | JGI IMG/M metagenome (GOLD analysis project Ga0335075, IMG submission 206723) | Soil microbial communities from Loxahatchee National Wildlife Refuge, Florida, United States - Lox_Sample_2.4 | ecosystem: Environmental > Terrestrial > Soil > Wetlands | place: USA... | reverse complement strand
GCCTTCGCCTCCCGTTTTGGTGCCCTCGACCTCACCGGCTATCTGCTGCGGCAGCAGGAGTGGCTTACGGTAAGATTGGTAATCGGCCGGCCTGCATGCCTGACTGTACAGTAATCTGCACATGGTCGGCTGAATTGCGCAGCGTGGTTGAGGGTGATTCACCGAATAGCTTTCGGTAGGCGACCGAAAAGCGGCCGAGCTCCCAGAATCCATAATCATTGGCGATCGTGGTCACAGTTTTTTCGCCGGGATCAGACAAACTAAGGGCACGCCGTGCCTGGTTCATGCGCCTGCGCCAGAGATACTCGTGCGGACTCATGCCGAGGTATTCATGACAATAATTGCGCAACGTCCTCTCATGCACGCCGACCTGGGCACATATCTCGGTCAGATAGAGCGGTCGTCCCTCAGCCTCGTGAATAGCTCGCTCGAACCTTTGCATGACTGGCATGCGAAGATGGGGGCTGGCCCTTCCTTCGGAGGTCGCGGCTTCAGAAAGGCAACCCACCATTACGCGGACTAGCTTCTCCTCTATGGCCCTGGCAACCTCGGGATGCGCCAGGATATCGGGCGTGTTCTCTGCGAGATGACAGGTCGCCTCATGCAAGCGCCGCAATCGGCCTATCAGGTGATCCGAAACGCGTATGTGCCGTATCTCCGCTGGCCCTGCCAGTTCACGGCCGGTGAGGGCTTGGTTGGCCGCTAAAAGATCTTCCGGCGGCAGTGACATTGTCGCTAATCGACTCGACCCCAGGACCCGACAATGATGGTCGCTCTCAATGGACGTAGCTACAATCATGTCAGGCAGAATCTCGCTGCCATTGTGGTACGAAGGCGCCTGCTGTGGATCCGCGACAAACCCAATTGGGCAGCGATCGAATGCATTGGTCAAATGCATGATCTGTGGCAAGGACGCGTCGCTGCGCTGCATCCAAAGGCGATGCAGACTTATTTTGGTAAGAGCGCCACTGTACTTGCCGGCTGTTGTGACGAGCACCCTAAGGTTCGCGCCCCGGTAAAAGGCTTCGTGCTCCCAAGGATCCTGGAAGCTGCGAATCGCGCTGCTGACCACTGCCCTCTCTCCTTCTAATCCTTGAGGCGCCGAATAAGACAGTCAAGATCGTAACCGGCAAAATACGGCCCCTGACCAAATCCCGATTTCGGACCCTACCAGGAAGATCACTCCGATGGTGCCAGTGAGCACGACACCTGGGATATAGGAGTCAGTTGTGATCAGCGGCACCGACAACGCATAGATGGCAACGACATAGGCATCGAAAGACCAATCAAGTGACGCTGCCAATGTTGTCGAGCATCGGATTGCGCTAATCTGAGACATCTCCCCTCCAGATTCTAGCTGGCTGAACACCGGCAAAGCCACCAAAGCACAGCCTCGATCTGCCACAAATCTGACATTGAACTGTGTACCAGCATAAACCATAATGTCTGGCAGTCAAGTTCATGAATTTTGATCGAATTCCTCTGTTCCGGCAGGTGCAGCATCTTCGCTAGCAGTATGCGCCTGTAGTCCCTCCGCTCAGCCCGTCACCCCATCACTATCGCTCCTTGGGTATGAGGACCGTCCAAGACATGGGGGTGGAACAGCCCGCTGATCCCGGCGCTGATCCACAGCAGGATGCTCGTCACGACTTACCGGTTTGTTCTTCCCCCCTCCCAGTTTTTGGACGGTCTCAATAATGTTGGATGCAATATCGCGAAGTCCTCGGAACACCTACTTGACGCAGGCTGCGGCCGAGCAGGGCAATGGCGCCAATCATGTGTGCATTAATCGACAGCCTCAATGAGCCATTCGACATCAACTCATGGGGCCAAGCCGCCGCTCGGTTCGACAGCCAGGCTCCGCACGTTGATCACTTACCTCGAAATGATGGTCGATTTGTACCGCAAGCTAGGATCACAGCCAACCGCGATGCTGCGATACGTTGCTGCCTTCGGTGACTTGCATAGTCGGCCTTGATCGGAGGAAAAGGCATGGACGCCATATATCGCGTCAGCTTCTACAAGAAGCTGACCGACGACACTGGTCACCCTGCCGAGCCGTGCCAGGGTGTCGTCGAGGTACACGAGAAGAACCGAAAATGCGCGATCGAGGTCGCTAAGCAGCGGTTCGCAGAGCTCAAGGGCGCAACGGACTCGTCGGCGTTTGCGGATTACGCCATCGCGAAGGCAGTCCCGAGTGCCCTGAGTCGCTCATAGTGCGGGGTAGAGCCGCTTCAGCTTGATGCGGGCATCTGCGGTGGTGAACTGTCGTCTGCCTTGGTATGGTTGGAATTGCGGTTGTTCTCCCAGGCGGCGACTTCCTCGATGAGGCCTCAATCATTGCGGCCAGGCCCGCCGTCGACTGCTACGTTCTCCTGGAGCGCCTTCATATCCTCTTGGGTCGCCGACGCCATCGCGTAAGCCATGAAGCGGATCGGATCGGCAAGTGCCTCCTCCGCCGTCTCGAAGCCACGAGGCGAGGGATCCATCGATGGCCTTCTCCGCCCCCTCAATCGCCAGCAGCGCGAACGTGGCCAGCCAATGCTCGCCCATGTAGTCGCCCGCGACATGCGGCAGGCTCGCCGCCAGGTGCCGACCCGCCGCATCCCGCATCACCGCGCAACGCGGATCGCCGGCCGGCAGCGCCGCCGCCAGATTATTCCAGCACCAGGCGCGGCTGAAGTTCAGCCCGTCCAAATGCGCGAGCCTCCCGTCGCTGCGGTCGCTGACCGAGACCGGTTGGAACAGCGCCGCCGGTTCCCGCCGCGAAAGCCGCGGCAGGAACCGGCCGAACCAAGTAAAGAACGCGTCCGCCGGCAGCACTCGCCGCATGCACTCCGCCTCCGCCAGGCAGGGCGAGAGGAAATCCTCGCCGCTGGGTTCCCAGGCCTGACAATCCGCATCGTCCAGGTACCAACGCCGCGCCGTGTCCGCCACCATCGCAGCCAGCGCGTCGTCGCCACAGGTCCGCGCATAATCCATCGCCAGCGTCAGTGCGATGGCCGTATTGGAATGCACGCCGCTGCGAACCGGATACGTCGCCTTCGGCAGATGTTGCAGGAAGCGCAGGCCAAATGCCTCGCCCAGAGGCCGTAGTGTCGCTGCCCACGCCTCGGTGCCATCCGCCCGGCGCAACTCGGCGCACAGCGCGAGCGACCACGCCCACCCATAGGGCCGTTCGAACGTGCCCGTGAAGGGCCGCGCCAGGTAGGCGCACTCCGCCGCTACCCGCTCCGGCGTCAGCGCCTCGGCAAACAACGTCCGGACCTGCGCCGCTTCCGCCGTGTCCGGAAACCGCCCGGACAGCCGTGCCAGCAACCAATAGGCATGCACGCAGGAATGCCAGTCGAAGCTGCCGAAGAAGATCGGGTGCAGCGCGCGTGGCGAGCGCAAATCCTCCGGCCCGGTCAGCACCTGATCCAGCTTGTTGGGGTACTCCCGAGTCACGTGGCCCAGCGCGATGGTCATAAACCTGCGGCCGAGGTCCTGCGTCAGCATCACAAGCGCCCTATGACCGGGTCACGCCGGGCCATCATGGGCAACCTTCGGAATCGGCAGCCCCAAATTCTCCCGCAACGTCGCGCCGGCATAGTCCTTGTGGTACAGCCCGCGGCGTTGCAGCTCCGGCACCACCCACTGCACGAAATCGGCGTACGTGCCCGGCACGTGGGTTGCCGCCAGCACGAACCCGTCGGCAACAGGCGCAGTGAAACGTGCTTCCAACCCATCCGCCACTTCCTTCGGCCCTCCGACGATCGGCTGGTTCGGCCGCGCGCGGCTGCTGTAACGCACGAAGTCGCGCGGCGTGGGATTGCGCATGCCGCTGGCGCGCAGCACGCGGTCGCGCATCGACTGGGTGCCGGAAATGTTCTCCAGCTCCTCATCCGTGAACGGTTCATCCAGTCCCTTGCTGGCGAAATCGAAATTCATCGCTTCCGAGAGCAAAGACAGCGCATCTTCGTCGGTGGCAAGTTTTTCGATCAGCGCCATCTTGTCCTCGGCTTCCGCCTTCGTCTCCGCGGTGACGACATAGGCCGAGGGCGTGATCGCCACATGATCCGGATCGCGGCCATGCTGCGCGATCTCGTCCTTCAGGTCGCGATAGACCTGCTTGCCATGCTCCATGCTGGTATGGGTGGTGACGAAGATCAGCTCGCCCCAGCGGGCGGCGAACTGCTTGCCGCGGCCGCTCTGCCCGGCCTGGATCACCACCGGCTGGCCCTGCGCCGACCGAGGCACGGTGAATGGTCCGCGCGACCGGAACCACTTTCCGGTGTGATCCAGGCGCCGAACCTTGTCGGGGTGAGCGAACAAGCCGGTCTGCCTGTCCAGCACGATCGCATCGTCATCCCACGAATTCCAATGTCCGAGCACCACGTCCATGAATTCGTCCGCGCGGTCGTAGCGCGCGTCATGTTCCATATGCTCTGCGAGGCCCATGTTCAGCGCCTCGCCGTCGTTCATCGACGTAACCACGTTCCAGGCCGCGCGGCCGTTGGTCATCAGGTCCAGCGTGGCGAACACGCGCGCGACGTGGAACGGTTCGAAATAGGTGGTAGAGCATGTAGCGCCGAGGCCGAGGCGCTCGGTGGCCATGCCCATCACGGTCAGCACGGTGACAGGATCCATTTTCACGCAGCGGATGCCATGCTCCACGGTGTGACGATGATCGTTACCGTAACGGTCCGGCATCGCCAGCCGATCGTCGAAGAAGCCGACATGGAATTTGCCGGCTTCCAGCACGCGCCCGATGGTCTGGTAATACGCAGCCGACGTCGTGTCGTCGCGCGATTCAGGATGGCGCCAGGAACTGACCAGATTGGTGCAGTTTTGCGCCTGGAGGAACCCTACCATCACCATCTGCCGCATCTGGACGATTCCCCTATGTCAATGCGAGGAGCGAAGCGACGAAGCAATCCCGTTCGAGTGCGGGTGCCGTGCGTCAGCCCCACCAGGGTTGCTTCGTCCCTGCCGGCCTCGCAAGAGCATCGGTGGGCGGTTCGCGCGTCCGCCTCGCCTCACTCCCCCGCCGCCACATTCTCCTTCGCCGCCATGCGCTGCTTCAATTGCTCCGGCGTCAGCCGCACGATATCCTCGTTCTGGTGTGCGTACAGATCGTATTGCTCTGTATCCAGCTCCTCCAGCGCGATCCGTCCCGCCAGCACGTCCTGCTTCCACGCCTCATGCTCTGCATGGCGGTCATGGAATTCCGGCATCACCTCTCGGGCGAACAATTCCAGACTGGAGCAAATGTCCTCGTGCGACGTCTTCCCCGCCTGGTTCAGCAGAATCACCTGGTCGACATGCGCCTCCTGGAACAATCGCAAACGCTTGCGAATGGTTTCCGGCGAACCGATCAGGCCGTTGCGCAGCGCCTGCTGCGCCTTCTCTGTATGCCGCCAGTCCTGGTACTCGCGCCAAAGATTGCCGGCGCCCGGCGCGTCCACGCCCTTTCGCCCATAATACGACAGCGCGAAAATGAAGAACGTCCAGCCCGAGGCTTTCGCCAGCGCCTCCTCGTCGGTGTCGGCGCACATGAAGCCGTTGACGATGGCGATGTTCGGATTGGCCGCGTAGTCGGCCAGCTTCTGCGGATGGTGCAGCAGCGTGTTGTAATAACGGTGCACCCAGGCCTGCGCGGCCTCCGGCGAGACGAAGCTGAAGCCCAGTGCGCCCATGCCCCAACGCCCGGCATCGGCAATGGTGCGGATGTTGGAGCACGCGACCCAAAGCGGAGGATGCGGCTTCTGGAACGGCTTAGGAATGACATTGCGGGCCGGGAAATCATAGTACTGGCCGTGGAATTCCCAGGAATCGCGGGTGAACATCGGGATGATGGCGCGCACCGCCTCTTCCCAGCGGTCACGCTTGTCGCGCACGCGGATGTTGAAGGGATGCAGTTCCGCCGGCCCAGCGCCCTCGCCCATGCCGAATTCCACGCGCCCGCCGGACAGCAAGTCCAGCGTGGCGACGCGTTCGGCGACGCGGTGCGGCTGGTTGGTGGTGAGCTGCACGATGCCGTGCCCGAGGCGAATCCGCTTCGTCCGCTGCGTCGCGGCAGCGAGGAACACTTCCGGCGCGGAGGAATGCGAGTACTCTTCCAGGAAGTGATGCTCCACTTCCCAGACATAGTCATAGCCAAGCCGATCGGCGAGTTCGAGCTGTGCCAGCGATTGCTGGAACAATTCGTATTCGCTGGTCGCAGTCCAGGGACGCGGGAGCTGATGTTCGTAGAAGATGCCGAATTTCATATTGCTCGCTCTGCGTTTCCTGGCAAAAGCGTCGCAGAGGGGACTGCCTCGGTCAAGCTCACGGGCAGCGGGGAGCCGCACCTGTCATGTCACCGCGGGTCATGTCATTGCGAGGAGCGAAGCGACGAAGCAATCCTCGTCGCGTGGCGCACGGATGGTTTCGGCACTTCTCGAAAGAAGCCGATTCGTCGCTTCGCGTCTCCCGCTGACGCCATTTGCCACGACGTTCCTCGTACCAAAGAACGTTGTGGTACCCAAGGCGCACCTACAACCATCTCGGCCAGGACTTGGTGCGCCGCAATGCCTCGGCCGCGGTGGCAGACAGGCGCCACGGCGTGTCGCTTTGCTCTGGCTTTGTTTGCAGTCGCAGGCAGGCGGGGCAGCGTACCGGCTGGTCCGGCCGCGCCGATGTCAGCACCACGCGGGCGCCGCAACAGCCGCACAGGCGCCGTTGCCTCGGGTCCTGCGCCGCTTCACGGACAAGCTGCGTCAGCATCGGTCCGCGGACCAGCGCGATCGGCAGATAGCGCATCGGACGTACCCCCACATGGCTATTCACAATTATACCGCTCGCCGAACCGGCCCGGCAATCCGCTTATCCGGCGTTCGCCTATGCTGTATGATATATCAGGGCCAGTCCTGAGGATCGGTGCCCGATCCCGACAAAGCGGAAGGAGCCATCATGCCAAACGACGATGCGCAACGCGTTCCGAAGGCCACCAAAGTCGCTTCGTCGCTGCCCAGTGGCCTGCAACTCACCGCGATGGACCCCACCTTCCGCGAGTGTCCGCATGATCCGCTGGACCGCCTGCGCTCTGTCGCGCCTGTGCACCGGGATCAGCAGTTTGCCCGCTGGTTTCTGACTCGCTTCGAGGATATCAAGACCGTCGTCTCCACCCGTGGACTGTCAGTCGATCCGCGCAAGACGCTGCCAGGTTCCTATTCGCGCCGCCTGCTGATCGGCGATGCGTCCGTGGAGACAGTACAGCTGAGCATGCTCCATCTCGACGATCCCGATCACAAGCGCATCCGGGGCCTGGTCACGCAGGCATTCAACCAGCGGGCGGTGGATGCATCGGAGCCACGCATCCAGGCGATCGCCGACCAATTGCTGGATGCGGTCGCCGCGCGCGACACGTTCGATGTTATCGCGGAATACGCATCGCCCCTGCCGATCATGGTGATCGCGGAAATGCTCGGCGTGGACGATGCCGATCTGGCACGGTTCAAGAGCTGGTCCGACGCCCAGGCGCAGGTTTTGAATCCGGCCCGCAGCTCCGAGCAATCCGAGGCGCTGAAAGACTCATCGCAGGCACTGGAAGATTATTTCCTCCGCATGATCGAATACAGGCGGCGCAACCCCGGCCGGGACATCATCAGCGGCCTGGTCGCGGCGCAGGCCGATGGCGACCGCCTGACCGAGCGCGAGATCGTCATCACCTGCAATCTGCTGCTGGTGGCCGGCAACCTGACCACGACGGACCTGATCGGGAACGGCGTCCTGGTGCTGCTGCAACATCCCGATCAACTGGCGAAGCTACAGGCACGGCCGGCCATGGTATCGCAGGCCATCGAGGAAATCCTGCGCTACGACCCACCCGTGGCGCAGACCACACGTATCGCGACGGCGCCGTTGACGATCGGCGACGCGGCCGTCCAGCCAGGCGAGCCTATCACGTTGTCCCTGCTCGCCGCTTCGCACGATCCGGCGTTGCACCACGATCCGCATTGCTTCGACATCGAGCGTGCGGACACGACGCATCTCGCCTTCGGTGGCGGCGTGCATTACTGCCTCGGCGCGCCGCTCGCCCGCGCGGAGGCGCGTATTGCGATCTCGGCGTTGCTGCGGCGATTCCCGCGACTGCGGCTCGATGCAGCACATGACGTCGTGCGGAAAGGGGTGCCGGTGTTCAACGGTGTGGAGGCGCTTCGGGTGCGTGCGGATTGATACGGCGAAACGTCGCTACCGCAATCGCCATGGCACGCGATTCGGCGTCATCGCAAGGATGCGAGCCGATCTCCTTGGGGCTGTGGCGAGAACGCCGAGCAGGTTCACCACGAAGCCACAAAGGCACGACGCTGCGATCCACGCCCTTTGTCCTTCGTCCGCGGCGAATGACTATGTCAGCCTGGGCGAGCTTCGTGCCTTCGCACCTTTGAGGTAGTATTTAACAGGAACCCAGCCGCACAGGCCGCACTTGTCACAGGCCGCACTTGTCGAGACCGCGGCAAGTTGCGCTCCCGAACAATCCTGTGCTGGCCTGCTAACGTTCCACTAGGAACACGATCTTCCCGGTCACTCGGTACGCAATGATCCGGTCATGCTCTACCACGCATTCCGCTTCCTTTACCCGGAAGGACATGATCCCCCGCAACGTCTTCGCCGCTTCCTTCACGGCGGCACGGCATGCGTCGTCAAAGCTGATCTCGGATTGCATCGTTACGTCGATATTGCGTACGATCGCCATCTCGCGCCTCCCTTGCACAGGAACGGGCAACGCTCGTACCTGCCGGCCATCAGCGATTGCTGGCCAGACACGCACGAACCACACCCACCCTTGATAGTTTGAGCCGATATCGGCCGCGCGGGAAGACCCCGTGCCGGCGCCGCGCAATCAGAGCAGCGCGGCGCCGCCTTGCAGGCGAGGCGTCAGACACCCACCGCGGCAGGCGCCTTCGCCGGCTCAGCCTTTACCGTCTCGCCGTTCTCCGCGGTCCCGCCGCCGATCCATGCTGCGACGAGCTTCTGATTGGCCTCGATCAGGTGGCTCGATTCCCGCGCGTAGTCTTCGAATGCGTCACGCACCCACTGCGCTTCCGCATCGAGCACATCGGACATGCGGCAGCACTCCGCCATCCGCCCGAAGGCTTGTGCATTGCGGCTCATCCGCTCGCCGACGAAACGCGCGAACTCGGCGTTCCATTGGTTCAACGAGTGCATGATCGTCTCGCCCTGGTCCCAGAACTGCCGGAACGCGGCGTCGGCCTGACCGAACGGCAACGCGTTCCCGATCGACGCCTGTTGTGTCGCGCTCATGAACATACCCCTTTTCTGCTGATATTTCCTGACGGAAATCGTAGGTACGTTCACGCGATCGGCATCACGGCGTCAACCGCACGCATATCACATTCAAATGATACCGGAACCGTTTCTAATTTGCTGCTTTCGGATCAGCGTTGTGCGATGTGTTGTTCATCCTGTGCCGCAGTCTGAGGTGCGTCACCTTCTCGCCCCCGATGCGCAAATGGCACGAGCGCGGCGCTCAATGCCAGCGTGGCCAGCGCCATCACCAGCAGCGCCAGCAATACGCTGCCGCCGCCGAAACGTTCCAGCAGTATTGCTCCGGCGGACGGCGCAGCGGCCTGGCCCAGCAGCATGGGAAACGCCAGGCGCCCGACCAGGGCCGGATATCCGTCCGGTCCGAACAAGGCAAGCGGCAGCGTGCCGCGAACGATGGAACGCAGGCCGATGCCGCCGCCATAGATTACCAACCCCGCGAGCACCGCCTCGCGGTGCACCAGCAGCAGGACAAGGCCGAAGGAGACGAGGATTGCCGAGAGCAATCCCTCCCAAACCGGATGCGTGCGCTGGCCGGCGAGCAAGTCGATCAGCCGCGCGCCGACCTGGCAGGGGCCGACGACGGCGCCCAGTTCGACCGCCGTCGCCAGCGTGACACCGCGCTGCTGAAGGATGGTCAGCAGATGCACCGACATGACAGCGGCGATGATGGAGGAGAGCGTCATGGTGACGGCCACCAGCCAGAACAATACGTGGTAGCGTGCACCGTACGGCGACGACATGGCCGTGCCGGATACGACTGCGGAATGGCGCCTCGGGGCGGCGGGGCGTGGCGGCTCCCTCGGCAGGCCGAAATGGTACAGTGGCACAACGAGCAGCAGGTTGATTGCCGCGTAGGCGAGGCAGGCGCCGCGCCAGCCCAGGCGCTCCAGCAGCACCGCGCTGAGCGGCCAGCAGACGGTGCTGGCGAACCCGCCGATCAAGGTGAGTGACGTGATGACCGCGCGCGCACCTTGGCCGTACAGCCGGCCGAGTGTGGCGAAGGCAGGATCATACAGTCCGGCGCCCATTGCTCCGCCCAGCACCAGCCAGCCCAGCGTGAAGACGGCAAGGTTGGGTGCCGCGGCCAGGATGGCGAGGCCGGCTGCCATCAGCAGCGCGCTGCCCGTCAGTACCGGACGGCCGCCGTTGCGCTCGATCAGGTCGCCGATTTTGGGCGAGATCAATCCTGACACGAGCAATGCCAGCGACAGCGCGCCGATGATCCAGGGCAATGGCCAACCGGTTTGGGTCGCGATCGGCTTCGCCAGCACCGCGGGCAAATAATAGGACGAGCCCCAAACCAGAACCTGGCCGATGCCCATTACCGTGACGACGGTGGCGCGGGAACGCTGGGTCACCGGGTCAGCCATTGTCGCGGCGGGGCGGTGTGCGGCAGCCTTCGCTCTGGCTGCCTTGGAAGCCAGGGGTGACGGCATCCTCGTCGGCGTTGGACGCCGGACGGATCGCCGGTGCGAGCGCGGAACACTGGGTTTGTTGCTGCTTCATGACGCGGAAGGCTGGCACGAGGCCGCCGGTGCCCAAAGACTATTTTTGCAATACGCGGCATCAGCATAAGTTTGGCCGATGCGCACCCCGACCCTTCGGCAGTTGAGCAATTTCGTCGCAGCGGTGGAGACCGGCAGCCTGTCGGCGGCGGCGCGGGTGCTGCAGGTCACCCAGCCGGCGGCCAGCCAGCAAGTGAAGGAGCTGGAGCGGGCGCTGTCCGCCCGGCTGTTGCAGCGTTTCGGCGGGCGCGTGCGTCCGACGGCGGCGGGCGAGGTGGTGCTGGCCCAGGCGCGCCGGGTGCAGGCGGCGGTGGACGACTTGCTCGCGGCGGCGGCGGCGTTCCAGGGCGGCGAGGTGGGGCGGCTGCGGTTTGGTACCGGTGCGACGGCCTGCATACATCTGCTGCCGCCGGTGCTGGCACGGATGAAGCAGCGCATGCCGGGGCTGGAGATCATCATCGCCACCGGCAACACGCCGGACATGCTGCAACGGGTGCTGACCGGCGAGCTGGACCTGGCGCTGGTGACGCTGGCGGGCCGGCTGGACCGGGCGTTGGACGCGAGGCGTCTGCTGGAGGAGCCGCTGGTGGCCTATGCGCCTGCCACGATGCTGCCGGGGGAAGCAGCGGTGCGTCCGGCGCAGCTCGCGGCGCTGCCGCTGATCCTGTACGAAAGCGGCGGTGCGACGCGCGGGCTGGTAGACGCGTGGTTCCGTCGCGCCAGCCTCGCGCTGCGGCCGATCATGCAACTGGGCAGCGTCGAGGCGATCAAGATCCTGGTCGAAAGCGGGCTTGGCGCGACGGTGTTGCCTGCGGGCGCGTTGCGCGCCCCGGCGGCCGGTATGGCGGTGCGGCCGCTGTGGCCGGCAGCCACGCGATCATTGGCGCTGGTGCTGCGGAGGGACAAGGTGCGGGATCGGGGGCTGCGGGTCGCGCTCGAGGAGCTGCCAACCTTTCCCGCGCTGAGTTGCCCGCGCAGCGCGGTGTTGAGCGACAGCGATTCTCACGCACGCAAGACATGAACCCGGGGGTCAAAAACGCTTCCATCCCGCGGTCCGCGTTGGCTATGCTTCACGCGTATGATCGGGGTGCCTGGCTGGCTCGTCAAGCCTTCGAACACTCCCACCGCAGCGTTCAGTCCTCGCTTCCCTATACCTCGCATCGTTTGTGACCGTTCGGAAACTGTGTCTCTACCTCAAGAGAATGGAGGGATAGATGGTTGAGATGATCCTGACTGCAGAGCAATACGGAAGGGCCAAGCCTGGACTGAGGTATGCGGCCGATCAACTGAAACAGGCTGGCGATGAGGCTGATATATTTTTTGAACAAAGTCTAAGCCCGGTCTTTCAAGCGTTGCAATCACAGGCAACTGGCAATTTCGCGGAAATCGGAATATCGAGGAATGACGGTTCGGGACCGCAACCCACGAGGTACTCTTCGCCCAGAGCTGTACAGGCG
>Ga0335075_10013551_pt1 | contig 12274 bp, 13 predicted proteins | sample Lox_Sample_24_FD_206723 | JGI IMG/M metagenome (GOLD analysis project Ga0335075, IMG submission 206723) | Soil microbial communities from Loxahatchee National Wildlife Refuge, Florida, United States - Lox_Sample_2.4 | ecosystem: Environmental > Terrestrial > Soil > Wetlands | place: USA... | reverse complement strand
AATTCGACCGTCTCGATACCATGTTGATTACGCATGGTCACTTCGACCACATCGCCGACGCGGTTTCGCTGGCAAAGGAGTTCAAGCCGCAGGTAGTGGGGATCTACGAGACCTGCGCATGGCTTGAATCAAAGGGCGTTACGCAGACCAGCGCGATGAATAAGGGCGGCACGCAAAAAGCGGGCGAGATCGAAGTGACGATGGTGAGTGCCGTCCATTCGTGCGGGATTCAGGATGGCGACAAGATCATTTACGGTGGCGAGGCCTGCGGCTATGTGATCCGGCTGCCGGGCGGGCTTACGATTTATCATGCGGGTGATACGGCTGTTTTTGGCGACATGAAGATTATCGGCGAACTCTACGCGCCTGAAGTGGCGATGCTGCCGATCGGAGACCACTTCACGATGGGACCCCGGGAGGCGGCGCTCGCGATTCGTCTGCTGGGCGTGAAACACGTCATCCCGATGCACTTCGGGACGTTCCCGGTGCTCACCGGAAATCCGGAAGCGCTGAAGAAAGCCACGCACGACGTCGCCGGCCTCGAAATTCACGCGCTCAAGCCGGGCGAATCGATCGGCTGAGCAGAACGCACTACGCGCGTGTTTTGAGTCCGCGACTGGAAATCTGTATCGAATTGCCGGCGGGGTCCTTCGCGTTCGAAAAAGCGAAACCATCCACTTCGTGAACCACGCCGAATTTCAGCCCGTTCTTTTCGAGGACGCTCTTGAAGGCATGGACGTCCTCCACGCCAAACACGAGCTTGACGGCGGCTCCGCTTTTCTGGCTCACGGCCGCTTTGTGTAGCGCGATCGTACATCCACCTGACGGACTGGCCAATTCCAGCCAGCCCTCGGTGGGGCCGGGAAGAGGGCGCAGTCCGAAAAAGCGCTCGTAGAACGCCGCCACCTTCGGAATGTCTCGCACGTAGAGAATCACGCGAGCGATTACCGGCGCCTTTCCAGAGAACTCTTCCACTCGGCCGCCGTCGATCACTGCTGCGGCGCCGGGATTGTGATTGAGTCCTTCAGCTTGAAATGGAGGCGTGTCTCGGCCGGGATGGTGATGTCGCGCTTGCCGGTGTACGCCGCGCCAGCCGTGCCGGCTCCGCCGCCCGCGAGCGCGCCGATTGCGGCACCTTTGCCGCCTCCAGCTAACGCCCCGACGATTGCTCCGAAGGCAGCCCCGCCTCCCCCACCGACGGCTGTGCGCTTGCCGCGTCCCTTGCCCGCGTCTTCGAATTCGGAAGTCTCGAGCGGGAATTTCTGGCCCCCGAGCGTAATGGAGTCAAGCGTAAGAGCCAGAATCGCGCCGCCCTTCAGATGCCCAGCCGCCTGAGCCTCGACGACGGTCCCGCTGGCGCGCGTCCCTGCAGGCACCACCGTTTCACCGTCGACCCTGACCGGTTCGGCCAAAGAGGCCAGGAAGCGATCACCGCTGCTATTGGTTTTCGTGCTGATGTCCTGATCGACTGTGACTGTGAGGACCTTGCCGGCGGGGATCACAATCGGCGGCGGCGGAGCGGGTGCAGGAGCAGGGGGCGCGGATGTGCCGTTGGCCGCGTTGGCCGGCGCGGAGGACGAGGACGAAGAGGGTCCTGAATTGGAGTTGGAGTTCTGTGACGACGCCGAATTCGAATGGTTGCAGCCAAATAATGCAAGTAGCGCAACCGCAGCAAGCCCGCGGACGATGCTTTCCTTTCGCATGTTTTCACTCCTGATTCAATGTGAAGTTGGGACAGCGAGCAGGCCGGGCGACCGTAAGAAAGTGTAGTCCGAATGGGCGGCGATCTCAACCAAGGGCGCTCGTATAGCCGGTGGTGCAAAAGAAGAAAAAGCGAAAAGGACCTGCAATAAGTGGGGCATGGAGCAGCCCCCTAGCGGGGGCATAAAGGTGGCTTAAAAGGCACAAAAGGGCCGATTTTCGCCCGCTCTGCCGCCGTGGCGTCCGGGTGCCCGCAACGACGCGTCCTCCCGCGCCCAGATCGCAGGCTGGGGACGACAGGTCAGGCGTGGCCGTTTTCGAGGAAGCGCTCAGCTTCGAGGGCTGCCATGCAGCCCGAGCCTGCCGCAGTGACGGCCTGGCGGTAGTGATGGTCCTGTACATCGCCCGCGGCGAAAACGCCGGGGACGTTCGTCTTCGGGCCGTCGTGCGTGATCAGGTAGCCGTTCTCGTCCATATCGAGCTGGCCTTTGAAGACTTTCGTGTTTGGATCGTGGCCAATGGCGACGAAGACGCCTTCGGTGGGGATCGTCTTGATCTCATTCGTCGCGACGTTTCGGAGCTCCACCTTGTCGACGGCTTTATTGGCGACGTTGTGGACCTGCTCGATCACGTAGGGCGTCATGAACACGATCTTGGGGTTCGCGTGGGCGCGGTCGAGCATGATGCGCGAGGCGCGGAATTCGTCGCGGCGGTGAACGAGAGTCACCTTGCTCGCGAATTTCGTAAGGAAGGTGGCCTCCTCCATCGCCGTATCGCCTCCGCCAACGACCACGATCTCGCGATTGCGGAAAAACGCACCGTCGCACGTGGCGCAGGTGGAGACGCCGTAACCAAGCAGGTGCTTTTCGGACTCGATGCCCAGCATTCGCGCCGAGGCGCCAGCGGCAACGATCAATGCCTCAGATTCGTAGACATCCTTGCCCACTTCGACCTTGAATGGCCGCTTACTCAGGTCAACCTTCGTCACCGTACCGGAGCGGAATGTCGTGCCAAAGCGCTCGGCCTGCTTGCGCGTGCGTTCGATTAATTCGGGACCGAGGATCCCTTCGGGGAAGCCGGGAAAGTTCTCGACTTCCGTGGTGAGCGCGAGCTGGCCGCCCGGCTCGTAGCCGTCGAGCACAAGCGGATTCAGATCCGCGCGCCCCGTATAGATTGCCGCCGTCAACCCCGCACACCCGCTACCGATGATGATGACCTTGTGCACTGATTTCTCCTGAGCGATTGGATACACAGAAACGCCGTTGCGATTCAGCGCCGGAAATGCACTTCAGTATACCATTTCGAGAGCCGTGCACGATCAATCGCAAGTCACCTGCAGGGCCCGATCAGAGCCGAGGGCGTTATGCCTTGCAGCCACTCCCGGTTCCCGCGATAATCCGTCCAGTCATTCAGACGCAGAAACGGGCGAGAACGTTCCAGCCGTATTTCACCAAGGAGACCAACCCATGTGGAAAGAGTTTAAGGCTTTTGCAATGCGCGGCAACGTGCTGGACATGGCGGTGGGCATCATCATTGGAGCGGCTTTCGGGCGGATCATCACGTCGCTCGTAAGCGACATTTTGATGCCGCCCATCGGGCTCATTCTGGGCAAAGTGGATTTTTCGAGCCTCTTCCTGAACATCTCCGGGAAGTCGTATGCGACGCTGGCGGAAGCAAAGGCGGCAAACGCGGCGACGATCAACTACGGAGTTTTCGTTAACACGGTGATCGATTTCATCATCGTGGCGTTCGTAATTTTCCTGCTGGTGCGGCAGATCAATCGCTGGAACAAGCCGGCCCCGGCGCCCGAAGCGACCACGAAAGATTGCCCGTACTGCGTCTCGGCGATTCCGATCAAGGCGACGCGCTGCCCGAATTGCACGTCGGAGCTGCGCGCGGCCTAGGGGTTCTGGCGGCGGTGCTCGATTTCGTGCAGATGGTCGCGGAGGCGGCGCAAGGTTTCCTCGCCGTGTCCCTGGGCGATTTCGCGCTCGAGTTCGGCCAGCGCGAAATGAACGATATCGTGATGGTGGATCTCCTCGCCCGGCAAATGGTCGGCAAAATCCAACCAGACTTTGTGCAGCAGATCTACTTCTTTGGGCGTGAGTCGCGGCGCGTGCGGCCCGAGATAGAAGACTTGCTCGTGGCCGGCGGGCGTGAAAATCTCGAGGGTCACGCGAGGGCGAGGCTCGGGCATTCGCTCCCAGGCGAGGCCGATCTCGCGCGCTTGCTCCGTCACCGTCTCCTTCGATGAGCTCCCCGCGACAATCGTGCTCGACTGCAGGTTCGAGGCGGTACGCAGGATGCCTTCCCAAAGATCGTTCGCCGCGGCCACAGCCAGACGCACTGGCTTGCCTTGCTTTTCGGCCATTGCCAGCACTTTCGTGAAGAGCAACTGCTCGATGGTGGTGAAAAGCTGGTCGGGCGCGAGATCGTACTCGCCTGAGGCGGCGCGACGCAGCATGCGCACGTGCAGTACCACGATTTCCGCCTCGCGTCTCTTGGCGCGCTGCAGGGCAGCTTCGAGCGGGTAGAGCGCGTAATAGGTGCTGATCGGAACGAGTACGTTGCCCGGCTTCACTCCCACATTTTCAGGCGTAAGATCCCCGGCCTGCGAGAGATTGAATTTGTCGAGCTCGGCGTGGGATTGCGCGCGGCTCTTCGTCATCTTCTCGGAGATCTCGAAAACCGCAAAAAAGATGATCGTGAAAGCGGCGCCCGAAATGGTGGCCACCTGCTTGGTGAAAAGATTGATGACGCAAAGAGCGAACAACGCGAGGGTGATCAGCGCCACGCCGACGGGAATCTCGATGCTCCCGATCCTCAGGTTGAGCGGCACCCTGAACTCGCGTTCGCCCGGTTGCTTGAAGCGCAGCACCAGAACCGCCAGCCCTTTCATCGCGAAGCTCCACATCACGCCGAACGCGTAAGCTTCGCCCAGCAGGAAAATGTTTCCGCGGCTCAGGACGATCGTGAGAATCTGCAATCCCACAACAAGGTTCAGAATGCGGTAGGAAGTCCCGAATCGGCGATGCGGGCTACGGAACCAGTCGGGAAGAATCCCGTCTTCGGAAACCCGGTTCAGCACTCCGTTCGAGCCCACGATGGCGGTATTCACGGCCCCGGCCAGCATCAAAACGCCGACCACCACCACAAAGATCCGGAACGCCAGCCGCACGGATAAAGGTCCGACCAGGTTCATCGCCAGGCCGCTAATCGGGTTGTCCGAGAAGCTCCCGCGCACCGAATCCGGGATAATCATCACGGCGAAAAACGCCACCCCCGCCGTGAAAATCAAGCTGTACAGGAAGATCACCAGCCCGGCCTTTTTCAAGTTCGGCAGCTTCGGGTGCTCGATCTCGCGGTACACCTGGGCCATCGTTTCCTCACCACTCATGGCCAGTACGGAATGCCCGAGGCCGATCATGATGCCGATGAATCCCACGGTGTAGGGGAGCGAGGTGTGCTTCAGCCAACCCAGCGAGTCGTTCGCGTAGACCAGATTCCGGAGGTGAGGCAGCGGCGGGATATGCACGCCGCGAATCATCAGCGTGTAGCCGCACCACACGATCATCATGATCACCATTACCGTGGTGACGTACATGATGCGCAGCGCTTTTTCGCTCGATTCCGGAATGCCCTTGATATTTTCCCACCAGAAGTAGAGCGTTACGATCACCGCAAAGGCGGCGGCCGACTCGTCGACCGGAAGCACCAACGGAATGTGCGTATAGTGAAAGAGTTCGTTCAGCAGCCCCACAAGATACAGCCCTGCGGACACGCCACTGATCGGCCCCGTCAGGATGTAGTCAAACATGAGCGCCGAGACGGAGAATTTGGCCAGCGTCGAGCCCATGCCCTCCTTCACCACCCGGTAAACGCCACCTCGCACGAACATCCCGCAACTTTCGTAGTAAAGCTGCTGCACTGCGAAGGCGAACAGCATGATGGCGAGGATGAACCAGGGGGCGGTCTTGCCGATGAAATGTTCCGCGATGGCGCCCGCGTAAAACGCAGACGAGCCCAGGTCGTTCAGGACGATCGCGGCGGCGCGCCAATAGGAGATGAACGCCAGCATCGCCGTGGTCGCCACCAGAACCTTGGCGACTGGGCGCACCGTTTGCGAGATGGATGATCCGGTCGGACTAGATGCCATAAGGATTTTATAAGCGCGGGGAGCAACTATACGTTGGCACAACCCAAAAGGGAAGTAGGCCACCCGATATCATTTGCAAATCGTGTGTATCGGATTTTTGAATAGGTCGCGCGCGGACTTCTATGCTGTGGTCTCCTTCACCGCTGGACGAAACTCTCGCGCGCAAGCCTCGCAGGGGCAAATTTCGCGTAAATGCTCGAAGCTGTAGATGCCGGTCGCATGGCCGTCGTTGAACTCAATCTGAATTGCGTAGTTCCCTACGGCGGTCGCGGCCTTGGCCCTGACCTTCGGCTTATACATCGGCAACACGGCGCTCGCTGCGACCTTGCCGGCATTCTCTTCCTTTTTCAGGCGCTCGTCATTGCATGTGGCGCAGGGACAATGGTCGCGCAGGTAGGGAAAATCGTAACGGCTCACGTGGCCGTCGGACCAAGTCACCTCGACACCCTCGCCGGTGGTGACGTGTACCTTTACGCCGGAAGGCTTCTTTCGCGAGTCGATTGGCAGAGGCACAGGTCTATATTTTAGCAGAGTCCCGCAGTGGCTGGATTTTCGTCCGGCGCGGTGCGCCCTCGGGCAAAGCGGTCCGTCGCTAGCGATACCATGGCCACGCTGGCGGAGTTTCATCTGCGGCGCAGGAATTGAGCCGCTCCGTACCGCCCCAATCCTGAAAAGCTTTTCCAGCCAACTCATTAATCTCATCGACCGATCGCGGCTGCCCGTTACCCGACCCAGGGAATACGAGATAGAAGACGCCCCAGCGGCGCCCGCCCTGTCGCGCGTTGGACCAGATGCCTAGCCCGTCGGCTAGCGCGATCGAGCCTTCGCCGAGCGTGCCGACGTCCGCGAAAATGGCATAGGACCATTCGCGGTTGCGCAGATTCATGACCACCGCAAAGTCGCCTAGGCGCGTTCCGGATTCCCACGCAACCTCGTGCGGCAGCACGATGTACGGGATTTTGGAGGCGTCCACAAAGCGCGTCGGATCGAGCGGCTTCTTGGTCCGATCGGCGAGCGAAGTGCAGGAGATGTAGTAGCCGGGAAATGGGTCGTCGGGACCTTGTACGAGCGGATCGCCGTTGGCATCCTGCAGGACGCCGTCCCAGTGGCCGGGCTGGCCTGCGTTCGCGAGATCGTCGAGCCCAGTGTTTTGCGGATTGTAGGCGTTGGGCGAGCCGTCGGCATCGATGGTCATCCCGGCGGCAAAGAAATACGGCGCGCTATTGCCAAGCCGCCAGATTGGCACCTGGCGATCCGAATCGCCGTCACGGTAAACCGGGAAATTCATAAGCAGCGACCGGGCGTCGCAGCTCTTGGGCACAGCGGGCGTGGCGTCCTGCGCGGCAAATGACTCGGCGGACTGCGTCGCCCGATCTTTTTCGCGCGCCAGTGCGAGCAAAGGAAGGCCGAGTGCGATCAAAAACAGCAAAATGCGGCGGGCCCGTGGCATAACGTCGAGTTCGAAGTATACACCCCCCGTGCCCGGACAGAATTGCTGGGAGGATCGAGTTCGCAACCGCGCCACATCTGCGCTATAAAGGCAGCCGAGGGGAAACATCATGCCAAACGATTCGCACCAACGAGCGGCCGAATTTCACGAGCTGGCCGCGCATGCGCACCGCGCTGCTGCCGCGCATCACGGGAAAGAAGATCACCTGACCGGCCACGAGCTTTCGACGCAGGCTCTGGAGCATGCCAGGAAGGCTTGGGAGTGGTCGCAAAAGGCTCAGGAGAAATCCGCAAGGGCCGCCGGAAAATCGTAAGCGTAGGATACGCCGGCCCGCGGGCGGCGATTCGTGCAGACGCGACTCGATGACGATCACTCGCAATCGCATCGCGGGTGCGGCGGCCAGTTCGAGCTGGTCGAATGGCAATAGTTGCGAACGCGGCGTAGGGAGCGGATACTGGTCCGGTATTTATGGGCATCCGGAGGCATCATGAATAAGAAAATCGATTTGAAAGCGATTGCCGAGGATCTTTTTTGGGGAGCTTTGCCGGTGGTCGGCATGCTCGCCTCAGTGGGCCTTGTTGCTCTCGTGATGAGACTGTCGATCGGAAAATGGTAAGCGAAGCATCGGCCGGGGTGACGCATCGTGGCGGACTACTATCTTCTGAAGACGGAGCCGTCGGAATATTCGTTCGATGACCTGAAGCGCGACGGCCAGACCGAGTGGGACGGCGTGTCGAATCCCGTTGCGCTGAGGAACCTCCGCGAAATGGCGCCGGGCGCGAAGCTAGTCATCTACGAAACGGGCGATCGCAAAAGCGCGGTCGGGACAGCGACGGTCGTATCGGTCGACGCGTCGAACCCGAAAAGCCCCGTGGTTGAGATTAAGGCTGGCAAGGCGATCGCAAAGCCGGTCACGCTGGCCGAAGTGAAAGCGCAAAAGCTATTCGCTGATTCGCCGCTTGTGCGCCAAGGTCGGCTTTCGGTAGTCCCCTTAAACACCGCGCAGTACAAATTCCTCACGGGCGCCTGAGTGCGACCGCCTACTTCTTGAACAGCCCCAGTTGGTTTTCGAACGGCCCGAGTTCGGTGTGGATTTGGTGCTTCATGTTGTCCACTTCGAGGCGATTTTTGAGGACGAGCTTTGCCTCTTCGGCGATCGCGCGGATTTCCGGATGATCCTCGGAATCGCTCAACGCAAATACGGCGTTCGCCAGCCGCAGTAAAGTGTTTTCCAATTCAGTGATGCGCTTGACGACTTCGGGCGCCGAGGTCTGCGCCCTAACGTAGGCGTCGAGCGCAACTTCACCTTCGATGTGCTCGATCTGCTGGACGATCACCGTCTCGTCCACATCGTTCCGGTGGACGACCTTCGGTACAATCCCCCCAAGCGGATTGCGGTAGGACGATGACATGGCTGGATTATAGACTCGGGCGTTGTGGCCCGAAAGGTGAAAGAAGGCTAGCGGCGCCTATCGCAAACGGACGCGACATTCACCGGAGCCCTCACGAATCACGGTTTCGCCGGACAACACGCGCCGGGAGGAATCGGATTGCCGTGCGGGCAAGTCTTCGGGTGCCCCAGAAACGTGCAGATGCGCTGATCGAGTTCGGGACTGATGATGTGCTCGAATTTGCAGGCATGCGAATCGGCCTCGGAATCTGCGACGGAGAATGTGTCGGTAAGCAAGCGCTCGGCCAGCCGCCGGCGGCGAACGATATCGCGCGCGCGATTCTGGCCGGTGGAGGTGAGCGCGACTTCGCTATCTCGCATTTCGAGCAGCCCGAGAACCTTGAGCCGCGCGATCGAAGCGGGCGTGTCCTTGACGCCGCCTTCGCGGATGCGGGTGAGTTCGGGCGTCACGCCCTCTTCGTCGAGAATCCAGACTTGCTCGAGAAGGTGATCGAAGTCGGCTTCCTCCGCCTCAGAGATTTCCGTGATTTGCGCGAGGCGGCCATGGGCGAGATTGATGCGGCGATCGGCAAGCTCGCCGATCGATGCCGCGTGCGTGACCATAATGATCGTGTGGCCCTCCGCGTGGAGCTCTCGGAGCAGTCGCAACACGATTTCCTCGTTGGCTTCATCGAGATTGCCGGTTGGCTCGTCCGCGAGAATCAGTTTCGGATGATTGATCAGCGCGCGTGCCACCGCGACGCGCTGCTGCTCGCCGCCCGAAAGCTGCGAAGGTAGATGCGTTACGCGGTCGGCGAGGCCGACGCGTGCCAGCGCGGCGCGAGCCTCGGATTCGTCCGTTGTGCTGTGAAAATATTGGGCGAGCATCACGTTCTCGAGGGCGGTGAGATACGGCACGAGGTGAAATTGCTGGAAGACGAAGCCGACCTTCTCGGCGCGCAGGCGCGTGAGCCCGGCTTCGTCGAGGCGCGCGACATCGACGCCATCGACGAACGCGCGGCCGGAGGTTGGCGTGTCGAGCCCGCCGAGAATATTGATCAGTGTGGTCTTGCCCGAGCCGGACGGCCCCATGATGGCGATCCACTCGCCGGGCTCGACGGTGAACGACACGCCGTCGAGCGCGCGGACGTTGCCGAACTCTTTGCGCAGATTCTCGATTTCGACGACGGGCTGCGACACTCTCTATTCCCCTCGCAGGATCACGGCGGGTTTCACTTTGCCGAGCAGGCGCAGCGGCAACGCGCCCGCGAGCGCCACCGCAATCATCATTGCAATCGTGAGCGGGAAAGTTTCCCAGCGCGGCGCGATCGACGTTTCGAAAACGCGCTCGCCCATCCACTGCGCGAGCGCAATGCCGAGGGCGCTTCCCGCCAGGCCGCCGGCCGCGCCGAGTACGCCGACCTCGGCGAGAAACAAGCTAACGATCCGCGCAATCGATCCGCCCAGCGCTTTCATCAGGCCCACATCTTCGCGCCGCTCCATTGCAAGCGCCGCCATCGTCGCGAGAACGCACAGCGCCGTAAGCACCAGAATCAGCGCCACCATCGAAGCGATCAGCAGCCGCGTGCGGTGCAGCAGATTGCCTTCGGCTTCGGTGACCGCGCGAATCGGGCGAACGCTCGCAGCGGGAATAGCAGCGGCGAGGCGGGCGGCGTATGCGCCGACAGACGCCGACGTCCCGGTAACGCTCAGTTGCCACAGACCGATGCTACCCGGAGTGGCGGCGAGCGTTTGCGCCACGGGAAGACTCACGAAGACTTGATCGTCCTCGGCAGCGCCGGAATCGACGATGCCCGCCACGCGAAGCTGCGCAGTGCGCGCGAGGTAGGCGAGCGTGAGCGGCGAGCCGGGCGCGAGGCCGAATTGCCGCGCCACGTTGCGGCCCACCAGACATTGCGACTGGTCGCCGCGTGACAGGACCCACTGGCCATCGAGCTTCCATGTGGGATTGAGTTTCGCAAGCTGGTCGAGCCACGTGCCGGCCACGACGACGGGGGTCTCTTGTGCGCGCGCGACGACGAAAAGAAACGGCGCGGACGCGCCCACGTCCGGTGTGCGATTTGCGTCGAGCGCGGATTCAATCGTGCTCTCGCCCAGCAGTGTAGGAGGAGTCGCGCTGGCGTTCGAACTCGGCGAGTTGCCAGAGTTCGCGGCCGCCTGCGCGCCTGATTGCGGCGCGACTACGAAATTCGCACCGAGCGTGCGGAATTCCTCGGCCAGTTTACGCTGCATGTCGAATTGGACGTTGAGAAGCGCCGAGGTGACAGCCGCCCCGCTGGTGATCGCGAGCAGGGCGACGAAAATCCGTCCTTTGCCGCCGCGCAGCATCTTCCAGACGATGCGGCTAAACACTATTCGCCCCTCAGAATCGGCGCAGGAGCGAAGTGAGCTGCGCGGCGCAAGGGAATCAGGCTACCCACGAGCGCGACCAGCACGGCAAGTCCGAGCACGACGGGCAACAGCACGAGCCGCGGCGGGGCAGGCGAGCCGAAGACGCTCGATCCGAGCACGCGCGCGAGCAGAGCTCCCAAGACGAAGCCGATGGCGCCGCCCGTGATCGCTAGCATCACTTGCTCGGTGAGAAAAATGGAATTGACGAGCGCGTTCGTGGCGCCGATCGCCTTCATGATCCCGATTTCGCCGCGACGCTCGATTACGGTGGCGGCGGAAGTCGCGCCGACGGCGAGCGCCGCGGCGATCAGCGCGGCAAGCGTGACGATCCAGAGCAGCGTGCTGATTCGCGACAAGATGCGCCCTTCGGAATCGGCGACCTTGCGGATGGCATGCACATCCGTGCCGGGCAGGACCTGCTCGATCTGATAGCTGATCGATGAAATGTAGGGCGAGCAGAACCAGCGGTCGTATTCCGTAGGCGTCAGCGACTTTGGATCGCGCACCGCAAGCGCATCGGCGGGCTTGGTGAGCGCGCTCACGAAAAGCTGGCGGTATTGCTCGGGATGCCCGGAAAGTTCCTGCGTGACAGAAAGAGGCACGAGGATGGCGTCGTCTTCGGTATCACCAGTCGAGACGATGCCGGTGATGGTCAGGTCCTCCCGCAGGTTTTCAGCTTTGGCTGCGGTGAAGTGGATAGTTTTCCCGATCGCGAACGTCTCGGAATCTTTTGCAGCGAGGCTCGCGCCGACGACACATTCCTTCGCGTCGTCGGCGAACCAGCGGCCGCGAATCTGCCACGACGGATGCGTGCGGGCCAAGCCCGTCGTGAATTTTGTGCCATCCGGAACTGGTACCTCATGTTCGTACCAAGTGCCGACGAGCGTGACACCTCTGGCGGGAGGCGCATCCGAGGCATTCCAGTTTACAGGGACCTCGCCGACAAACCCGGGCACATCGAGGAACGGTGTGAAGCCGAGAATATTGTGGCGCCAGAAAATTGTCTTGAGCTTGCCGAGGTCGGCTTCGTTCAGGTAAGCGCCTTCGTCCACCGGCCGGTAGTCGACGCCGCCGATTTCGAGCGGCAGCGTATCCGATTGCGGCGTCACCAGGAGATTCGCGCCGAGGCTGCGGAATTCACGCGCCATGCGATCGCCGACTTCGA
>Ga0335075_10013550_pt1 | contig 12274 bp, 9 predicted proteins | sample Lox_Sample_24_FD_206723 | JGI IMG/M metagenome (GOLD analysis project Ga0335075, IMG submission 206723) | Soil microbial communities from Loxahatchee National Wildlife Refuge, Florida, United States - Lox_Sample_2.4 | ecosystem: Environmental > Terrestrial > Soil > Wetlands | place: USA: Florida... | reverse complement strand
GCGACGGCGGCGCGCACTGGCGCAGCGAGCGCCGCCTGCATGCCCGGCTCGGCAGCCACCGCGGAATACGGGATCACCTGCCCGACGCCGAGGTGCACTGGCCGGACGCTCCTGCCGCCGGAACACCGCCCGACTGGGCCGGCGAATGCTGGGCCATCGAAGCCGAGCTGACGCCGAAAACAGTAGCCCGCACCACCGCGATCATGCGTGAGCTGCTGGCCCGCACGGGCGATTACGGCTGCCCCGCAGCGGAAGCGCGAGTAGCCGGGCTGCCGCCGCGCCATACCAGGGCCGTTTACCTCTGCTCGCCGGCCGCGACCGGAACCGTACTGCGGGCCCAGGAGTCTCTCGGCAGCCTCCGCAACCGGATCGAGGTCCGCCTGCTGCCAGCGGCCGCCGTCCTGCCTGCCAGGACGCCGGGATGAGTCGCGCGACCGGCCGGCTGGCAGTGCGCGCGCTGGCCGCGACGGCAGTCGTAGCCATCGCCATCGGATTACTGCCAGTCACGCTCGTCGCCGCAATCGGCGTGGCGACCGCCTGGGATGGCGGCTGGCAGCCTGCCCGGCTCTACCGCGCCGCTGCCTGGTGCCTGCCAATGCTCACCGTCTGGCTGGCCGCTACCGCGATCGGCCGGCACTCGCTCGCCCCTGTCTCACCGCAACTGGCCTGGCTCGCGCTCCAGCGGGAGCACTACTTGACCGCAGCCGTGCTCATCGCGCCGCTCGCGGTGCCCGCCGGGCTCCTGGCCGGCGGCCTGGCCTGGTCATTCCGGCTGGCGTCGATGGCCGCGCAGGCAGGCGGCCGGTCGCCTGCAGCAGCGGTCAGCTTCGACGACCGCCAGTGGCGCCACCAGGTCCGGGCGGCCAGGGCACTAATCGCCGCACCGGGCGCTGTCCCGCTGCTGACGCGCCGCGGTGATTTCGTGGCCGGTGCCGTCATCCGCGCGGTCGGGCATCCTGCCCGCGAGCTCGCCGTGCTGCCGGCGAGCCGGCTCCGCTCGCATCAGATCGTGGTCGGCGCGACCGGGACCGGCAAAACCACGCTCCTGCTGCGGCTATGGGCCGGCTACCTGGCGACGGCGCGCCAGCGGCAGGCAGCCGGGCCCCCGCTGATCGTGGTGCTCGACTGCAAGGGCGGCGCCGACGCCCGCCGCGTTGCTGGCCGGGCGCGGCGCGTCCTGCGGTCAGCCGGAGCCGGGAACGTGGCCGTCTGGCCCGATGAAGCCTGCCTGTCGCTGTGGACGCTGCCGGCCCGGCAGCTGATCAGCACGCTGGTCGACCTGATCGAGCACGGAACCGGCGGGGCTGCCTACTACACCGACCTGATGGAAGCTGTTGTCACGCTCGCGGTCGAGGCGCCGTGCGGCCCGCCGGTTAGCACAGCGGACTTCCTTGCCAGGCTGGATCCCGGCTGGCTTGGCCTGGCCTACACGGCGGGCGGCTACGAGGGGCAGCGAGCGCTGGTCAGCTCCGCGGCCCGACAGGTGCCAGACGTCGCGCTGCGCTTCCGCACGTTGTTCCGGCGTCTCGGGCCAGGGCTCGACGGCTCCGACGGCTTCGCTGACGCCGACATCTGGTACTGCATCCTGGAGGGCACCGCCGAGGTCGCTGTCGCCGAAGCCCAGGCCCGTGCCCTGGTCGACCTGCTCACCAGTTTCGTGACGCAGGCGCCGGCTGCCACTGTGCCGGCTGCCACTGTGCCGGCTGCCACTGTGCCGGCTGCCACTGTGCCGGCTGCCACTGTGCCGGCTACCACTGTGCCGGCTACCACGGGGCCAGGTGCCGAGCCAGAGCGGCAAGTTCTGCTCGCGGTCGACGAGTTCAGCGCGGTGGCGCGTCGGCTGCCGATCTGGCAGTTGTTCGAGCGCGCGCGGTCGCTCGGACTCGCGGTGCAGGTATCTGCGCAGTCCTGGCACGGCCTGGCAGCTCGCCAGGACGACCGATACCGGCTCGCCGCCACCGCGGAAGGCGGTATCTGGCTGCTGGGGACGCCGCATCCTGACCCGGTGACCGCGCTGGCCGGCCAGCGCGCGTCGGTCGACACCAGCCGGGAGCTCGCTGGACGGCTGCGCTGGACGCGGCGCGGCAGTTCGCGGCTCCGCGATAAGCCGGTCGCCGACCCGGACCGGATCCGCAGCTTCAAGCCCGGCCAGGCCGCGTACATTCACCACGGCGGCGTCACCTTTACCCAGGTCAAGCCGCCCGGCGGGAGTCCTGCGGTGCGCGTCTCCGACCCTGGCCGCCAGCCCGGCGATGACGCCGCGGTGCCGCCGCACGTCGCAGGACCGCCAGCCGAGCCAGTGCTGCCGGCGAACCCGGTGCCACCAGACGTACCCAGGTTGCCGGACGTATCGTCGCTGCTGGACGCCGCTTTTGGCTGGGCACCCAGGCTGCCGCAGTGAACCCGCTCGAAGCACTCGGGCTGCTCGCCCGCCGTCAGCTGGCCGACGGGAAGGTCCGGTCAGTCTGGCGGCGGATCGCGGCGGCCGCCCATCCGCACCGGGCGGATGGCGGGGATCCAGCCGCGTACGCCGCTGCGGCCTGCTGCGCACGACAGACCGCAACTGATCGTGGTGAGACGCTGGCGAACCTCCGCGGCCTGGTAGGCGGCCGCGTGCCCGACTACCCCGTTCCCGACCGGAGAAACTCGCGGGCCAAGCTACTCCTCGCGGTTCCGCCGCTGATCCGCTACGGACGGCCGGTGCGGCTGGCTGTCCGGCTGCTGGCGGTGGTGGCGACGGGCGCTCTGGCGGTCCTGGGCGCAGGCTGGCAGCCGGCCAGCCTGGCAGTGATGACCGGCGCGCTGACCTGGCTTTGGCGCACCGGCCGCAGCGACCTGGCCAGAGATCGGCGTAGCTGACGTCATCGCCGGGGATGTCAGGATGGTGATGGCGATCGCGGTCATGACAGCGCTCGGCGCGGCCCTGGTGTTCGGTATCTCATCGGTCGCTGAGCAGCGCGGCACCAAGCGTGTCGAGGCCCGGCGGGCGCTGTCGCCGCGCATCCTGCTGGACCTGGTGCGGCAGCCGCTCTGGGTGGCAGCGATCGGCGGCACGCTGGCGGGATTCACGCTTCAGGTCGCCGCGCTCGGATTCGGCCCGCTCGCGCTGGTGCAGCCGATCCTGGTTTTCGACCTGATATTTGCGGTGCTCATCAACGCCAGCCTGCGCCGGACGTTCGATGCGCAGATGATGCTCGGCGTCGTGGCCTGCGCGGCCGGAATCGGCGGATTCCTCGCCATAGCGAGGCCTACCGACGGTAAAACGAATGTCGGCTTTTTCGTGATCCTGCCGCTGGCGGCGGGCCTGGCGGGCGGCGTCGGCGGGTGCCTTGCCCTGGCCAGGCGGAGCGAGACGCTCCGGCCGCTTGCGCTGGCACTGGCCACCGGCATCTGCTACGGGGTGTCGGCGTTCCTGGTGAAGATGGTGGTCGGGCGCGGGTTTCCCGGATTCCTGACCGACTGGCCTATCTACGCGCTGGCGATAGTGGCCCCGGTCGGTTTCATTCTCAATCAGGACGCCTTCCAGAGCAGCAAGGGCACGGTGATAGCCCCGGTCTTGTCCATCATCACCGCGTGCGATCCCATCATCTCGATCGCGCTTGCCAGCGTCTGGCTGAACGAGAAGCTCAACAACACCCCGCTGGGAATCGCCGGCGAAGTCATCGCGCTCATCCTGATGGTGACTGGCATCGTGGCCATTGCGCACCGTGCGCCGCACGTTCAGGCTGCGCGTGCCGGGCCGGCCCTGCGCGAGTCAGCCAGCGGCGAGCGGGCAAGCTGGACACAACGGGGGTGACAGCCCGGTGTCGGCCTGCCCGCCCGGCCCGGGCGGACCAAGGGCGGCCACGGCGGCCGTCCTCGCACGAGGAAAGGAGGCTCGGCATGCCCGACGAGACCAGGCACGAATCTGCCGATCTTGAAGACTACGAGGTGCTTGATGCCTCCGACACGCTCGACGCGCCACCCGGCAGCGATCCGCTCGACCGCGGGGTTGCGCCGCCGGAACGGTGGACCGCCGGGATCCGCTACGGCACCACCGAGTCTGAGCAGGAGCGAGGTGAGTCACTGGACCAGTGGCTCGACCAGGAAGAGCCGGATGTCGACGCCGACCTCGATGGCGACGACCTTGACGACGAGCAGCTCAGCCGGCTGGTCCGCCGGTCCGCCGGCGAGAATCTCGCCGAGGAAGATCTCGATGGCCTGCTGCTCGACGACGGTCCCGATCCCAGGGCCGGCCGGCTAGTGGCCGAGGACGAGGGCGTTCACCCGCCCGCCGAGCCCGATCTCGTCGCTCACGACACCGGCATCGACGGCGGGGCGGCAACCGCGGAAGAGGCGGCAATGCACGTCGTGGATGACGACGACACGGACGTCCGCTCCGAGTAGCCAACCGGGTGAGGGAACGACACCAGTCGTATTGGTGCTGCCGTTCTTGCGACGGCGCCAATACGACCGCTGCCGTTAGGGCGGGCTGCGCTCGGTCAGAATGACTCAGATGCTGGGCCATGTAATCTTCGTGCTCGCGATGATCCTCGTCATCGTGCTAGCGCGGATGATCGCCGACCGGCTGCACGTGCCGTACACGGTCGTGCTGACGCTCTGCGGCCTGATCTACGCGGTGCTGCCAGGGCCCAACCTGCGCCTGAATCCGCACCTGATCCTGCTGCTGGCGATCCCGCCACTGCTTTACAGCGCCGCGCTGCGCTCCAGCCTGCTCGCGATCAGAGCCGACTGGCGGCCCATCGCTAGCCTGTCGGTCGTGCTCGTGCTGCTGACCGCGTTCGCGGTAGGCGCGCTGGTGTCGCTCGTCGTGCCGCGGATCACGCTCGCCGTAGGGGTCGTGCTCGGCTCGGCGGTGGCGCCAACTGATCCGGTCGCTGCGCTGTCGGTAGGCGCGCGCGCGGGCCTGCCGTCCAGGCTGCTGACGCTGATCGGCGGCGAGGGACTGCTGAACGACGCGACAGCGCTGACAACCTGGCAGGTCGCGGTCGCTGCCACCCTCGGCGGTGGATTCTCGCTGGCGCTGGCGGCAGGCATGTTCGCGCTCGTCGCCGGGGGCGGGCTGCTCATCGGCGCCGCCATCGGCTACCTGCTCAGGCTCGCGAGGCGGGCGCTGCGGGATCCGCTGCTGGCCAACGCGGTGTCGCTGGCGACACCGTTCGCCGCCTACGTGGCCGGCGAGGCAGCGCACGTTTCCGGTGTGCTCGCGGTCGTCATCGCGGGCCTGATGGCGAGTCACGATTCGCCCCGTGCCGAGTCCGGGGCCAGCCGGCTGCAAACCGACGCCGTCTGGCGATTTATCGACTTTCTCCTAGAAGGCCTGGTGTTCCTGCTGATCGGCCAGCAGCTACCCGCAGTGCTGCGGGGCCTCAGGGACGAGCCAGCAGGGACCACTGCGGCAGCCATTGGCCTCACCCTGCTAGCGGTGCTGGCAGTGAGACCCCTCTGGCTGCTGGCGACCCAGACGATCCCCGGCTGGCTCGGCTGGCGGCTCGGCTACCGTAACCCGACCCTGACCGGCCGCGAGGTTGTCGCGGTGACCTGGGCCGGAACCAGGGGCGTGATTACTCTCGCGGCGATCTTCTCGGTGCCGTTCACTGTGAACAGCCACCGGCCGTTCCCCGATCGCGACCTATTGCTGCTGTGCGCCTACGTGGTGGTGCTTGTGACGCTGGTGGGACAGGGACTGACGTTCGGGCCGCTGCTGCGCCGACTAGGCCTGCGCGCGGATGCTGCAGACGAAGCGCAGGTCCGGCATGAGGCCCGCCTGGCGGCACTGGCGGCCGCACGCATTGCCGTGAACGACATGCAGGCCGACCATGAAATCTCCGCGGAGCTGGCCGACCGTCTCCGGGCGGCGATCGCGAGGCGCGTCGACAGGGCCAGCGCCCGGATCAGCATGCTCGCGGAGTCCGAAGGCGGGGTTAGCCCGACACCAGAATTCCTGGCAGCCATCCAGGCGCAGCAGGCCGTGATCGACGCGCAGCGCGAGGAACTGCTGCGCTGGCGGGATAGCGGGCGCCTGCCGCACGAAAGCCTCCGCCAGCTGCAGCTCGAGCTCGACCTCGAGGAACGCGGACTCCCCGACGCCTAGCGCCACAGGTCCGTGATGGACACGCCCACCTGGGCGAGCAGCCGTCGCACTAGCGGCAGCGACACGCCGATGACGTTGCCCGGATCGCCGTCGATGCCGTCGACGAACGGCGCCGCCCGGCCGTCGATGCTGAACGCCCCGGCAAGTGATAGCGGCTCGCCGGTGGCTGCGTACGCCGCGATCTCGGCATCTGTCGGGTTGCCGAACCTGATCGTCGTGGCCGCGACGCCGATCGCCCGGTCTGCGTTGACGCCGTGGATCAGGCAGTGCCCGGTGTACAGCGTGCCCTCCGATCCGGACAGCCGCTTCCAGGCAGCGATTGCCTCCTGCGGTGTCGCGGGCTTGCCGAGCGAGTCGCCGCCGAGGTCGAGCAGCGAATCGCAGCCGAGCACTAGGGAGTCGGGACGGATGGCGGCTACCGCTGCAGCTTTGCGCTCTGCTAGCGCTGTTACCAGATCTGCCGTAGGCAAGCCATCGTCGTTGGTCTCGGCTATGCCGCTCACCATGACCTCGGGATCGAAACCAGCATCCCGGAGCAGGCGCAGCCGGCCCCGGGATCCGGACGCGAGGACGAGCGCGGGAATCTCCTGGGGCGCCATGAGGGAACCTTAGCCGGAGCGGCCGCGCCGTCGCGCGGAGCGCAGCCGGGCACCGGGCGCCGCTCCAGCCGGGCCGGGCGGCGGCTAGCCCGCCGCCACGCCGTAGGACGACCGCGGACGCGGCGAGCCGGGCCGGACGGACTCCGGCATGTCCCGCACCTGGTGAGTTAGCTGGGCTAGTTCGGCGCGGATCTCGGCGGCTAGCTTTCTGGCCTGCTCTGTGGCAGGCGACAGCGCCTTAACGGCCGGAGCGAGCGACCGGCCGATTGGCGGCAGCAGGCGTGAGCCCGCAGTGCCCGTCAGCGAGCTGGCACCGGCGATCGCCCAGCCGACCGGGCCGATGGGGACACAGCCGAAGAACTGGCTTACCCCTGGTGTCTGCACGACCCCGACGAGAATGCCGAGGCTAACCACGCTTCCGGCGGCCACAGCCGGGCTGCGCCCGCCCACTAGCAAGGTCTGGCCTATCTCGGTCCCGATGAGGGCTGCCAGGCCGATAGTCCTGGCACGGGCAGCGGTCCCCGTCATACGGCCTGCGGTCCACGCCCCGCTGGCGGCGAGGGCGGTCGCCACGGCACGGACCGCGATCTCCTCGGTCAGCGCGGACCCGAGCGAAATGTCGGGTCCTTCGGCCAGGAGCCGTCCAGTGGCCTCCGCCGGCGGCCTGCGCAGGGCAACGGTCAGAGCAGGTACCAAGTCGGTGAGCAAGTTCACCAGCAGAAGCTGCCGCGCCGACAGTGGCGATGACCCGGACAGCAGGGTGCCGAGCAAAGTGAACCCGATCTCGCCAATGTTTCCGCCGACCAGGATGCCGATAGCTTGCTTGACTGAGCGCCACATCGCCCGGCCCTCGACCACGGCGGCGATGATCGACTCGAGTCGGTCATCGCCCACGACCAGGTCAGCGGCCGCCCTGGCGGCCGGCGTTGCCCGGCGGCCGAGCGCGATGCCGATGTCGGCAAGCCTGATCGCTGCCGCGTCGTTGGCACCGTCGCCCGTCATGGCGACCACGCCGCCGCCCGCCTGGAAGGCTCGCACCACGCGGACTTTCTGCTCGGGCGTACAGCGCGCAATCACCGTCGCGTCGGCCAGCACCCGGCACAGTTCCTGGTCGTCGAGCCGGTCGAGGTCGGGACCGGTGACGATGGTCCCTCCGTCCAGTACGTCAAGTTCTGCCGCGATCGCCTTGGCAGTGGCCGGATGATCGCCGGTGATCATGACGACGTGAACGCCCGCGTCGCGCATCTCGCGGACCGACACGCCGGCGGTGGCGCGGACCGGGTCGCCGAATGCCACGAAGCCTGCGAAGCCCAGCTCGCCAATTCCGTCGAGCTCGTAGCCGGGGCTGACGTGATTCTCCGCCACGGCCAGGACGCGGTAGCCCTTGCCGGCCAGGCGATGCAGTTCGCCGGTGAGCTGCTTCCGGTCGCGCGGGCCGATAGCCCGGCCCCGCCATCTGGTGCAGAGCGAAAGGACTACCTCCGGTGCACCTTTGACGGACAGCAGCTTTCCCTGCCGCGTGCTGCCGAGAGTGGCGTGGTAGGCCCGGCTCGGCTCGAAGGGCAGCGAGTCGATCCGCTGCCAGCCCGGGCAGTCGGCCGACCTAGTCAGCTGCTGGGCCGCGGCGCCGTCGGCTACGGCCTGATCAGTCGGGTGCACAGCGCTGCTGCCGCGACGTGCTGGCGGCGTCGCGCGGAGCGCCGCCGCCAGGACTTGGCGCTGAGCGGCTCCGAAGCCGCTAGCGTCGCGGGTCGCGGCCCCGTCCGAGACCGCGGCGACAGCCATCCGCCCCTGAGTCAGCGTGCCGGTCTTGTCGAAGCAGAGCACGTTGACCCGGCCGAGCGCCTCAACAGTGCGCGGGTTGCGCACCAGCGCGCCGCGGGTGGCAAGACGACGCGCGGCCGCGAGCTGCGCTGCAGTGACGAGGAACGGCAGACCCTCAGGGACAGACGCGACCGCGAGTGCGACGGCAGCCCCGACGCTGTCTGTCGCGGCACGGCCGCGCAGCATGCCGGCCAGCACCAGGGCACCGGCTGAGCCAGCCGCCAGCGGCAAGGTAATCCCGGTGATCCGGCTGAGCCTTGCCTCTACGCCGGTGACCGGGGCGGTCTGCGCGATGGCGGCCATACTCCGCCCCATCTGCGTTGCGCTGCCGGTCGCGACGACCACCGCGCTGGCCCGCCCGGCAGCCACCGTTGTGCCTTCGTACAGCATCGACCGCCGGTCAGCTATCGAGTCAGCGACCACCGGGCCAGTCACCTTGTCCACCGGGACCGATTCGCCGGTCACTGATGACTCGTCGACCTGTAGCGCAGTGGCTTCCACGAGCCGGCAGTCCGCCGGCACCACCTCACCGGCGCCGAGCAGGACGACATCGCCTGCGACGAGGGCCGTGGCCGGGACGGCCTGGTCGCGGCCATCGCGCCGCACATGCGCGGTCACCGCCGATGCTTTCAGCAACCGCGTCATCGACTTGTCGGTGTACACCCGCTGGATGCCGCCGATGAGAGCGGACAGGCCGGTTACCGCCGAGACGATAACCGCGTCGGCGACCGCGCCTATCGAAGCGGACAGCGCAGCGCCACCACCGAGTATCGGCGTCAGCGGGTTCGCTAGTTCCTCGATGAACGCACGGGGCAGGGAGGGCAGCCGCAGCAGCCGGCTGTCCGGTTGCCAGCGGGCCTCCGATTCCTCGCGGTCCAGGCCGCCGGGCCTGCTGCCCAGACGCTCGAGCACGAGACCGGCGGGCATTGCGTGCCAGGGCGGCGCCGGCTCCGGCCCGGCCGCGGGCCGGCGCGCTAGCTCAACGACTGGCCAGATACTGCCGGCCAGGGCAATCGCACCCGCTGCGTTGACTGCCAGCAGGCTGCGCGCAGCTGAGCCCCGGTCAGGCCCGCCGAATGCAAGCGCGCCGCCGAACGCGGTGCCGGCCTCTGAGAGAGCGACGCCGCGGCGTGACGCCGAGCGGGCGGCATGCGCGGCGTCGGCGAGCAACGCGGCCGCAGCCAGGTCGGTTCCCGCGAGGATGTGCGCCCCCCAGGCCGGCCTGCCGTCGACCGCGGTGAGCCCCACGCCAACGTCGGCCGACGCAAGTGCGCGGCGCTGCCGGGAAACCAGCAGGACGACCGCGCCATCGGCTTGCAGCGCTCGGACCGACGCAACCAGCCGCCGGCCGCCGGGCACGACCCGAGCAGCGCGGTGCATCACGCTCTGCGCGTCCGCTGATTCGGCGGGCCCGGCCAGGACGAAGGCCGCACCCGGGCGGCTAGCGGCGGCAAGCATCGCGTCTGCCGCTCTGGCCCGTTCCCGAACGACGCCGATGACGGCAAGGAGGCGTTTGTCCTGCGCCAAGCCCAGCACCAGCACGGCTCCGCGGGCGCTCAGCCGGGTCGCTATTCGCGTACCGCTTCTGCCTTTCAGCCCGAGATCATCGAGCGGCCCGAGCCGCAGCGGCCCGTCGGTGACTGTCTCGGTGACCCGCTCGGCAGCGAAGAGTGAGTGCGTGAGGCCAGTGAGCTGGTTGACATCACCGCCACCCAGCGGAACTACGTCTCCGATACTCAGGGCTCCGGTCGTCAGCACGTCGGCGTCGACCACGACGGTGTCAATGCGGTCCAGCAGGCGCAGCGCACGCGGATCGGTGACCACGACGCCACGACGAGCAAGCAGGCAGCCGAGCGCTGACGCGAAGCCCTCCTGGCTGAACCGTGCCGCCTTCGGCAGCGTCGCAAGCGCGATGCCGGCCGCGCGCCGCGGGCTTCCCGATAGCGCCAGGACGCCGCCGAAGGCGCCAACAGCGCCGACGCCAAGCCGCTCGCTATAACGTTCGACCGGACCCGGTGGCAGTGGCTGCGGCCGCTCCGGAGTAAGCGGCTGCGCTGCGGCGTTGCGCCGCTGGCCGCAAAGCAGCGGCTCGGACCTGGCCCAGCTGTCACGCTCCAGCACGGCTTCGGCAACTTGCGTCACTCGCTGACCGAGATCGAGCGCGAGCCCGCCGAGTCCCTGCGCCGCAGTCTGCGCGACGGTGTTACTGGCCGCGAGCAGCAAGTCTCCCCTGTCGGCACCGACAGCGGATTCGACAGCCGCGCGCAACCGGGGCTGTGTGTCGACGAACTGAACAAGCGAGCCAAGTTCAGCCGGGAGCCGCACCGTGCGCAAGGCAAGGCTGGCGCCGGCAACCGCCAGTCCGGTCGCGCTGGCAGCCAGCGCGGCTACGGTGGCCGGGACCCGGTCAAACGGCGTACCAGCCGGCTGTGTGCCAGCTGGCCGGGCGGGCTCGGCGGGATGCTCGCGTTCCAGGCGGTCGACGATGCCGACGAAATCGGCCACCGGCGCGCCGTCATCGCAGCTGACGACGACTACGCCGAGCTGAGCGTTAACGGCGGCCCACCGAACCGAAGCATGACGCTCGAGCTCGGTTTCGACTGCCCGGCTGAGGGCGGCCCCGGATTCGGCGCTGACGCCGCACACCCTGATGTGCACCCGGTTTTCGCCCCGCCATGCCACCCGGCACGGCTGCCGAGGGGCCAGGAAACGCCCTACCGGCCTTATGGCGGCGCCAACCATGTCAGGCATCAGCGGCATCGCCATATCTTGCGCGCTCGCCAGGCGGGCTGACATCACGCGGAACGGGTGAGCCTCGGCCGCCGGGCCAATCACCTGGACGAGATGGGTGTGCGCCCCCGCCAGTCAGGGCAGCATGCCTTGATGGACGCGAAGACGCAGTCTGACACCCGGCGAAGGCCGGCGGCTCAGCGCGCGCCACACAACGGCCAGCGTCCCCACGACGAGCGTGAACACGAGGCCGGCGGCATTGACCTGCCAGTTGTCGGCCACCTGACGTACGGGAGCGTCGGATTTCTCATCGGCCTGGGCGTCGCCGGAGCTGTCGGAGCCCTCGAATGGCCTGTTATCGCTGCCGTCGGCATTGGGTACGCGCTGGCCAGGAAGAAGTGATGAGATGACGGCCCGCGGCGGCACCGGAGCTGTGCCATCTCAGAGATCTCGGACTACGAGCCACTCATCTCCTAGCGGCACGACCAGGCAGCAGGTAGAGCAGCGGGTAGACCGGGCTTGGGCCTCGACCCTGGATAAGCACAGCGTTTCCGTGACGTTGCCCGAGGGCATGGGGACCGTGCGGCTGCCTGAGCCTCGGCGGCTTGCCTACTACGGCGGCCTCGCCGCGCTTGGCTTGTTCGGCCTCATTGACTGGCCCGTAGTGATGGCGCTGGGCATCGGGCACCTGCTCGCCGAGCAGCACCATCACCAGTGCCTGCACGACTTCGGCGAGGCGCTCGCGGAGGCGTAGGTACGCACCTCGGCGCGAACGCCGGAGGTGCTATTTGCGTTGCCCGGCTGCATACCCTGAGTCAGGCTGAGGGCCAGTGGCAACGGGCCGGCTCGGGTCAGTGATCCAGTCTGACCATGAGCCAACATAGAGTGCGGCCGGGATGCCTGCCAGGGTCAGCGCTAGCACTTCGTGCGCCGCTGTCACGCCTGACCCGCAGTACACGCCCACTGCGGTACCCGAGGTTGCTGCACCGTGGTCTTCAGCACCGTGGTCTTCAGCACCGTGGTCTTC
>Ga0335075_10013549_pt1 | contig 12275 bp, 10 predicted proteins | sample Lox_Sample_24_FD_206723 | JGI IMG/M metagenome (GOLD analysis project Ga0335075, IMG submission 206723) | Soil microbial communities from Loxahatchee National Wildlife Refuge, Florida, United States - Lox_Sample_2.4 | ecosystem: Environmental > Terrestrial > Soil > Wetlands | place: USA... | reverse complement strand
CGCGTTCTTCAAAGGCTCGTGCCCTTCAGGAGCAACTGATGCCGGCTAAGAAAACCGCACCGAAGCCCGGTCGGGGCAAGAAGGCCGCAAGCCGCCCGCCGGCCCGGAAGACTGCGGTGCGCAAGCGCGAGGAGCGCGCGAAGGTCGCCGCGCACGCGCGCGCCAAGCCGCCGGCTGCGACCACACGCAGGCCCGCGGCCGCGCCCGCCGCCGAAGGCAGCGCGCCGGCCGAGCCGGCGCGCCGGGCTCACCCGGTCGCCGCGGCGCCCGTCCCCGAGCGCACGCCCGTCCCGCCACCGCCCGCGCAGCTGCCGCCGGGCGCGCAGCGGGCCAATCTCGATGCGGACGACGGCGACGCCGCCGAGCCGGGGAGCCTTCTCGCCGGTCCGCGCAACGTCAAGCCCTACATCGTCAAGCGCGGCGAGCAATACATGAGCAAGGAGCAGACGGAGCACTTCCGTCAAATCCTGCTCAGCTGGAAGCGCGATTTGATGGTGGAGGTGGATCGCACCGTCACGCACATGAAGGACGAGGCGGCCAACTTCCCCGATCCGAACGATCGTGCCACGCAGGAGGAGGAATTCAGCCTCGAGCTGCGCACACGCGATCGCGAGCGCAAATTGATCCGCAAGATCGACGAGGCGCTCAAGCGAATCGAGGACGGCACCTACGGCTACTGCCTCGAGACGGGAGAGGAGATCGGGATCAAGCGCCTCGAGGCGCGTCCGGTCGCGACCCTGAGCATCGAGGCGCAGGAGCGGCGCGAGCGCCGCGAGCGCCAGTACGGCGACCGCGACGACCGCTACCGCTGATCCGAGCGCCGCGACCGGCGGCGCGCCGTACGTCGGGCGTTTTGCCCCCTCGCCCACCGGCAGGCTCCACCTGGGCTCGCTCGTCGCAGCCCTCGGCAGCTTCCTCGATGCGCGCCACCACGGCGGTCGCTGGCTGGTGCGGATGGAGGACCTCGATACGCCGCGCGTGGTCCCGGGCTGCGCCGCGGAGATCCTGCGCGTGCTCGCGGGCTTTGCGCTCGAGTGGGACGGCGAGGTCGAATACCAGAGTCGGCGCACCGAGCGGTACACGGCGGCGCTCGCCGCGCTCGAGGAGCGGGGCCTCACCTTTCGGTGCAGTTGCTCGCGGCGCGAGCTCGCGGGTCTCGAGGTATCGGGCTACCCGGGCTCCTGTCGCCACGGACCGCAGCGCCCGGGTCCCACGGCGGTGCGCTTTCGCATCGACGAGCGCGCCCGCGTGCGCTTCGAGGATCGCATCCAGGGACCGTGCGAGTTCGCGCTGCGCGAGCTCGGAGACTTCGTCATCCGGCGCCGTGACGGGGTGTTCTCCTATCAGCTCGCGGTCGTCGTGGACGACTGCGCCCAGGGAGTGACCCACGTCGTGCGCGGAGTGGATCTACTCGACTGCACTCCGTGGCAGATCGTGCTCGCAGCCGCGCTCGGCGCCGACCCTCCCCGCTACGCCCACCTGCCGCTCGTCGTGGAGCCCGACGGCCGCAAGCTCGCCAAGTCGCGCCGGTCCGTACCGCTCGATGCGAGCCAGGCGAGCGGCTGGCTCGTGCGCGCGTTGCGGCTCCTCGGGCTCGACCCCCCGGTGTCGCTCAGCGGGGAGCCGCCGCGGGTATGCCTCGCCTGGGCGCTCGCGCACTGGCAGTGGGCGCAGCTTGCCGGCCGCCCTACCGTCCCGGCTGATTTGGGTCCGCACAGTGGATTGTAATAAGGTATAACGCAGGGAGCATAGGGAGTCAGCTGCCCGGCGCGTGCGCAGGGTCGCTCGAGAAATAACGACGGGGGCTTGTGATGAGCGAACCAAGAATCATCAAGAAATATCCGAATCGACGACTGTACGACACTGTTGAGAGCCGATACATCACCTTGGGCGACGTGCGTAAGCTCGTCGTGGAGGGCGTGGATTTCATCGTCATCGACAAGAAGAGCCAAGGCGACATCACCAGCAGCATCCTGCTGCAGGTCATCGCCGAGCAGGAGCATGGCGGCGAGCCGCTCATGAGCCGCGACTTTCTCTCGCAGCTCATCCGCTCCTACGGCGGCGGCGCGATGCAGGGGCTGGTCGGCTGCTACCTGGAGCAGAGCCTGAAGCTCTTCGCGGCGCAGCAGCGCGAGACGCGCGAGCGCATGAAGAACGTCGTCGGGACCGATCCCAACGAGATGGTCTCGGGCGTCGTGCAGAAGAACTACCAGCGCTGGCGCTCGGTGCAGGATGAGATCTTCCGCACCTTGATGGCGAACAGCGGGCGCTCGCGGAGCGACGCGGAGGACGGTAGCGGCACGGTTGCGCCGCGCGCTTAGCGCGCGCTCGCGCCCCAGCCTCTCGGACGCGCGCCGTCCCACGCGAGCCGGCGCGCGACGGGGGCGGCTGCCCCTACGCGGCGCTGACGTTGCGCATCGAGAGGCGAATGCGCCCCTGACGGTCGACTTCGAGCACCTTCACGCGAATCAAGTCGCCTTCCTTGAGCTTGTCGCTCACGCGCTCGACGCGCTCGTCGGAGATCTGCGAGATGTGCACCAGCCCGTCGCGTCCCGGAAGAATCGTGACGAAGGCGCCGAAGTCCATGAGCCGCGCCACGCGCCCCTCGTAGATCCGGCCCACTTCCACATCCGCAGTGATGAGCTCGATGCGGCGCTGCGCCTCGCGGCCCGCGGTACCGTTCACGGAGGCGATCTTCACCGTGCCGTCGCTCTCGATGTCGATCGTGGTGCCGGTCTCCTCGGTGATCTGGCGGATCACGGCGCCGCCCTTGCCGATCACGTCGCGAATCTTCTCCGGGTCGATCTTGAGCGTGATGATCGAGGGCGCCCACTCGGACATCTGCGCGCGCGGCTCGCGCAGCACCTTGTTCATCTCGCCCAGGATGTGCAGCCGGCCCTCGCGCGCCTGCTCGAGGGCGATGCGCATGATCTCCGGTGTCACCCCCTCGACCTTGATGTCCATCTGCAGCGCCGTGACGCCGTCGCGAGTGCCCGCGACTTTGAAGTCCATGTCGCCGAGATGATCCTCATCGCCCAGGATGTCGGTGAGAACCTTGAAGCGGTTGCCTTCGAGCACCAGACCCATCGCAACCCCGGCAACCGGCTCCTTCACCGGCACGCCCGCATCCATGAGCGCGAGGCTCGTTCCGCAGACGCTCGCCATGGAGCTCGAGCCGTTTGATTCCAGTATCTCCGAGACGACGCGAATGACGTACGGAAACTTCGTCATGTCCGGCATGACCGCGCTCACGCCCCGGCGTGCGAGATTGCCGTGGCCGATCTCGCGCCGCTTCGGCGAGCCCATCATCCCGGTCTCCCCGACCGAGAACGGCGGAAAATTGTAGTGCAGCATGAACGGCTCGCGCCGCTCGCCTTCCAGCCCGTCGATGATCTGCGCATCGCGCGTGGTCCCGAGCGTCGTCGTGACGAGCGCCTGGGTCTCCCCGCGCGTGAACAGCGCCGAGCCGTGGGTGCGGGGAAGCAGCCCCACCCGCACGCTGATCGGGCGGACCGTCTTGGCGTCGCGGCCGTCGATGCGCGGCTCGCCATTGAGGATCCGCTGCCGCACGATGCGGCTCTCGAGCCGGAAGAACTCGGCGTCGACCTGCTCCTCCGTCCACTTCGCCCCTTCCCCGCCGATCAGCGCGGCAAGGGTCTGGGTCTTCACTTCCTGGATGCGGTCGCGCCGCTGCAGCTTCTCGGTGATGGTGTACGCCTGCGAGAGTGCCGCCTCGGCGTGCTGCGCGACCGCCCGCGCAAGCTCGGCACTGCCCTGCGCGCCCTGCCAGTTCCAGCGCGGCTTGCCGGCCTCCGCCACGAGCTCGCGGATGGCGCGGATCGCCGCCTGCATCTGCTGATGGCCGAAGACCACCGCCCCGAGCATCACGTCCTCGGAGAGACACTGCGCCTCGGACTCGACCATGAGGACCGCTTGCTCCGTGCCCGCGACGACGAGGTTGAGCTCAGAGTCGACGAGGTCCTTGGCCGTCGGATTGAGCAGGTACTGCCCGTCGCGGAAGCCCACGCGGGCCGCCCCGATGGGGCCCGCGAACGGAACGCCCGAGAGCGTGAGGGCGGCCGATGCGCCGAGCAACGCGGGCACGTCCGGATCGATGTCCGGGTCCACCGAGAGCACGGTCGCGACCACCTGCATGTCGTTGTAGAAGCCGTCGGGAAAGAGCGGGCGGATCGGCCGATCGATGAGCCGCGAGGTGAGCGTCTCCTTCTCCGTCGGACGGCCCTCACGCTTGAAGAACCCGCCCGGGATGCGCCCCGCCGCGTAGGTCTTCTCCACATAATTCACCGTGAGGGGAAGAAAGTCCCGTCCGGCAGCCGGCTGCAGCTGTGCGACCGCGGTCACGAGCACCACGGTATCGCCCATGGCGACCTTCACCGCGGCACCCGCCTGACGCGCGAGCTCGCCGGTTTCCAGCGTCACGGAGTGCGGCCCGTAGGCAAACGACTTGCTGAAGACGCTCACGATTTGATCCTCACGAACGCAAAAGGAAACGATGCTCCCGACTCGAGGATGGAGCAGCGCGGTTGCGGCACGGACTTGAAGGGCGCGATCAGCGTCGCAGTCCCAGTCGTTCGACGAGCTCCTGGTACTTCTGCGGCTGCTGCGACTTCAGATAGTCGAGGAGCTTGCGACGCTGATTGACGAGCTTGACGAGGCCACGGCGCGAGGAGTGGTCGCGCTTGTGGGCGGTGAAATGCTCTCCGAGGCCGTTGATCCGCTCCGACAAGAGCGCGATCTGCACCTCGGGTGAGCCGGTATCGGTCGGGCTGCGGCGATACTGCGCGACGATGCCGCCCTTCTTCTCGCTGCTTAACGCCATGACGCGATCGTCCTCAACAGCTTCTTTCATTACCTGCCTTTACGAGGCGCGGCATTCTACTCGCGGCCCTCTTGAGTCACAAGGACAAGTCACCCCGCCCGAGCTCGCGCCTCCCAGTCGACGAACATGCGCCGGGGACGCACCGCGCCGCGGCCGTCCGCCTCGCCGAGCCCGAGGAAGCGGCCCCGCTCATCGTGCAGCCGCACCCGTCCGGCGAGCGTGGCGTCGATCCCGAGCACCGCCTGACCCTGCGCGAGGCGCGCGGCCGCATCCGGTCCGAAGGCGACCGCCGGCAACCCGGGCAGCGCCGCCTCCGGGGGCAGAAGCGGTACCGGCGCGCCGTCGGCGACCAGCTGCTGGAGGGCCTCGAGGGTCACCATCGGCTCGCGCTCGAACGGCGCGACGTACAGGCGGCGCAGCTGCCGCACGTGGCCGCAGGTACCGAGCGCGCGCGCGATGTCGCTCGCGAGGACGCGAATATAGGTGCCCTTGGAGCAGCAGGCCTCGAGCGCGACCGCATCGGGGGCAAGCGCGCGGAGCGCGAGCGCATCGATCTCGATCTCCCGCGGCGCGCGCGCGACCTCGATGCCGGCCCGCGCCAGCCGATAGAGCGGCTGGCCCGCGCGCTTGAGCGCCGAGAACATCGGCGGAACCTGGAGCTGTCGGCCCCGGAAGCGGCCGAGCGTTGCCACGACCGTGGCCTCATCGAGCGGCGGCACGCTTGCCGTCTCGATGACTGCCCCCTCCCGATCGCCGGTGTCCGTCGCCGCACCGAGCGCCACCTCGAATCGGTAGCACTTGCGCCCCGCCACGATCTCCCCGGCGATCTTCGTCGCTTCCCCCAGGCACACCGGCAGCATCCCCGTCGCAAGCGGATCCAGGCTCCCGACGTGCCCTGCCTTGGCCGCGCCCAGGAGCCAGCGCACCCGCTGCGAGGCGCCGCTCGAGGAAAGCCCGTGCGGCTTGTCGAGCAGCAGCACCCCGCTCAGCATCCGCTTCCGCGCTCGCCGGCGACGGCGCTGTCGATCAGCTGCGTCAGGCGCTCGGCCCGATCGAGGCTGTCGTCGAAGAGGAATTCGAGCCGCGGGGCGTGACGCAGCCCGAGCCGCCGGCCGACCTGCCCGCGCAGGAACTTCGCGGCGTGCGTGAGCCCCGCGCGCACCTCCTCCGCGGGGTGGCTCGAGGCGAACGGTACGAAGTAGACGCGCGCGAGCGCCCGATCCGGCGTGACGGCGACCGCCGTGATGGTGACGTTGCCGACGCGCGGATCCTTCACCTCGCGGCTCACGAGCTCGCTCACGGCGCGCTGGATCTCCGCCTCGATCTTGCGGTCGCGACTGCTCATTGCACGGTACGTGCCACCTCGATGCGCGAGAAGCACTCGATCTGGTCGCCGACGCGCACGTCCTGGTAGTTGCGCACTCCGATGCCGCACTCCGTGCCGGCGCGCACCTCGCCCACATCGTCCTTGAAGCGGCGCAGCGATTCGAGCGCGCCCTCGAAGATAACGACGTTGTCGCGCAGCACGCGGATCGGGTGGTTGCGCCGCACCGAGCCCTCGGTCACCAGGCACCCGGCGACCACTCCGAACTTGCTCGAGCGGAATACCTCGCGCACTTGCGCGATGCCCACGATCTGCTCCTTGATCTCCGGCTGCAACAGACCGCTCATCATCTGTTTCACGTCGTCGATCGCTTCGTAGATGATGCTGTAGTAGCGAACCTCGACGCCCGTTTCCTTGAGCGCATCGCGTGCCCCGGCATCCGCGCGGACGTTGAATCCGATGATGCGCGCTTTGGAGGCCGCGGCGAGCTGCACGTCGGAGATCGTGATGCCGCCCACGCCGCTCGCGATCACCTTCACCTGGATCTCCTCCGTCGAGAGCTTGGTGAGCGCATCGCGCAGCGCCTCCACGCTCCCCTGCACGTCGGCCTTGAGCAGGATCGCGATGACGCCGGCCTTGTCCGCCTCGAGCTGCGAGAACGCGTCCTCGGCGCGCGTCGTCTGGCGCGCGAGCTTCACGTCGCGGAACTTGCCCTGCCGGTAGAGGCCCACCTCGCGCGCCTTGCGCTCACTCTCCACGGCGAGGAGCTCGTCGCCCGCATTCGGCGCTCCGGAGAGCCCGAGCACCGCGACGGGTGTGGACGGCGGGGCCTGCTCGACCGGTTGACCGTTCTCATCGAACATCGCGCGCACGCGCCCGAACTCCGCTCCTGCGAGGATCGGATCGCCCATGCGCAACGTCCCCCTCTTCACGAGCACGGTCGCGACCGCTCCGCGCCCCTTCTCGATGCTCGACTCGATCACCACGCCGCTCGCGAGCCCGCCGCGCGGGGTGGCGAGCTCGAGCACCTCCGCCTGCAGCAGAATCGCATCGAGCAGCTGGTCGACCCCGGCGCCGGTGCGCGCCGAGACGTTGACGAACATGTTCTGTCCGCCCCACTCCTCGGGGATGACCTCCTGCTTGGCGAGCTCGTTGCGCACACGCTCCGGATCCGCGTCGCTCTTGTCGATCTTGTTCACGGCGACGACGATCGGCACGTTCGCCGCGCGCGCATGCTGGATCGCCTCGATGGTCTGCGGCATGACCCCGTCGTCGGCGGCGACCACGAGCACCACCACGTCGGTCACTCGCGCGCCACGAGCGCGCATCGCCGTGAAGGCGGCGTGGCCGGGGGTGTCGAGGAAGGTAATCGTGCCCTTCGCGCTCGCAACCTGATAGGCGCCGATGTGCTGGGTGATGCCGCCCGCCTCTCCAGCCGCCACCTTGGTGCGGCGGATGTAGTCGAGGAGCGAGGTCTTGCCGTGATCGACGTGGCCCATCACGGTGACGACCGGCGGACGCGGCTCGGCCTCCGCGGCTGCGCCCGCCGCGCCCTGCAGGCCCACCTCGATCTGGTCCTCCTTCAGGAGCTTCGCCGTGTGCCCGAGCTCCTCCACCACGAGCACCGCGGTGTCCTGATCGATCGGCTGATTGATCGTCGCCATCACGCCCATGTTCATGAGCGCTTTGATGACCTCGGTCGCCTTCACCGCCACCTTCTGCGCGAGCTCGGCGACGGTGATCGTCTCCCCGATCGACACCTCGCGCTTGACCGGCGCGGTCGGCATCTCGAAGGCATGGCGCGTGTCCGTGCCGAGCGGCACCGGGCGGCTCTTCACCCGCTTGCGCTTCTTGAACCGCGAGCTCACGTCGGTCGTGACGTGCAGCTCCTCGCGCCCGTAGCGCGTCGGCTGGCGCTCCTCGGTCTCCGCGGCCGGCGCGGCCGCTACGGGGACCGCCGCGGGGCGCTCGACGTGCTCGCGGGGCTCGTGCTCGCTCGCGCGGCGCTGCTCGATCTCGCGCTCGCGCCGCTCCGCCTCATCGCGGGCCTGCTGCTCGGCCACCCGCCGCGCATCCTCCTGGGCGCGCTTGCGCGTCTGCTCCTCCTCGGCCCGCCGGCGGTTCTCCGCCTCGAGGCGCTCGCGCTCGCGCCGCTCCGCCTCGAGCCGCTCGCTCTCGAGCCGCGCGGCCTCCTCCGCCTCGCGCCGCTTGATGTAGACGCGCTTGCGGCGCACCTCGACGTTCACCGTGCGCGCCCGGCCCTGCGCGCTCGCGAGCTTGAGCTCGCCGTGCGTCTTGCGCTTGAGGGTGATCTTGCGCGGCGCGCCTCCGTCCTCCTCGCTCCCGTGGCTGCGGCGCAGATGAGTGAGCAGCTCGAGCTTCGCCTCGTCGCTGATGCGATCCTCGGGACCGGCGACCTTGATCCCCGCCTGATCGAGCTGCACCAGCAGCCGATCGACGGGCACCTTCAGAACCTGCGCGAACTGCGAGACTGTTACGTCGGCCATGAGCTAAACCTCCCGACCCCCTTCGTCAGTGGCCGGCTTCGAACCAGTGGGCACGCGCTTTCATGATGAGACGGCCCGCTTCCTCGGCCGCGAGGCCATCGATGTCGGAGAGGTCATCGATCGACTGCTCCGCGAGATCCTCGCGCGTGCGCACGCCGCGACGCGCGAGCGCGAGGGCGAGGTCCGGGCTCATCCCCTCGAGCAGCAGCAGATCGTCCGCCGGCATCGACTGGTCGAGCGTCTCCTCGCTTGCGATCGCCTGCGTGAGCAGCACGTCGCGCGCGCGGTTGCGCAGCTCCTTGACCATCTCCTCGTCGAACTCCTCGATCGCCATGAGCTCGGCCTGAGGCACGTAAGCCACCTCCTCGATCGTGGAGAAGCCCTCCTGCACCAGGATCGTGGCAACGTCCTCGTCCACGTCGAGCTGCTTCATGAAGGTCTGCACGAGCTCGCGCGCTTCGGTCTCGCTCTTCGCATCCGCGTCCGACTCGGTCATGACGTTGAGGTCCCAGCCGGTGAGCTGGCTCGCGAGGCGGATGTTCTGCCCGCCGCGGCCGATCGCCTGGGACAGCTTCTCCTCGGAGACCGCGATGTCGATGCTGTGGGAGTCCTCGTCGACGACGATCGACATCACCTCGGCCGGCGACATCGCGTTGATGACGAACTGGGCCGGATTCTCGTCGTAGGGAATGATGTCCACGCGCTCCCCGGCGATCTCGTTCGAGACCGCCTGCACGCGCGAGCCGCGCATGCCGACGCAGGCCCCGACCGGATCGATGCGGGGGTCGTTGCTGCGCACGGCGATCTTGGCGCGCACGCCCGCATCGCGCGCGGCGCCCAGGATCTGGATGAGCCCCTGGCCCACCTCGGGCACCTCGAGCTTGAACAGCTCGATCAAGAACTGCGGCGCCGTGCGCGAGAGAAACAGCTGCGGGCCGCGCGGCTCCGAACGCACCTCTTTCAGATACGCCTTGATCCGGTCCTGCGGCTTCACCTGCTCGCGCGGAATCATGTCGGTGCGCGGCACGAAGCCTTCGGCATTGTTGCCGAGATCGACGAAGATCCCGTTGCGGTCGACGCGCTTGACCACGCCGCTCACGAGCTGCCCGACGCGATCCTTGTAGGCGTCGACCACCTGGGCGCGCTCGGCTTCGCGCACCTTCTGGACGATGACCTGTTTCGCCTGCTGCGCGGCGATGCGGCCGAAGGCGACCGACTCCATCGGCTGCTCGACGAAGCCGCCCGGCTCGACCGCGGCGTCGAGGTCGCGCGCGTCATCGAGGCGCAGCTCGCGCTCGGGCGCTTCGAGCTCGGTGGAATCGTCCGCGAACACCTTCCAGCGGCGGAACGTGTCGTAGTCGCCGCTCTTGCGGTCGATGGCGACGCGCACGTCCCACTCCTCGCCGTGCTTCTTGCGCGTGGCGGAGGCGAGTGCGGCCTCGAGCGCCTCGAAGATCACCTCTTTATCGACACCCTTCTCGTTCGAGACGGCATCGACGACCATCAGGATTTCCTTGTTCACAGTTTCGAAGACCTCCTCAGTGGGTCTTGGGCCGCGAGCCCGTGCAGCTCAGCGAGCCGCGCCTTGCCGATTTCGCGGAACGGCAGCTCGATGAGCTGCCGATCCACCTCCAACGTCACCCCGTCCTCGCCCACCGAGCGCAGCACGCCGGTGTAGCGGCGCCGCCCGTCGCGCGGCGCGTTGAGCTCGACGAACACACGCGACCCGGCGAAGCGCTCGAAGTGCGCCCGCGTACGCAGCGCCCGGTCCTCGCCCGGCGAGGACACCTCGAGCGTGTACGCCGTGGCGATCGGATCCTCGACGTCAAGGAGCGCGGAGACCTCGCGGCTCACGCGCTCGCAGTCCTCGAGCCCGACACCTTCGGGCTTGTCGATGAAGATCCGCACCGCCCCGCGCCCCCGTGACGGGGCGTATTCGAGCTCCACGAGCTCGTAGCCCAGTTGAGCCAGCAACGGCTCAATGAGGGCGACGAGCCGCTCACGCAAGACCGCCGCCATTCGCCCAAGCTCCTGTCGCCGAAAACAAAAAATGGGCCCTACGGCCCACTTCCGCTCGAGCGTCCCGCACCGCTCGCATGGGCGGTGAGGACCCCAAAAAAAGAAAAAGCCCCTCGGGGGGCTTCCACCGTCGAACACTCGGCGAGCCTGTCCGGTCCGCCGACGGGGTTGGGCCCGAAGCACCCCACCCACCGAGGGCGCGCATTCTACGGCAGCGGCCTCGGGGCGTAAACTCTGATGCGCATTTCGCCCCGCTCCCGCGCCCCGCGCGGCCGCGCCGACCCGCGGGGACCGGGGAGACCGCCCCGCCCGATCCCGTCCCCAATCGCCCCGTTCACGGCCTCGAGCTCGAGCACAGACTTGAGCTTAAGCACAGGCAGGCGCTCTGCGGCGCGGCCGCGCTCGCGCCGCGCCTCACTCGAGTGCGAGTCCGACGTAATTCTCCGCGAGCGCGCTCATCGCGGCGGGCGAGGAGACGAGGTACTCGAGCTCGGCCCGCTGGATGCGCCGATCGAAGCCACTGTGCTCGGGAAAGCGGTGCAGGAGCGAGGTCATCCACCAGGAGAACCGCTCGGCGCGCCACACGCGCGTCAGCGTCCGCTCGGAATAGGCCTCGAGCGCGCTCGAGGAGCCGCGCCGAAAGTGCTCATCGAGCCCCTGCCAGAGGAAGTAGACGTCGCTTGCGGCGAGGTTGAGCCCCTTGGCTCCGGTCGGCGGAACGATGTGCGCGGCATCCCCGGCGAGATAGAGCCGCCCGTGGCGCAGCGGCTCGCTCACGAAGCTGCGAAGCGGTGCCACGCTCTTCTCGAGCGAGCGGCCGGGCGTGAGTCTCGCAGCCGCCTCGCGATCGAGCCGGCGCGCGAGCTCCTCGTAGAAGCGCGCGTCGGGCCACTCGTCGATCGGCTCGTCGAGGCCGCACTGCAGGTAGAGGCGGCTGCGTGTCGCCGAGCGCATCGAGCAGAGCGCGAAGCCGCGCTCCTCGCCGGCATAGATCAGCTCATGCGAAACCGGCGGGACATCGGCGAGCAGGCCGAGCCAGCCGAAGGGATAGACCCGTTCGAAGGTTTTGAGGGCGCGGCTCGGCACGCTGGCGCGCGAGACGCCGTGATAGCCGTCGCAGCCGGCGATGAAATCGCAGTCCAGGCGCTTTTGCTCGCCGCTGTCGAGATAGGTGACATAGGGCGCGTCGCCGTCGAAATCGTGCAGGGCGACCTTCTCCGCCTCGTAGACGGTGAGTGCACCCTGGCCGGCACGTAGCTCCATGAGGTCGCGGGTGACCTCGGTCTGGCCGTAGACGGTGACATGCTTGCCGCTCAGCCCGGCGAGGTCGATCCGGTGACGCGCGCCGTCGAAGAGCAGGTCGAAGCCGTCATGCGGCAGGCCTTCGGCATGCAGGCGGGCGCCGGCGCCGACCGCATCGAGCAGCCGGACGGTGCCGCTTTCGAGGACGCCGGCCCGAATGCGCGACAGCACATAGTCGCCGCTGCGCTGCTCGAGAATGACGTTGTCGATCCCGGCCGCATGCAACAACTGGCCGAGCAGCAAACCGGCCGGCCCGGCGCCGATGATCGCGACTTGCGTGCGC
>Ga0335075_10013548_pt1 | contig 12275 bp, 11 predicted proteins | sample Lox_Sample_24_FD_206723 | JGI IMG/M metagenome (GOLD analysis project Ga0335075, IMG submission 206723) | Soil microbial communities from Loxahatchee National Wildlife Refuge, Florida, United States - Lox_Sample_2.4 | ecosystem: Environmental > Terrestrial > Soil > Wetlands | place: USA... | reverse complement strand
GGGCAGGATGAACCGGTATGGCTGTAGAACTTGTAGATGGGTGTTGGTCTGCCCGCTTTGAGCAACATGCTTTGAACCACTCGTAGTAAGGCAAGGAGATGACAAATGGAAAGCAAGACAGCACAAAATATTCAGGACACTTTTTTGAACACCGTGCGCAAAGATAAATCACAGATCACGGTTTATCTGGTAAGCGGCGTCAAATTGACGGGACGTATTCGGTCGTTTGATAAATATTCCGTTCTGCTGGAAAACAATAACCAGGAGCAGCTCATCTTCAAGCACGCAATTTCAACAGTCGTCAGTGGCAAGCCAGTGTTGATGGCTGAACATCGTCATGGGCCCGTGGGCACGCAAGCTACCGGCACAGCAACCTCTGCCGCAGTCGGGGCAGGCCACGGTCCTGCATCTGCGGGATCGGGAGTGGCAAGCGCTCCCGTGCTGACGCCGTCGAGCTTTACAGCTTCGTGACGGCACTCACCTTATGGCGGGTTGGCACGCCGTGCACGGTGACCTTGGCAAGACGTTCGAATGATCGAACTGCTCGATTCGCAACGAGGCAGGGAGGCGCCACCCGGACAAGACCGGCGGGAGCGAACCCTGATTGTCGTTTGCGAATTTACAGGGAAGAAATATCGACAGCGTCTTACTGCGTCTGCACGCCAGGCCAAAGGCGCTGTTCGCGCGATTCGGCAGCTGGGAGAGCCAGAAGACGGCGCTCTCGTAGATCTACATTCCAATGCGTTCGAAGAAAACATCGAGGATCGGTCTACCTCGCAAATCTCCGATGAAGCGGCGGAGTGCCGCGAACTGGCCATTAGCGCAGGAGCGAACGTACTGGATGTGATCCTCCAGCGCCGCGATCATCCCGATCCGGCCACGCTTGTCGGCAAAGGCAAATTAGAAGAAATCGGTGCACAGGCAAAAGCCAGCCGAGCTGACCTGATTGTTTTCGAGCAGAATCTGTCCCCCTCTCAACTGCGCGAACTGGAGCATGCTCTGCCGTGCCGCGTGATCGACCGCACACAATTGATTCTGGACATTTTTGCCTCCCACGCGCGCACCCGGGAAGGGCAGTTGCAGGTGGAGTTGGCGCAGCTGGAATACATGTTGCCGCGGTTGGCGGGACGAGGACGGTCGATGTCGCAGCTTGGCGGCGGTATCGGAACGCGCGGACCTGGTGAAACACAGATTGAAACGGATCGGCGAAAGATTGGCCGCAAGATTCAGGTGATACGCAACCGGCTGGAGGCGGTCCGGGATATTCGACGCCAGCAGCGCCAGCGACGTACCTCCGTTCCTGTGCCGACAGTAGCGCTGGTCGGTTATACCAACGCCGGAAAAAGCACGCTGTTCAATGCGTTGACCCAGGCTGGACAGCTGGAGTCTTCGCGCTTGTTTGCGACACTCGATCCCAAGCTGCACCTCATCACACTGCCATCTCGACGGAGAGTTTTGCTGTCCGACACAGTGGGATTTATTCGCGCGCTGCCGCCGACCCTGGTGAAGGCCTTTCGCGCCACACTGGAAGAGGTGCAGATGGCCGAGGTTTTGCTTCACGTGATGGATGCTTCCAGTCCGTCAGTGGACGTGCATCGCCAGGAAGTGGAGAAAATTCTGCGCGAGCTCGAGGTCGATAAGAAGCCTCGGATTGAGGTGATGAACAAAATAGATCTCCTGGCCGAAGGCGAAGCGGCCAAGACCAATGGAGTACTTGCCGTTTCCGCGCACGCCAAGACGGGGTTGAAGGCTCTACTGGCTGCTCTGGACAAGGCTCTGGAATCGGATCCCCTGGAAGATCGGGAGATGGTGGTGGCGCAAAGTGAAGGTGGAGTATTGGCCGCGCTCGATGCGGGCGCCATTATTTTAAACCGGACGTTTGAGGGGGAGCAGACAGTCCTGCGCGTGCGCGGGCCCGCTTCGCTGTTGGGGAAATACCGACAATACTGGCAGGCTTGAATTCTGCGATGGTTACTTTGGAGTGGATTAAGAGAAGAGCATGAGCAGACCGAGTGCCCGAATGTTGGGCTACTATTCTGGGCACTCGGCGTGCCGGACCTAGGACTAGGTCCAAGGCTGTTACCAACAGTGTAGGCTTCCTCCGGGCGAAGTCAACTGACAGTTCAACGAAATTCAGGAATCTCCGCGAAATTCTTTGTATTGAAACATTCGAAAGCCTGTTTCTCAGGCGAAATATTGGCGTGAGGGCCGGTCTAGATGAGACGAAATCCGGGAATTTGAGAGTTCGATTCGTGGCTCTTGAACAAATGAATTCCAGCGAAACAATTCTCATGAAAGAATGATTCCAGCAGGTGAAATGACATAGGAATTTCCTTTGTGCCGGTTTGACACTCCGGCGAACCCTTTGTTACAACTGAGTGTTCCATCAACATACAAATAGCAATGAATTCATAAGATTCCCGCGTCATTCCGCTGCGGGCGAATCTGAAACCACGTTGCACAATGAGTGACCTGTTACAACAGCTTGGAGGACTTGTGCTCGGCTCGGTGCCGACCATGTTGCTGTTTTTGGTCACACTGGCGGCATATCGTTTCCTGGTTCACACTCCTTTGACGAAAGTTCTGCAGGAACGTTACGCAAAAACCCAGGGAGCCATTGAGAACGCTGCCGCCGCCGTTGCCGCTGCGGAAAAGAAGACAACCGAATATGAAGAGCGGCTGCGGTCTGCGCGAGCAGAAATTCTGCGCGATCTTCACGAGCATTTGGAGATGGTTCGCCTGGAGTCAGAGGTCGCTGTTGCCCAGGCGAGGGCCGATGCGCAGGAGAAAGCCGTTGCTGCCATGGCCTCCATTGAGGACAGCATGCAGGTGGCACGAATGGAACTGGATGGGCTGGTCGGCGAGCTTTCCACCGAAATCTTAAAGAGAATTCTGCCGGCGGGAACCGCATCCTCGCAGGAGCAAGCCGGATGATTTTCTCTGCGGTTTCGCTTCGATCGAGCACTAGAAAATTTTTCAGACGGCAACCTTTGATGGTGGCCGTTTGCGGGTTATCTCTGCTGTTCCTTGCTGTGCCGTGTGGTCACACAATGCAGGCAGCTCCTGCCAAACAAGGCAACCTTCCTGCGCAAAGCTCGATAACTCCCACCCAAACCAAGCGTAAGGCGGAGCGCCGGGAAGAAATCGAACAAAGGAAAATCGACAACCCAGAAGTCGGCGACGAGGCGAATATCTACCGCCACTCGGCCACTGTGCAAAAACTGGCAAACAAAGTCGGCATCTCGGTAGAAGTGATGTCCCGTTGGCTGGAGGGGCTGAATTTTCTGGTTGTAGTGGCTTTTATTGTCTGGTTTTTGGCGCGGATCATGCCCAAGACATTGCGCGCCCGTACGGAGCGCATTCAAAGAGAATTACAGCAGGCGCGCATAGTGACAGAGGACGCTAACCGGCGGCTCGCGAGTGTGGAAGAGCGGCTGGCGAGACTGGATACTGAAATCAGCGGGATCAAGACACAGGCGCAGCACGATGCCGCGGAAAAAGAAAAGCAGATGCGTGCTGCGCTGGAGCAGGAAAAGCAGGCGATTTTGGACTCCGCCACACAGGAAATTGCAGCGGCCGGCGCCAAGGCGCAGAACCAACTGAAGCGCATGACCGCGGAACTGGCGATTGAACGCGCGAAACACAAGATTGCCGTGTCAGCAGATGCCGACCGTTCCCTGGTCGAAACTTTTCTTGTTGACCTGGATAAAGAACATCGCAGCGGGGGGGTGAACTGATGGACGCCTTTTCGCTGCAGTATGCTCATGCTCTGGCCGATGTTGTCATGGCCGACAAGCTGGATACCAAAGAGATTGACCGTCAGCTGGAAGAGTTTCAGTCGACCTGGACCGACAGCCGGCAGCTGCGAGAGGTTTTTCAAAACCCATCCATCCAACTAGAGACAAAGCTGAAAGTTCTGGATGCGATGGTGCCGCGAATCGGCATGTTGAAGCAGGTGCGAAACTTTGTCGCGTTGCTGCTGAAAAACGATCGTATCCATGCCATCGAGTCCATTACCTCCGACTATCGGAACGAGGTCAATCGTCGGCTGCATATTAGCGAAGCGGTGATTACCAGCGTCCGCGAATTGGATTCTGAAGAAAAATCAAAGATTGAAGCCAAAGCATCGGCTCTGGCCGGACTTGAGATTCGCCCCACCTACAAGCAGGATGCATCGCTGCTGGGAGGCGTGGTCTTGCGCATCGGCGATACCGTATATGACGGCTCGGTTCGCGGCAGGCTGGAAGAGCTGCGCGAAAAGATGCTGGCAGATTAACCAACCAACAACTCAGAACCTGAACTGGAAGCAGAATGGCGCAGATCAAAGCAGACGAAATTTCGCAGTTACTTCGGGAGCAAATTGACAACTTCGAGTCGCGGGTTCGCGTCGACGAAGTCGGCACGATCATCTCCCTGGGCGACGGAATTGCCCGCATTCACGGCCTGGACAAGGTGATGGCCGGCGAGATGTTGGAATTTCCCCATGGCGTTGGCGGGCTGGCGATGAACCTGGACGAAGACCAGGTGGGCGCGGTCTTGATGGGCGACTACACGGAGATCAGCGAAGGCAACCAGGTCAAGCGGACTGGCAAAATCATGAGCGTGCCGGTTGGCGACGCCATGATTGGCCGCGTGGTGAATGCGTTGGGCCAGCCGATCGACGATAAAGGGCCCATTGCGACCGATCAGTTTTTGCCGGTGGAGCGTCTGGCCCCGGGTGTAATTGATCGTCAGCCGGTACGCGAGCCGATGTTGACGGGCATCAAGGCGATTGACGCCATGATTCCGATTGGCCGCGGCCAGCGCGAGCTGATTATCGGCGACCGCCAGACCGGAAAGACCGCAGTGGTGCTCGACACCATCATCAACAACGCCAAAAACAATTTGATTTGCGTGTATTGCGCGATTGGACAGAAGCGTTCGTCCGTGGCGCAAGTGGTGCAGACGCTGACCGATCATGGCGCGATGGGTTACACGATCGTTGTAGTGGCTTCTGCCTCCGAGCCAGCGCCAATGCAATATCTGGCGCCCTACGCGGCAACGGCGATTGGCGAGTTCTTCCGCGACTCGGGCCGGCACGCACTGGTGATCTACGATGATTTGTCCAAGCACGCGGTTTCGTATCGCGAAATTTCGCTGCTGCTGCGTCGTCCACCTGGGCGCGAGGCATATCCGGGCGATGTGTTCTATCTCCACTCTCGACTGTTGGAGCGCTCTTCCAAATTGAGCGACAAATTGGGTGGTGGATCCCTGACGGCATTGCCGATTATTGAAACGCAGGCAGGCGATGTCTCGGCTTACATTCCGACCAATGTCATTTCGATTACAGACGGCCAGATTTTCCTGGAAACCGACCTGTTCAACTCTGGAATTCGTCCCGCGGTGAACGTGGGTCTGTCCGTAAGCCGCGTCGGATTCTCGGCAGCTGCGAAAGCGACCAAGCAGGTAGGCGCGACGCTGAAGCTTGACTTGGCTCAATATCGCGAGCTGGCTGCATTTGCGCAGTTCGGCAGCGACCTGGACAAGGCAACATTGAGCCAGTTGAATCGCGGACAGCGTCTGACAGAGCTGTTGAAGCAGCCACAGTTCCAGCCATTGACAATGGAAAAGCAGGTCGCCATTCTCTTTGCCGGAACGAATGGCTTTCTGGACGACGTGAAGGTAGAGTACGTGGGTGCGTTCGAAAGCGGATTCTATCCGTATATGGATGCAGCGCAGTCCGCGGTGCTTCAGGATATCGCGACCAAGAAGGCGCTGGACGATGATTTGAAGAAGCGGCTGAGCGCCGCGATCAAGGAGTACAAGCAGAATTTCTTTGCGGATACTCCAGAGGCGCATATCGACGCCAAGAAGAAGGCTCCGGCGGAGAGTTCCAAGCCAGATGAGAGGCCGTTAGAAACCAAGCGGGACGAGAAGGCGTCAGAAGCCAAACGCGACGAGAAGCCATTAGAAGCCAAGCCCGCAGAAGTGGCAGCAGGGAAGCAAGCGTAATCGATGGCAAACGTTCTCGATCTCCGGCGCCGCATCCGTAGCGTAAAAAACACGCGGCAGATCACCAAGGCGATGAAGATGGTGGCTGCAGCAAAGCTGCGTCGATCCCAAGAGCGGGCGTTTGCGGCGCGGCCCTATGCGCGCATGATTGCCAGTGTGCTGACTTCTCTGGTACGACGTGTCGATATCTACGATCCAGAGACCGGAGACGCCAAACATTCGTTGCTGGTGGCACGAGAAGAAAAACGCGTGAGCCTGGTGGTGGTCACGGGTGACAAGGGATTTGCTGGGCCGTTCAATGCAAATGTTCTGAAGGCTACGCACAAATTTATTGAAGACCACGCGGACGTCGATATCGATCTTGAAATTGTCGGGCGCAAGGGAATTGGCGTGCTGCGACGCAGTTACGGGTTAGCCTCCACTGCTGAAGGGGAGCAATCAAGACAAAATCGCCAGGCTCGCACGCGCAAGGCGCGGGTGGAGATCACAGGCGAGTACGGCGGCCTGCTCGACAAATTGACCTTTGAGAAGGCAGCCGGGCTATCGAATTTGTTGGTGGAACGCTATGCTTCGGAGGAGACCGACGCAGTCTATTTAGTCTTTAACGAATTTCAATCGGTAATTTCGCAGCGCATCGTGGTCGAACGCATTTTGCCGATTCTTGAAGTTGGCAAGCCGGACATTGCCGGAGCGACTGAGCTGGAGAAAGAACGGATTGAAGAGATTGCGCGTGCAGCGCAAAGTTCCGGCGTCAGCGTCAAGGCGGAGGACACGCGTCAGGCCGACGAAGAGGCCAGCAAGTTTGGTACCGCGGAAGTGGATTACATTTACGAACAGTCGCCGAGCGAATTGCTGGGAGCGTTGCTGCCTCGCTATGTAGCGACGCAGCTGTATCACTCCATGCTGGAGTCGGCGGCGGCGGAACATGCCGCCCGCATGACGGCGATGGATGCGGCCACCAATAATGCCTCGGAAATGATCGATGCCTATACGCTGACGATGAATCGGCTGCGCCAGGCTGCAATCACCAAGGAGATCATCGAAATCGTAAGCGGTGCGGCCGCGATTTAAACGGGACCGCAGTTGCGGGACAAACGAAGTTTTCATGCAGTCGTGAAGGATTTGGACAACGAATCATGGCAGAGAATATAGGACACGTCATTAAGGTTGCTGGACCCGCTGTCGACGTTCAGTTTGAAGAAGCGCACATGCCGCCGATTTATGAGGCCCTGCGGATTACCAGCGAAGGTTTTGATGTCCCCACGCCTCTCAATGTCATCGTTGAGGTGGAGCAGCACCTTGGCGAGGGCAGAGTGCGATGCGTCGCCATGGAAGCGACCGAAGGCATGGTGCGGGGGATGAAGGCGCTCGATCTGGGCGGCCCGATTACTGTTCCAGTAGGACGGGCAACCCTGGGTCGTGTGCTGAATGTGATTGGGCAGCCGGTGGACGAATTGGGTCCTGTGGACGCGAAAGAGCGTCGACCGATTCACCGTTCCGCGCCTGCTTTCGACGAGCAGTCGACGCGGGAAGAAATGTTTGAGACCGGCATCAAGGTCATCGATCTGATCCAACCGTTTTTAAAGGGCGGCAAGACGGGTCTGTTCGGGGGCGCGGGTGTCGGCAAAACCGTCGTCATTCAGGAATTGATCAACAACGTAGCTTCCGAGCATGGCGGCTTTTCCGTGTTTGGCGGCGTGGGCGAGCGCACCCGTGAAGGCAACGATTTATGGCTGGAATTTCAGGAGTCCGGCGTCATCGACTTGAAGCAGCGCGACAAGTCGAAGGCTGCGTTGATTTTTGGCCAGATGACCGAGCCGCCCGGAGCGCGTTTGCGCGTGGCGCTGACGGCCCTCACCGTGGCCGAATATTTCCGCGATGAAGAGGGCGCGGACACGCTTCTTTTTATCGACAATATTTTCCGCTTTACGCAGGCCGGCTCGGAAGTATCGACACTGCTGGGACGCATGCCGTCCGCAGTGGGCTATCAGCCGAACTTGGCCACCGAGATGGGCGAGTTGCAGGAGCGCATCACTTCAACAAAGAACGGCTCCATTACCTCTGTCCAAGCGGTCTACGTGCCAGCCGACGACTTGACGGATCCGGCTCCTGCGACAACGTTTGCTCACTTGGACGCAACCACGGTGTTATCGCGTCCCCTGTCGGAACTCGGAATTTATCCGGCTGTTGATCCGCTGGCTTCAACCTCGCGCATTTTGACTCCGCGCATTGTCGGCCAGGAACATTACGATGTCGCGCAGGGTGTGAAGCGAATCTTGCAGCGCTATAAAGACCTGCAGGATATCATCGCGATTCTCGGTATCGATGAGCTATCGGAAGAAGACAAAACGACCGTTATGCGTGCGCGCAAGGTACAGAAATTTCTTTCGCAGCCCTTCCATGTGGCCGAGCAGTTTACTGGGCTTCAGGGGCGGTATGTCAAGGTTGAGGATACTGTGCGCAGCTTCAAGGAAGTCATCGATGGAAAGCACGATGACGTACCCGAACAGGCCTTCTACATGAAGGGTGATATCGACGAAGTTCTTGAAGCCGCGGGCAAGATGAAGACTGCATAAAGGCGTTGGTAGCGATGGCAGACAACAATTCACTTCGGGTCCGGCTGGTCACGCCGGAGAAGATATTCATCGACGGAACGGCAGACTCAGTGTCGTTGCCGTCCGCTGGCGGCTACCTGGAGGTGTTGTACGCGCATGCACCGCTTTTGGCGGAACTTGGCCCGGGTGAAGTGACGATGCATGGTGGCGATGTCGGCGATCAACAGCTCTTTGTCGCTCAGGGGTTTGTTGAGGTACTGCCCGACCGTGTGACCATCCTTGCAGAAAGCGCCATTCCTCCGAGCGAGATCAATGTAGCTGAAGCGCGGCAGGAATTGGAACACGGCCAGAAGATGTGGAACGAGGCTGGCGATGAAGCCCGGCGCTATGACGACGCCAATCGGGTCATTCGTGAAGCGGAAGAACGCATTGCTTCGGCCGAGCGTACTGGAAAATCTGCCTGATTTTCAAACCTCCTCAAAAACCAATCCGCAGCGCCTACAGATCTGTGTACGGATCGCCTCGCCGCACGTCTAATCCATTGAAACGTACATCGCGTTCGGACACGCTGCCTGTCACACGTAGACCTACAAGTCTTAATTAATTAAGATGTGTGTGAAGGTCTGGCGGCTAACTTGAAGAGGCGGGATTCAGTCCTCTGCCTAAAGCTTGGGAGATATTGAATGAAATTTGTATCCGCGAAACTGGCTCTGATTATAGCCATCGCCATTGTGGGAACGTCGTTGATCGCACAGGAAAATCCCGCGCCAGCTCCAGCGGCAACGGCCAGACCGGCCCGGACCATCATGATTCATGCCAAGAAATATGAGTTTATTCCTGCGGAAATCACCTTGAAAAAAGATCAGACGGTGAAGCTCGAACTGACTTCGGACGACGTTGAGCATAGCCTGGAAGTTCCCGGGCTTGGTATTAACAGCGTAATGAAAAAGGGTGTGGTGACAGAAATCGATGTCACACCGACAAAGATCGGAAATTTCAAAGGAAAATGTGGAAAGTTCTGCGGATTCGGGCACGGAAAAATGCATTTCATGGTGCATGTAGTCAACTAGCAATCGCTGTGATCGTGCGCTGCCAATCGTCGAAAGCACTCGTTCTATAGGATTGAATCGGGCGTAATATCCAGGGCGCCCGTCAGGCTGGCTAGCCTGTCCACGTGATGGCGGTTGCACCAATCGCGCAGCCCGACCGCGATTCGCTCGACAGCGCGAGGATCTGCATAGCTGGCGGTACCGACCTGAACCGCCGTCGCACCCGCCAACATAAATTCGATCACATCCTCCGATGTAGTAATTCCACCCATCCCCAACACAGGAATAGAAACCGCTCGCGAGGCCTGGTAGACCATGCGTAGGGCCAGCGGCTTGATGGCTGGCCCTGAAAGACCGCCTGTAATGTTGGCGAGGCGAGGCCGCCGCGTCTTGGCGTCGATGGAAACGCCGAGAAATGTGTTTACCAGGGAAAGTGCATCCGCACCCGCATCTGCGGCTGAACGCGCCATTTCGGCAATGCTGGTCACGTTGGGCGACAGCTTGACGATGAGCGACCGATGCGCCATGGATTTGGCCCGCACAACCAACTCATGCAGCGATGAAGCGTCGGTTCCAAAGACCATTCCGCCGTGTTGCGTGTTCGGGCAGGAAGCGTTGAGCTCGTAGGCGGCTATTCCATCGACAGCATTTAAGGCCTCAATCACCGCGCAATAATCGTCGATGCACCCTCCGAACACGTTCGCGATTGCCGGGCAGGGAAGCTTCTGCACGGTTGGTAGCTTCTGCTCGATAAAGGCGGCGACGCCCATATTCTGGAGTCCAATGGCGTTCAGCATGCCGGCCGCTGTCTCAATAATTCTGGGTGCAGGATTGCCGGCCATCGGCTCTCGTGAAAGACCCTTGGTCACAAACGCGCCAATTGTTTTCAGCGAGACAATGTCTTCAAACTCCACGCCATAACCGAATGTTCCACTGGCGGCAATGACTGGGTTGCGCAGTTCGATGCCACAAAATTTCACCCGCAAATCCGGTTTCTGGTTTGAGGTCATGGTTGCGAACCAGGCGATACAGGTGCTTTTTGAGTGGACGGAGTGGGGGGCGTGGTCGAAGCCGGAGTGTGTTCGCTCGGGCGCGCTTTCTCTGGAGTCGCAGCCTCTCCCGCGGGCGTCTCCGTGTGAGGAGGGCGTGAGGTTTCGTGATGAGTCCTGCGCCGCAGTTCTTCATACCTGGGCTTAATTTCAACTTCTGGATGAATGGCTTGTGTCAGGACTTGACCGATGCTGGCCGAGGGTTGGTTGACTCCCAACAGGTCTGCGAGTGTTGCCGCAATGTCGGTGGGCTGCACGCGCCCGCGAAATGTTCCAGGAGTGAATACGGATCCATAGAATCCGAGCGGGACATGCCTGTCGTAGGAGTAAGGGGAAAAATGAGTCGCACCACGGCCGGAACCCGGAACCTGGTAGGCATCTGGAATCAGCATGACATACCAGCCGCCGTTGGGTGAATAGCTGTGGGCCATCAAACGGCCGAACGCCGTAGGTGGCAATCCCGGCTGCAAGGATGCGAGCTGGAGGCGCGTAAACGTTCGAAAGACTCGCGGTTGCGGCGGCACGCGAGTGTTGGCTGGCTGAACTTCACTGTCGGGCTTACCGGCAGAAGGATCGAGACTGGCCATCGCAGCAGGAATCGAATCCTGAATCGCGCGCTCCGCTTCAAACTCGTTGATGCCGGCCCGTTCGAACGTTGGAATATCCAGCGAGATGTAGGGCAGATCCTCATCTGGCAGCAAGTACTCGAGATTCTGACCGGGCGAGAAACGTTCATTCATGTCTTTTTCCAGGTCTGCAATCAACGGCTTCATTGAAATCGTTGCCGCTGGAATTCCGAGTTGTTGGGCTGTGGCAGGCACGGGGGCGACACCGTGGTCTGCCGTCAGCACCAACCAAACATTGTGGAGCCCGCCGGGAATGTTGTGATCGAGCCATGTGAAAAATTGGTCTAGATTGCCATCAAGTTGGTCGACCAATTGGCGCTGATCGGGTGAATCGGGACCAACACGATGCCCGAGGATATCCGTTGACGAGATGCTGATCGTCAACACATCGGTTACATTTCCAGTTCCAAGATTCTCTCCCTGGATTAAAGCCTGAGCGAAGCTGAGCTCATATTGAATGGCAGCGTCGGTAGGTCCGACTGCGGAGAAAAAGGGCGCGGTAGCGGAAACGCCAGCCTCGGTGCGAGCCTGGGCCGCACTGTCGCTCTGGTTGAACGTCGTTGCCCAATCGGGAAGTGAAGGCATGTAGTACGTGGACGTGACGAACGCGCCCGTTTGCGGATCAATCCAGAAGGCGCCATTGGCTGTATGGCCGGAGGTAAGAATGGCCGCGCGATCCTTCAGTGAAATACCGAAGAGTTTAGACTGGCCTTTTGTGGCGAGCCGGACTTCATCGCCGATGGTGGAAGCCAGCAAATTGCGCGGCGATGCACCTTCGCGGGCGGATTCCGGTGCCGTGGCAGGCAAACCGACAATGCTATAGCGCGGGTCTTCGACCGACGAGATAGGCCGCTTGGTGTTGCGAGTGAGGTCCCACCATTCGTTACTGGCAATGCCATTGCCGTCCGAGTAAGCGCCAGTCGAGATCACCGAGTGTCCGGCTGCTGTGACTAGGTTCGCGTAATCATAATAGCAATCCGGAAAATATGCGCCATGGTCCAGAAA
>Ga0335075_10013547_pt1 | contig 12275 bp, 16 predicted proteins | sample Lox_Sample_24_FD_206723 | JGI IMG/M metagenome (GOLD analysis project Ga0335075, IMG submission 206723) | Soil microbial communities from Loxahatchee National Wildlife Refuge, Florida, United States - Lox_Sample_2.4 | ecosystem: Environmental > Terrestrial > Soil > Wetlands | place: USA... | reverse complement strand
GACGCAGTGAGTGACGACTCCAGGCGAGAGCAGATTGCAGACGATCTAATTCGCTTCATTGAGCAGAATCACGGCAGAGTGGTTGACAGCACCGTCGTCATTCATCCGGGTCCAATAGCTTGGAAGTCGATAACGTTACTTAAGGTCCCCGACCCCGCTACTGGAGAACTTCGCATACGCGAGCTCCGCGCGCGCACGTGGAGGGCAGTCCCGCCCAAGCAACATGGCAGGTATACCTTCAAGGAGAATGAGCACCACTGGCACTGCGAGGGTGAGGAGGTCGAAGTCCTGCGCCTGTTTCTCAATGAGAGGTTCCCCGGGCCAGGGCAGTACCGACTGATCGAGAGAGGAGGCGAGCTTGGGGCGCTGCTGGATCAAGCGGAGCATGGAACTGTGGCTCCAGAGGTCGTTGCTAGATTAATTGAACTAGCCGGCAGGGAACCGCAGATGGTCGCCGCCCTAGCCGCATCGACCGACGGAACACTCCTAGCGGAGGCGGTCGAACTGCAGAGACGTCGCGCGCAGCTCGCCCAGCTACGGCGAATCGTCGAAGACCCCGGCAGCCAGGAGCGTAGTGATCTCTACCCCCAGCTCAAGCAGATGGCATGGATATTCGGTGGCCGCTACGTGGGTGAGTCAAGCCGGAAAGAACTTACCACTGGAGATGTCCTCGATATCCCGCTCCTTCGCCCAGATGGCTCACTTCATGTCGTAGAATTGAAAGGCGCCAATATTCCGAAACTGGTGCATCGTTACCGGGGACCGCATAATCCCCTGGCATTCGCCGATCAGCGTGAGGAGTTGCCGCTCATCGTTGGCGCGGAGGTCCATGAGGCCGTTGGCCAGGTAATGAACTACCTTTGTCACCTCGATGAAGAACGAGATCATATTCATGCCAGATTTAAGATTGAAGCACGCCGTGCGACCGGAACAGTGCTCATCGGCCATCCGACCTTCGTTAAGGGATTCAGCGATGAAGATATCGCAAACACGCTGCGCATTTACAACAGCCATCTTTCGCGGGTGGAAGTTATGCACTATCGGGACTTGATCGAGAGCGCTGAAAGAGCTTTGGCGCTGGCAGCGGATCCAACGGAGGATACGGAAAGCGAACACGGCGAACCGTCCAGTTAGAAGTGGTCGGTGGAAGTGATCGAGAGGTCGAGACCCGAACACCGTGTCATTCGATCGCCGACGACCAGATGGGTGCCTCGCGGCAAGCGAAACCTAAAACACAGTTGTTACGTTCTTTGGTGACATCGCCGCCGCGAACGTCTTCGCTGTGGGGCGAGCCGATTCAGGTGTCGTTCGGACCGCCGAGCCGCCACGCGGCGTACCTGCGGTTGCTAGGTTGTCGGCAGCGGCCCTAGACGGACTGGCCCGGCACCGAGGTCCTCGGTCCACCGCCTTCACCGCGTCTGAACTGATCGACGAACTTCTTCGCTGATCCTCATCTGGACGTGCGGTGTGGGGATTTTCGCACGCGGGTAGATGTGGAGATATTCTCACGTCAAGCGATGTGGGGATTTCCTCACGCAGACCTGGGGGTAGTCATGGCCCGTAGGACGATCGAGGTGCGTAAGCCGCGCGACATCGGTGACGCTATTCGCGCCGTACGCGAGGCACGCGGCATCTCCCAGGAGGAGCTCGCGCACGCGAACGCCTACGACCGGTTCTACCTGTACAGGCTGGAGGCGGGCCGGAGCACCGTGTACATCACCCGTCTGCTGCGCACGCTGAAATCGCTCGGCATCACCCTCAGCGTGACATTCGATACCGGTGAGGCTAGCGCTGACGATGGTGGCTTTGATGGCTGACAGGCTGGAAGTGCGTCTCCACGGGGAGCAGATCGGCTGGATTAGCCGCGGCTCCCGGTGGGAACGCATCGAATTTGACTGGACTCGCGGTTACACTCCAGGGCTTGTCACCCTGACGGAGTCGTTCGGGTCCGTCCGCCCGAAGGCGCCGTCTGGTGAGGCTAGCAACTTCTTCGGGGGATATGCGCTCGAGGGCCGCCAACGTGAGCGGCTCACTGAGCGCCGTGGCATCAGCAACCCAGCGGACCTATACGCGATGCTCCGCGAGTTCGGCAGTTCGATCGCCGGTGCCGTGACGATAGCCGACCCAGACATGGTGAGCCGCACGCAGCCGCGTTACGAACCGATTGGTGACGGCGAGATCATCAAGCGCCTCCGCCGGGCTGCGAATGACGGCGATCTCGGCTCCGATGATCAGAGTCGCTCCATGCTCGCCGGTTACCAGCCGAAGCTGCTGCTCGCACGGTTCGGCGGTAGCTGGTATCTCCCCCGGGGGCGTGCGCACTCTACTCATATCCTCAAGCCGAGGCTTCCGGGACGCCCAGACGGACTTGCCAGGGAGTACTACGGCCATGCGCTGGCCGCCGAACTCGGGCTCGCGCGCTACAGGGCCGAGCTTGTAGGCAACGGCGCCCGCCAACACCTAGTCATAGAGCGCTACGACCGGGTCGTCGACGGCGAGACGGTCATGCTGATCCACCAGGAGGACGCCGCTCAGGCACTCGGCATCGACTGGGTCGATGACCATGCGAAGTTCCAGGACCCTAGTGCGCCACGTAACTCTCATCGCCCAAGCGCCTATCGGATCGCCGAACTCCTCGGCTCGCTTCAGGGAGAAGGGAGGCCGGTTGCCGACTTTCTGCGCAGACTCACGTTCACTGTGCTCCTAGGCGACAACGACGCCCATGCGAAGAATCTGGGAATCTTGCACCTTCCCGGCCGCAGTGTGCTCGCCGACGTCTACGACGCGGTCCCAAACCTCTTCCAGGCTGGCCGGATCGAGTACAACCTCGCGCTCGCCATCGACGGCAGCTTCGACCACCGGCGCATCAGCGCGCAGCACCTGATCCGCGAGGCCGAGCGGTGGAACGCCCTCAGTACCGGCGAACCGGAGCAGATCGTCACCGCAACGCTGGACGATTTCACGAAGGCTCTCGACCACGTAATAGTCCCGCCGGGCGTCCCTGCAGCGACCGCGGCGCAGCTCGCATGGAACGTCGAGCGTCTGCAGGCAGGAGGGGAGATCGGCGAGCGACCGCGTGCCTACCGCCGACGGCGTACACGGCCTTGATCCTAAGTGCACCACAAGTGTGAATCAGTGCCCTTGGACACGTCGGTTGCGGTCATGGTCGCGGGGTCCTCGCCGACGGCTCTGGCGAGACGGCCAAGGGTCCAGCCCCGGCAGGGAGCGCGGACCTGGCGTTCCAGCCGCGCGACGGTGGTAAGGCTAATCCCTGCTTGATCAGCCAGCTCCTCTTGGGACAGACCCCGCTGGCGACGTAACTGCCGGAGCAGGTGACCGTCGAGCAGGAAGGTATGCGGCGGGGTTGGTCTGGCGCGCTGGGTGCCAGACCGCACCCCGTAGATGTCCTGATCGGCGTTCACAGGCACTCCATCTCAAACCAGATCGTTCACCCGGTCTGGTCATTCCCCGTGCGCCCCCAGGTGCGGGGCAGTTGGCCGACGATGAGTAAGCCGCGGCCGTTGCGTTCGTCGGTGTTGACGGGCTGGGCCCAGGACCGCCTTGGTCGGAGACTTCCACTCGCAGATGGCTGCCGTGCAATTGGACGCGGACGTGGAAGTGACCGTCGGGCTCTCGGGATCGGCTGTGCACGGTGGCGTTGGTAACCAGCTCAGACAGACAGAGGATGGCATCGACGGCGGCTGGGCGGCCGTCCAGTACGGCGGACAGGAACTGGCGCGCTTCCCGCACTTGCGCAGGAATGGCCGGAAAGGCACGAGACCACATGAGCGATGAAGCGGTGGTGGTCTGGTGCATGGTTCTTCCGATCTGTGATGGTCGGTGCCGGACGGCCGGTTTTGGTGTCATCCTGATCAACGGGCTTTAGGATCGCTAGCCAAGACAGGCTGTCGTCAGGACGTTTCCGAACGTCACCGGTGGCGTCCGGACCGTCCGGGAAGCGGGGCCCTGGTGCCGCTGGTACGCGAGCTTGACCCGAGTGCGGGGCAGTTGCAGTTCTTCGGTGCCGAGCTTCGCCGGGCCCGGGCCGGGGCCGGGCTGAGCCAGGATCAGTTAGGGCAGCGGCTGGGCTATTCCGGCGCCCAGGTCGGCAAGGTCGAAATGGGCGAGCGCGCCCTCGCAAGACTTCGCCCAGGGCTGTGACCAGGCATTCCCCGAGGCGGGCGGGCTGTTCGCGCGGATCTGCCAGTTGGCCCGGCGTTGGGACGGCGGCTATCCCTCCTGGTTCGCGGAATGGATCGACTCCGAACGGCGCGCCACGTCCCTGTGCTGGTGGGAACCGTTGCTGATACCAGGCTTGCTCCAGACTGCCGATTACGCGAAGGCGATCCACCTGGCGCTTCACCTGGCGCAAGAGCAGTTACAGCGGCAGCAACGGCGGTGGCTGTCTCGAGGTCGCCGACAACCTGCCCGGCGTGGTCGCCGTGCGGGACTCAAAGGATCCTGGCGGTCCGGTGCTGGCGTTTACGCCGGATGAGTGGCGGGCATTCACGGTCGCGATCAAGGCGGGCGAGTTCGACCTGGCCTGAGTGGCGCGAGTGCTGGCGGCCGGCATGCTGGACGGCGCGCGACGACCGGCGGAGGCCACTACGCCGCCGAGCGCACCGTACGGGCTCAGTTCGGGGAGAGCTTCCGGCCCTTCACGGATCTGCGTCGCCGGAGCGAGCTCGAGTACCACCACCCTGCCGACCGGCACTGGCACGGCCGACGAAGCGAAACAGGCCGCCGAGACCGCGGAGACAGCGGAGCGGCGCATCGACGGCGCCAATCGGCTCTCCTTTTTCATATAGCCCACACGGCTCGGCGGTAGTCCGGCCCGGAGGCCAGCCCGATAGGCAGGGCGCCGGAAAAGCTCCTCTTCGCCCACGGGTCAAGCACCAAGCACCTGCCCACGCGGTGACGTCTGTACTCCAGCCGAGCGGGTTGCGACCAGTCAAGCAGGTCCATGGGAGATGGGGGCATCTGGGTATATATTGACGGGCGGGGTGGGCGGTCCGCTGATGAGGAGTCGACCAGCATTTCCTCTACTCGAAAGTGCTGTAACGCCGGCAGCTTGTCGAAGGCCTTCTGATCTCGCGGCGTCGACGAACAGAACTTAACTCGGGTAACGTTCATCGAGAATAGTGGTGGGAACAGTGGGATCAGCTAGATCGAAGGCCAGTCGCCAACGGCGGGAGGAGAAGGAGGAGAAGAAGAACAGGCTTCCCCTCCTAGTTATAGCCTTAGGCTGGCTTGTCACTACTCTCATAGCCTCCGGCGCGCTGTGGGATTCCAATAAGGCGTACACGGCTCAGCAGGCAACGTATAAGGCAGAGAAGGCAACGGAGAAGCTCGCCAACGAGCAAAGCCAGCAGATCGCCGCATTGCTCAGGACCACTCCTACCGGTGAAATCACCAGCATTGCTGCTTATCGAGCTTCAGGGCGCCTGACAACAATTGCCAACGTACGAAATAATCCTTTTCTGCACCAGCAGATCTACGACCTGTCTGGCGTGGTCTCCGATATCCCATATAACGGGGCGTTGTTTATGGTTGTCCACGACTACGGCCAGCCTGCATCTTCGCTTAGTAACCCGTCGAATCATTACTATGTCACGCCCGTGACGCTCTCCGACAAAGGCAATGCGGATCAGCAGTGGAAAGCGTCCCAAGTCTACATCGGCCAAAGATCAGCGCCCAAAACTGCATTGAGCTATCGCCTGACCCTCTATTTCTGTAATAGCGCCGATACGGGTAAAATCATGGCAGCTATTAGCAGCAGCGCTGTTCAAAACTTCGGACTCCAGTCCTTCCCCTACCCCAGCTGCAAGCAGCTTGACAGCATATTTGTCACTAGGAAATAAGGTGCTGACGGGATGCTGACGGACTCCCGGGCGAGTGCCAGGGCAACGAGTGCCATGGACGTGCCTACGTCTTTAACGGCCAGGGTTACGGGTTCTCTGCCGGCTGCCGGTGAGCGGGCCCGGCGCGCAGGTACGGGATGCTGGTGGACGAGCCGGCCGGCGGGCCGTCCGCGTGAAGGCGGTGAGTGGTCCAGGCCCGCCCGCCCGCTCAGGTGCTGCTCGCGCCATGCCCAGCGGTTTTGGGGAACCTGGTTCATATTGCCGGCTGAAGTTGCGCGGCTCATAAAGCGCCGCTCCTTTACCGCTGCCCTGAGGCCGTCGTCCTACCCGAAGCCGGCTGATTCGCAGTCATCCCCCGGCTCCTTGCGTTGAGTCCCGGCTCCTTGCGTTGAGTCCCGGCTCCTTGCGTTGAGTCCCGGCTCCTTGCGTTGAGCCCCGGCTCCTTGCGTTGAGCCCCGGCTCCGGCCGGTGGTCATAGCCGGGTAATGGTGTCGTCCTAACCGCGTGATGGCATGGCATTTCGCGCGTGCCTCGCTCCCAGTCGGGTATCAGCGGAGGCCGAAGGAGGGCTTGCTGGCGAGGGGAGCTTTCTGATGGGGTGGGGTCTTAGATTGCGGCGCGCAGCGTGCTTCCTCGGCTGCGCGGCAGCCAGCGTTGCCGTCGCGGTACCGGCTTTGGCCTCGGCCCACTCCGCTGGGCCGGCCGGGACTCCTTCCTGGACGGTGTATCACGATGGCCCGCAGGGTCGCGGAGTCGCGGCCGGGGTGGGCTCGGTGGACACCGCAGCCAGGGCTTGGACGTCACCGACGCTGAACGGGCAGCTGTACGGCGAGCCGCTGGTGCTCGGTGACCGGGTATACGTGGCGACCGAGAACGACACCGTCTACGCGCTGTCCGCGGCGACCGGCGCCGTCGTCTGGTCGACCCAGCTGGGCACGACGGTGCCGGCCTCCACCCACCTGCTGTGCAGCAACATCCTCCCGAACGTTGGCATTACCGGTACGCCGGTCATCGACCCGGCCCGGCATGAGATCTTCGTCGTGGCCGACGAGCTGAAGAACGGCAAGCCCGCCCACATGCTGACCGGGCTGAACACCACCACCGGCCAGGTCGAGCTGTCGGAGGACGTGGACCCGCCGGGACAGCCCCCGGCGAACCTCCTGCAGCGCACCGGGCTGACCCTGGACCACGGGCACGTGATCTTCGGCTTCGGCGGCAACGCCGAGATGTGCGGGTTCTACCGGGGCCGGCTCGCGTCGGTCCCGGAATCAGGCGGGACACCGCACTTCTTCACCACCGCTGTGGAACCTGGCGATGACCGCGGAGCGATCTGGATGGGCGGTGCGGCGCCCGCGGTCGGCCCGAACGGTGACGTGTGGGTGGCCACGGGCCCCGGAACGGAGTACTCGGCGAAGCGCCCCTACGACTACAGCGACGCGGTCCTCGAGATCTCCCCGTCCATGCGCCTCGTGCAGTTTTTCGCCCCCGCTCAGTGGGCGGTCAATGACGGCAATGACCTGGACATGTCCATCGAGCCGGTGCTGCTGCCCGACGGCCAGGTCGTCTTGACCGGCAAGAACACGATCGTGTACCTGCTCAACGGCAAGCATCTGGGCGGCATCGGCAAGCAGGAGGCCCAGGTCGGCCCGGTCTGCACCACCAACATCGACGGCGGCAGCGCCGACGCCGGGATGACCGTGTACCTCCCGTGCGAGGGCGGCATCGTCGCGGTCAAAGCGACCAGCTCCCCGCCCGCGCTGCGCCTGCTGTGGACGGCCGCCAACGCGGGCGGCGGGCCTCCGATCCTGGCCGGCGGCCTGGTCTGGACGATCTCGCAGAGCGGCAAGCTGTACGGCCTCGACCCGGCCAACGGCAAGATACGGCAGCAGACAGCGATCGGCGCGCCCGCGAACCACTTCCCGACGCCTGGCATCGGGGCCGGGCTTCTGCTCGCCCCCAGCGCCCAGAGGGTGGTTGCCTTCCGCACATCAGCCGCCGCCACCCGCGTTGACCGCCAGCGCCCTGCCCGCCACGCCACCCGATGAAGGCCGCGGCATGGGCTCCTGCCGCTGACGGCTTCGACGTCCCGGCCAGGAGCCGCGGTGACTGCGGCCAGGATCAGAACCAGTGCAGGTCGGGGCGGCCGTCGTGCCACCACACCAGCACCACCCTGCCGATGATGCTTGAGCCCTTGATCGGCCCCCAGTACCGGCTGTCGCATGAGTCCGCCCGGTTGTCGCCCAGCACGTAGAACTCGCCGGGCGGCACGCGGTAGGGGTGCTGGCTGCTCGCGTGCGGTATCTGCGGCCCGAGCGGGTCGGGGCGCGGCAGGTAGGGCTCGGCCAGCAGCCGCCCGTTCACGTAGATGCTGTTGCCGGACGAGTAGATCGTCTGCCCGGGCAGCGCGATGACGCGCTTGACCAGGTCGCTCTCTGGTAGCCCTGGGCAGTGGTCCAGCGGCGGGTGGCTGAACACCACGATGTCGCCCTCGTGTACGTCGTGCCAGGTGAAGAACGCCTTCTGCACCAGGATCCGGTCGTGCACGTCGAGCGTGGGCACCATGGATGACGAGGGGATCCAGAAGGTCTGGAATGCGAAGGCCCGCAGCAGGCCGGCCAGCAGCACCGCCGCGGCGATCAGGACGGCCGTCTCCGCGAGCGCGCGCCCCCGCCACGGGCGCCGCGGGCCGGCCCCGGCTGGGCCGGCATCAGCAGGATCGGCCATGCGTGGCTTCCCAGGTGATCACCTGCGGGCGGCCCATGGCAGGGATCGCACCCGGAACCGGCTCAGGCGGGCGAGGCCGGCAATGCGCCCGCGGGCGCGCCTGGCTCGTGCTCGCCGCCCTGGCCGGACCTGCCGAGGCCTGCAGCCCCGCCAACACGCCCAGCGAACAGGCTGCGACCAGCAGCGCGCAGGCCACCGTGCTCAGGCGCCGGCCGGGGCGCGGCGCAAGCCACTCCCGCGCTGCGCCCGCCAGATAGCTCCAGGCGATCGAGCCTGCCGGGGTCCCGTCCCTGATGAGCAGCGAGGCCAGCTCGGCGGCCTCGTCCCCGTGCCGCCGCCGCCAGCCGGGCGGGTAGCACCGCAGCGCGGTCTTGACCAGCCGGGCCGTGCGGGGGGCACCCATCAGATGCCGCCCAGCTGCAGCCGCAGCCGCCCGGCCGCGCTGACTCGCTCAAGCGAGTCGAGGTGCACGCGGAGCGCAGCCGCCCCCGGCGCGGTAATGCGGTAGGGATGGCGCCGGTCGTCGGCGGGCAGCGGCTCGATCAGGCCGAGCCGCTCAAGCCGGTCCAGCGCGCCGTAAAGCGTGCCGGGCCCGAGCTCGACGCCGGCCAGCTCCTTGATGTCCTGGATGAGCGCGTAACCGTGCTTGGGGCCGCCGGCGAGGCTGATGAGAATCAGCACCGACGCCTCGCCGACCCTCCGCAGCACGTCCTGCCCGGCCCTGCCGTCCTGTCCGCCCACTGCCATCCCCCACCTATTACGTCGGCCAATATATCAGCCAACGTAGTAGTCGTGCCCAGGGGACTACGGACACACGAGAACGTCACGAAGATCACGGACCTGGTGCGCCGAGCCGGCGGCACCGCCGCGGTTCGCACCGCCAAGGCCGCTACTGGCTACTCCTGCAGTCGCGCGGGTCCCGTGCTACTGCAGAAAGTCCAGCAGCTGGCGTGTGGTCTCCTCGGGCGCCTCTTCTGGGATGAAGTGACCGACCGGTACCGGGGCGCCGCGAACGTCATCGGCCCACTCCTGCCATATCCCGACCGGATCATCGTAGAGTTTCGCGACCGAACCGCGCTGGCTCCACAGGAACAGCACGGGGCAGCGGATCTTCCGGTTCCCGCGATCCGCCTCATCCTGCTGGTAGTCCAAGGTTGCGGACGCGCGGAACTCCTCGCAGATGGCGTGCACCGTGTCGGGGTGGCTGAATTTCTCGATGTACTCGCCGCGCACCTCGGCCGGGAAAGCGTCCTTCACCTCGGACCACATGCTGAGGAAGAAGTCGACCAGGGTGGCCGGCGCCGCGTCGATGAGCTGTTCCGGTACCGGTTCTGGCGCGGCGAGGAAGGACCATTGCCAGTAGAGGAGGCTGAAGTCTTTGCCGGCACGGTTGTAGGCGTCGCCGACCGGAACGACGTCCATGACGGCGAGCCGGAGAACAGCATCCGGGTGATCCAGTGCCAGACGGTAGGCGCAGCGCGCCCCGCGATCGTGTCCCGCGACGCTGAACTGGTCGTAGCCCAGCTGCCGCATGACCTGGAGCTGGTCACCGCCGATCGCGCGCATGCTGTACGGCTCGTGATCGGCGGTGCTGGGCGGCGTGCCGCTGTCGCCGTATCCCCGCAGATCGGTGGCGACCACGGTGTAGCGCTCGGCCAGGCGCGGTGCGACCCTGTGCCACATCAGATGCGTTTCCGGAATACCGTGCAGCAGCAGCACCGGCGGCCCGTCACCGCCCCGGCACCCGTGGACCGGCACACCGTCGGCAGCGATGTCGAACTCTTCGAATCCATCGAACATGGCCACGAACCCCCCTCGAGACTCAGGCACCGCCCGGTCGCGCCGCAACCGGCGGTCGCAGGTAACGGTGAATCTCTCTAGCCGTTGACCAGCCTGCCGGCGCCGGGGTTCCCCCGGCTCCGGCCCGCACCACAACCCCGGGTTTACCCCCGCACAGGCAGTGTCACCGCGACAGCGGCGACAAGGCAGACCGGTTCGCTCGTCCACGGGTGCGGGCGCCCGTGGCCCGCGGCGCGGCAGCGGCATCAGCCCGCGTGTATGCGGGCGTTGCAGGCCCTATGGCCCATATTAGTTATCTGCAAAGGTTTTCCCACGGTGGTCGTTTTATTGAGGACTGGCGGGTAAGGCCTCGCGCGACCGAAACAGCGACGCACCCGCTGCGCATCATCTATTCGGGTGTCTTCGACCGGTTCCGGCCGCGAAAGTCGTCATCGGTCACCTCGGGGAGATGATTCCGTATCACGCCTGGCGCATCCAGCACTGCTTCGAGCACAGCCCGCGCACCGACCGCATCACGCGCCGCAGCGTGGGTAGCGGCAAGGCGGCTACCCACGCTGGCGGTCCGGCGTGATGGCCAGGCAGCACGGCTGAGGCAGTTAGTCGTCGGCTAGTCGTTGGCGCCGATGACCTGGAAGTCCTGGTTGACGAAGACGTGGTGGGGCCAGTTGACGCCGAAGTAGTGGACCTCGTAATCACCGTTGCCTATGGCCACCACACGATCGACGATGCCGCCCGGGTAGGCGGCCAGCGCCGCTTCGGTCGCCTTGTTCGCGGTGGTCCCGCTGACGATCGTTCCCGTCCCTGGCTTGTAGGCCGATGGGATCTGGCCCACCTGCTGGGTTGAGCCCTTCTCACCCTTGCTGATGGGGATTACCTGGCCTCCCGGGTTGGATGCGCTGCTGCTGGGCGGCTGCACGATGACCTCGGCGGCCGTGATGGTCGAGCTGTCCGTCGTCCCCAGCACCAAGGCGGTTTCACCGGTCGTGACGGCGCTGGCCGAGGAAGGGCTGGTTCCCTTCTCGTATGTGGTTGTGGACGCCTCCTTGACGGTGACCTTCTGGCCCGCCGAGGTCGACAGCGTAAAGCCGGAGGAGGACACGCCGCTGACCGTGCCGATGGATCCCCCGGCGGCCGGCCCGGACCGGGCATGGGAACCCCTGCCGGACCCGAAACCGCCGGCTGGGCTGCTGCTGGCGGCCGTGGCCGGGGCGCTGCTGGTGGTGGCGGCAACGATTCCGTAGGAACCCGCACCGATCACGATCGCTGCGGCCCCGGCCGCGATAATCCTGGTGCGCTTGCTGGAAAACATCTTTCTAGCTCCTGTCTTTCGCCGTGGCTATTAATCTCAGTTATCGCAAACCGCGCTGGAAACTCAGTGGAAAACCTCGGAGAGTGAACCGGAAAATTGCACAGCCACGGCTGGCCGACAAGGCGTCCGCAAATGGCCCGCAAGGAAACGCCAAAACGCCCACGGCAAGAGCGATCAGGGCCGCTGAGATTCCTCTTGTCAGCCAGGACAGTGATTGGCCGGCGAATCTGGCTAAGACGCTAGGCTCGGCTGTCTGTCTTACCTTGCCACCGGGCGGCTAACAGAATTGACCTTGTGATCCGGTTGCGGTCCCCTGCAAGGTATCTGTCTGCGGCAGACGCAGGTGGAAAGCCGCGCCCTGGCCGGGCGCCGTATCGACAGTGATCTCCCCGCCGTGCGCCGCGGCCAGCGACGCCGCGATGGCGAGCCCGAGCCCCGTTCCGCCGCGCTCACGGCTCCGGCCACCGTCGGTTCGGTAGAACCGCTCGAACACGTGCGATGCCTCTTCCGCCGTCATGCCAGGCCCTTCGTCGGCGACGGTGAGATCCGCGTGGTCGTCACCGCCGGCGACGGTGACCGTT
>Ga0335075_10013546_pt1 | contig 12275 bp, 9 predicted proteins | sample Lox_Sample_24_FD_206723 | JGI IMG/M metagenome (GOLD analysis project Ga0335075, IMG submission 206723) | Soil microbial communities from Loxahatchee National Wildlife Refuge, Florida, United States - Lox_Sample_2.4 | ecosystem: Environmental > Terrestrial > Soil > Wetlands | place: USA: Florida... | reverse complement strand
CACTCCGCTCGTCCTTTTCTGGCGGGTACCGTCCAGTCACGAATGGCGTGACCTGACCTCACCCACCTTGATATGCCGCAAACAGCTACTACTCTAACTGTGGCGGCGAGTCGCGATTTGCCGATCAGCAGGTGAAGCGACAATGGCCTGCTATTCGAGCATTGACGCACGAACGGCATGGCTGAAGTTGGGCAACGGCAGACGCAGGAGGGCGCAGTGACGTCTGACAGCACGCCCGTCATGGCTCCTGTGCCGATGCTGGAGCCGAAGGGGTGTGCGGCGCTAGTGATTGCCACAGCCCGTTATGACGACCCGGACCTTGCACAGCTGCGCGCCCCGGTCCGCGATGCGCAGGACCTCGCCGCGGTGCTGGCCGACCCGCAGGTCGGCGGCTTCACGGTCACGACGGTGACGGACCAGACCGAAGCGCATCTACGACGGCAGGTCGCTGCATTCCTGGCCACCGTCACAGCAGAGCAGACCGTCCTGGTTTACCTGTCTTGCCACGGCATCCAGGACAGGTCTGGTCGGCTGTATTTCGCCGCCACCGACACCATCAAGGCCATGCCGCGAGCCACGGCCCTGAGTTCCGTCCTCCTGCTCGAGGACCTTGACGAATGCCACGCCCGCCAGCAGATCCTGATCCTTGACTGCTGCTTCAGCGGCGCCTTCGACGAGCGGCAGAAAGGCATGGTCGACCTGGAGCGGCACCTCGCCGGGCATGGCCGTGGCCGCATCGTACTGACCGCTTCCCGAGGCTTTGAGTACTCCTACGAAGGCCAGCCGGTGAATGGCGCTCCTCCAGGGTCGGTGTTTACCACCGGCCTAGTGCACGGCCTCCGGTCAGGGGCCGCCGACACGGACGGCGATGGGTATGTCACTTGGGACGAGGCTTTCGCTTACGCGGACCAGCACGTCCGGAACGCCGATGCCCCCCAGACCCCCCAGGCTTGGCTGTTCGAGGCCGAAGGAGCGAAGATCATCCTGGCCCGAAGCCCAAAAGGAAGGTCCGTTATCCCCGCGCCTCTGCCCGCCCACCTCGCAGACGGCCTGGCAAGTGGGTCCGTTCACATCCGGATAGGCGCCGTCAACGAGCTCGCCGAATGGCTTGCCAGTCCTGATCCCACCCGAGGTCTTGCGGCCTCCCTCGCGCTCCAGAACGTCGCTGACCACGACAACCCCCAGGTTGCTGCAGCCGCACGCCGCTACCTGGCTCAACGTTCTGCACCAGGGACTCCGATGGCCTTAGCCACCCGGCCGCCGCCCCCACAATCGCCAAGCATGATCACTCTGATACGCCAACGATTGATCGACGCAGGGGAGAATCCGACCTTTCGGGTCGCCAAGGAAGGCGATCGACCCGACGAGATGCTGTCTACGGCCGCGCGGCGTCATGGACTCGATCCAGAAGACATCATCGCTGTCTGGCAGTGGAAGCAGTCGCTGTGGAAGCGATCGCTCGGAAATCCGGACAGCCTTATCTTCACCACGACCGAGATAAGAGTCGCCAGAGGCTCGGCCCGCCTGCGCTTGCCCTATCATCTCTTTTCGGAATATAATTTTACGACTTCGACGTATTTCTCGGCCTCACCGGTTGGAGCTACGAGGGATATGAGTATCACCCGCTATTATCTTACAATTAGCGGACCTGGCACCGATTGGTCGGGGCCGATGTGCGGACATGGAGAAGTAGATTTTGTGACTAGCCATCTAAACTATATTAAGCAACTCTCAACTGGCTGAGCCAAGTGCTCGAGGGCTTACGATCAGCCTGGCAACGCAAGTCGTAGCGGCAGGACTTGCCACAAGTCCGGCGAATCTGCTGAACCCGGCAGTTAGCAGTAGTTGAAGCGGATCGAACCACAACCGATACGGACTGCGCTGGAAGTAGGCAGCGCAGTCGGCGACTACGCTGGCGACTCGCCCTTCAGTTAGCTCATCCAGCGGGCTTACGGCCACCGAGCGCAGGATGGCCAGGCGTCGCCGGTGACCGTCGAGCAGAACGCTCTGGCCGTCCAGGAACTCGTTGCGCGACAGATTGATGCCAAGCGTCGCCGCCCAAGCGCATCGTTCTCGCGGCCTACCTGGGTTTTGGCTGGCTGTAGAACGGCGCCGGATGCCTTGCTGGGCGTGTGCGCACCGGGGACTTGAATCCCGAACCCGCGGACTACGGGACCGGTGCGGCGCCACAACAACACCGGCGCCGGTTGCAGTTAAACTGCAACCAGAGATGCCGCGACGATGGTAATGGAAAGATAAAAAAGCCAGCTCAGAGCGGGTGCGCCGCCAGGGACTTGAACCCCGAACCCGCGGATTAAGAGTCCGCTGCTCTGCCAATTGAGCTAGCGGCGCGTGAGACTTGGCGATACTAGCGCACCTTAACAACACGCGCGAACTGCGGCCAACCCCTCGGGGACGCCGGCCGACGCGATCACCTTATCCGCACATAAGGATACGGGATTCCGCTGGATGCGGCCCTGGTCCGCCGCGCGGCGCCCGGCAATGGTGAGCCCGCCGCGACCGTTGCTGGCCTCAGTCGCCCAGGAACCTCCCCATGAACTCAGCCGCCTTGGACGGTCGGCCGGTGCGTGCTTCCTGGCGGTCGGCGAAACTCATCACCTGGAGCCCCGCGTTGAGCCCCAGCCAGCGCAGCGGCTCTGGCTCCCAGTCCGGCGACCGGTGCCCAACCCATGGCAGCCGGGTGAGCTCACTGCCCGTTCCGGTAATGAGGTCGGCGAGCGTTCGCCCGGCCAGGTTTGTGGTGGAAACTCCGTCGCCGACGTAGCCGCCGGCCCACCCGATCCCGGTTGACCGATCCAGGCCGACCGACGCGCACCAGTCCCTGGGCACTCCGATCGGGCCGCCCCAGTGATGGGTAACCCGCGCGTCGCCGACCGCCGGGAACAACTCGCCCAGCGTCCGCCACAGCGCCGCGAAGACGGCTGGCACCTGGTCGTAAGAAGGATGCACCGACGATCCCAGGTGGTACGGCGCTCCCCGGCCGCCGAAGGCGAACCGGTCATCGGCCGTCCGCTGCCCGTAGATGATGAGGTGCCGGAGGTCGCCGAAGGTCGGCCGGCCGGCCAGCCCGATCTCGTCCCAGACGGCGGGCGGCAACGGCTCGGTCGCGATCATCAGCGAGTACACCGGCGCGATCGACCGGCCGTAGCCGGGCAGGCCCGCCGTATACCCTTCCGTAGCCCGGACGACGTGGCGGGCCCGCACGGTCCCCGAGGCCGTCACCAGCTGGCCGGGCTCGACCTTCAGCACGGGCGTCCGCTCGTACACAGCGACCCCAGCTCGCCGGACCGCCTCAACCAGGCCGCGCGCGAGCCGCGCCGGATGGATGGCGGCGCAATGCGGCGTATACGTACCGCCGAGCACGCCGGTGGCTCCCGCCAGCTCGCCGGCCTCGGCCGGGCCTAGCAGCCGCAGGTCCTCGTCGCCGAAACCGAACTCGCGGGCCTCGCTCACCTCGGCTTTGGCGCGCTCCAGCTGCACCGGCGACCGCGCGAGCATTACCGTTCCGCCCTTCGCCCAGTGGCAGTCGATGCCCTCGGCGGCCGCGACCGTGCCGACCTCGTCGACGGTGGCGTGCATAGCACGCTGCATCGCGACGGCCGCGTCCTTGCTCGCCATCCGGGCGAGCTTCGCCAGCGAGGCAGGGAACAGCGCAGAGCACCAGCCGCCGTTGCGTCCGGACGCCCCGAATCCGGCGACCTCTCGCTCACATACCACGATCCGCAGTCCCGGATCACGCCGGGCCAGATAGTACGCGGTCCACAATCCGGTGAATCCCGCCCCGACGATGGCGACGTCGGCCTGCGTATCGCCGGGCAGTGGGTCGCCGGGCGCCAGGGTGCCGGGCACGGTGTCGTGCCAGAACGACAACGATCGGTATGGATCTGATCGGACCATGCCGTACATCGTGGCAGGTGGCAGCCGCCACGGCGGCATCGGGCATGCTGGTGCCATGGCTCCTGAGATTTCCGCCGCAGGCACGCTTCCGCAGCCGCGCAATCCGCAGCTGCCGTACCGGATCTGCCTCGTCTGCCTGGGTAACATCTGCCGGTCTCCGATGGGCGAGGTCCTGCTGCGCGATGAGCTCCGCCGGGCCGGTCTGGCCGGGAAAGTCGAGGTCGACAGCGCCGGAACGGGCGACTGGCACCTCGGCGAGGCGATGGATCGCCGCGCGATGGCCGAGCTGTCGCGCCGCGGCTACGACGGATCCATGCACGAGGCGCGTCAGATCCAGGCCTCCTGGCTGCACGATTACGACCTGCTGCTGGCGATGGACGGGGCCAATCTGTCCAGCTTGTGCCGGATGGCCGGCGGCGATAACGACCTGCTCGACAGAATTCAGCTGATGCTGTCCTTTGACCCAGACGCGCCTGCGGGAGCCGAGGTGCCCGACCCGTACAACGGCAGACCGGAGGACTACGCCGAGGTGTTCGAGCTGGTCCAGGCAGCTGCCAGGGGACTGGCCGGCCAGCTCGCGGCCAAGCTGTAGCCGGACCGGCCCGGAGGTCGACGAGTGAATCGCGCGACAGCGGATTCGCCGCTGACGGCCCGGCTTGGCCGGCTGCTCGGCACGGGGATAACCGCCGCCAGCCGTGCTGGCGGCCAGCATGGTGTTTCGCATTACCGCCTCACCCTGGCTGACGGCCGTTCGGCCTTCGCCAAAATTCGAGATCAAAATCCTGCGGGGAACGAGGCCGTCCGACGCGATGCCGCCCGCCGGGCCGCGGTCGGCTTCGCGGCTGAAGCAGCCAGCCTGCGCTGGATCGGCCAGGCCGAGGCCGTTCCAGTACCCGGCGTGCTGGCCAGCGACGAGACCTGCCTGGTTATCGACTGGATCGAGATCGGTTCCCCGGCGGGAGATGCTGCGAGCAGGTTCGGCCGGGAGCTCGCGAGCCTGCACTTGGCTGGCGCAGACCGGTTCGGTGCGCCGTGGCCCGGCGTGATCGCCGGACTGCCGCTGCCGGACGCGCGCGCGGACAGCTGGCCCGAGTGGTTTGCCGCGAACCGCCTGCTGCCCTACGCCCGCATCGCCAGGGATGCCGGAACGCTCAGCGCTTCGGACACCAGGCTGATCGAGTCTGCCGCAGCCCGGTCGCCCGAACTGGCCGGGCCGGCCGAGCCGCCCAGCCGCATCCATGGCGACTGCTGGTCGGGCAACGTGCTGTGGTCCGGTGGCCGCGGCTGGCTCATCGATCCGGCCGCGCATGGCGGCCACCGGGAGACCGACCTGGCCATGCTGGCACTATTCGGCGCGCCGTTCCTGGATCAGATCCAGGCCGCGTACGCGGCGGTCGCCCCGCTAGCTGACGGCTGGCACGCCAGGGTGCCGCTGCACCAGCTGCATCCGCTGCTGGTGCACGTCTGCCTATTCGGTGACTCGTACCGGGATGCCGCCCTCAGCGCGGCTCGGTCGGTGCTGGCGGCTTGAGGTTGTCAGGCCGACCCGCGGTCGGCGTAGCTGGTGGTCAGCGAATGACCGTTCTGGTTGGTCCGGTCGTTCTGGTCGGCCTGCCCCGTCTCGTCGGCCAGGCCGCTGCAGTCTGTCGCGCCGCCAGCGTCGGGCTCTTCCTCGAGGCCGTCGTCCGAGCCCTGGACAGCCTCGGGCGCCAGCGGCAGCGCGATGCAGAAGGTGGCACCCTGGCCCGGCCTGGACTCCACCCAGGTAGCGCCGCCGTGGGCGGAAATCAGTGCGGCCACGATGGCGAGCCCGAGCCCTGTACCGCCCTTTGTGCGCGCCGGGTCAGCCCGGTAGAACCGCTCGAAGACGTGCTCGGCCTGCTCTGGTCGAAGGCCCGGCCCGTGATCAGCCACCTCGAGCACTGCGGCCGGACCCGACAGGGCCGATTCAGCCGGGCTGAGCGGCGCGGGCGGCGGCGGAACGTGCTCTCCATCCCAGCTCGCCCCGTCGCCGGCTTTCTGCGCGTGGTTGGCGGGCTCCTCGTCGCTATCCGGCCGGGCCATCGCGGTCGCAACGGCGGCCTCATTCAAGTCTCCGGGCCTGATCAGGACCTCGATGGGGCTACCGTCCGGGGTGTGCGTCAGGGCATTGCTCATGAGATTGCCGAGCACCTGGCGCAGCCGCACCTCATCCCCGATGACCAGCAGGGCACTGCCGGCGCCAACGGTCAGCTGGATGCTGCGGCCAGGCGCGACCACTCGCGCGTCGTGTACGGCGTCGGCCGCGAGCGTGAGGAGGTCGACCGGGCGTGCCTCGAGCGGCCGCTGCTGATCCAGCCGTGCTAGCAGCAGCATGTCCTCGACGAGGATCCCCATCCGGGCTGACTCCTGCTCGACGCGGCGCATGATCCGGTCCATGTCGGCAGGCCCGAGCTGTCCCGAACCCGCTCCGCTAGCGGGCGTCACGATTCCGCCCCGCTGGCGGTAGTACTCGGCGAAACCGCGGATTGCCGTCAGTGGTGTCCGCAGCTCGTGACTGGCGTCGGCGACGAACTGGCGCATTTTCTCCTCGGAGCGCCGGGCCGCGGCCTCCGACCGGGACCGTGACCGGAAGGCCGACTCGATCTGGCTCAGCATGACGTTCAGTGACCGGCCGAGCCGCCCAACCTCAGTCCGCGGATCCCGCTCCGGCACGCGCTCGCTGAGGTCACCAGCCGCAATCGCGCCGGCGGTCTCTTCAATATCAGTAAGCGGCCGCAAACTCGCGCGCACTGCGGCGGTTGCGAGCAGCGCGAGGATCAGCATGATCCCGATGCTGACCAGTACGTCGAAGCCTTCAAGCTGCCTGACTGTCGCATACACATCGGTGACGTCTACTCCGACGACCACAGTGCCGGTGAAGCTCTGACCGTTCGTCAGGTTGATCTGCTGCCCAGGCTGAACGATTACTCGCCACAAGTCGCCGCCGTGCTGGGCCGGGACGGTCACCGGCTTTCCCGCATGCGCGGCCAGCCAGGACGCAGAAGTCGGGATCGTGGGGTCGGTGCCGGTAAGCACTGAATGGGGGCCCGCAACGGCCTGCCCGCTTGGCAGGATCGCCTCGATCAAGCTGCGCTCGCCGACTTGCGGGCCCAAGCTGCCTTGCGCGTGAGAGACATAACCGTTGCCGCTCAGGCTGGCGGCCGCAATCCGCAGCTGGTTATCGGCCCGGCTGAGGAGATAATCCCGGACATAGGAGATCCCGGCGACGCTGATGACAAGCAGCGCAATGGCGACCAGCGCCAGAACGGCCGTGATCAGTTTGACCCGCAGCGGAGTGCGCTCTGGCAGTTCCCTGATGGATCGCCAGAAGCCGGTGCGATGTTCTGCTTGCGCCATTGCTGAGCTCAGTGCCTAGGAAGATCAGTGCCTACGAGGAGGCGGAGTGCGGGAGCCGCAGCACGTAGCCGACTCCGCGCAGCGTATGCAGCAAATGAGGTTCGGTCGTGTCGACCTTGCGGCGGAGCACGGATACGTACGACTCAACGATGCCGGTATCGCCACGGAAGTCGTAATCCCACACGTGGTCGAGGATCTGCATCTTGGACAGCACGCGGTTAGCGTTCCCCATGAAGTACCGCAGTAGCTTGAACTCGGTGGGGGACAGCTGGATTTGCTTGCCGTCGCGCCACACCTCGTGGCTGTCCTCGTCAAGCTCGAGATCGGCGAACTTCAGCCGGGGCGGCGGCTCGCTTCCATCGCCCCTGGTCCGGCGGAGCACAGCCCGGATTCGGGCGATGACCTCCTCCAGGCTGAACGGCTTAGTGACGTAGTCGTCGCCGCCGAGGGTCAGCCCGCGGATCTTGTCCTCCGTGGAGTCCCGCGCGGTCAGGAACACCACCGGGATCTGCGCGCCGCCGCCCCGCAGGCGCCGGATGACATCGAAGCCATCCATATCGGGCAGCATCACGTCGAGCACGATCAGATCCGGGCGGTGCCGCTGAGCGGCCTGCACCGCCTCGTTGCCGGCGGCGGCCGTCACCACCTCGAATCCGGAGTAGCGCAGGCTGGCTGCCAGCAGTTCCAGGATGTTGGGCTCGTCTTCGACCACGAGCAACCGGGCGTCCGGCCGACTACCGTTGAGCTGGCTGTTCATTGGCCCATTCTCCGTCCGTCCCCTGAAGGTTAGCTGAAGGCGTCCTGAGCCTGGCCTGCGCACTTATGTGAGGTTCGATGCGCTGGCTGCGCTCAGCTGGGGCTTTTACCCCTTTTATCCGCAGGGGAACGGGTGAAGGAGGAACGTCCGTGTTCCGCTGCGAGACCGGCCGGCGAGAGCGCCGGCCGGGCTCAGGTCCCTTGACGTGAGCCCGTTATGAGAGTCCTGGGAACCGGCTGACCGTCCTGCAGGTCGGTGAAAAGCTCCTTGGCCTGTGACGTGTTCCACTGCACCGCGTCCCCGGCGGCAGTGACGTAGTTCGCGTTCGCAATCGGCACTGTCGTCGTCTCCGGATTACGCATTGCCTCGGCGACCCCGAACAGCTGATACAGGCTGGTGCCGTTGTCCACAGTCAGGGTGTCGACGACGCCGCTCGCGGCCGGAAGGGCGGCGAACGGGTTCAGCATCACGCCGGGGCTTGTCATCTTCTTGAGCAGTGCCGCCAGGAAGATCCGCTGGTCCTGCTCCCGCTGCAGGTCCTGAGTCGCGAAGTCGTGCCGGTCCCGAACGTAGGCCAGCGCCTCGGCGCCGTTGAGCACGTGGCAACCCTTCGAGAGCTTGAGCCCGGAGGCGCGGTCATGCAGCCTGTGATCGAGGCACATCCGGACGCCGCCGACCGCGTCGACCACGTGGACGAAGCCGCCGAATCCGATGTCCATGAAGTGGTTGATGTACAGGCCGGTGTTGGCCTGGACGGTCTTCGCCAGCAGGCTCGGACCGCCGAAGGAGAACGCGGCATTGATCTTGTTCATGCCATAGCCCGGGATGCTCACATACGAGTCTCGCGGGATGCTGATCAGCAGGGGCCTGCCGCCGCCGGCCGGGATGTGCAAGATCATGATCGTGTCCGACCGGCCCGGCCCGGTGCCGTCGAGATTCCCGGTGGACAGCCGCCGCTCCTCGCGCTTGGTCAGTCCCTGGCGGCTGTCCGAGCCGGCGATCAGCCAGTTCGTGCCGGACCCTGGACTCGGCCGTCCGGCGAAATTGACCAAGATATTGCTTTTTGTCAGCTTGGAGTTGAGGTAAAAGTACGTCCCGACCCCGGCAACCAGGAGCAGCACCACGATCACGGCGAGCACGCTGATGATTCGTCGGGGCCGCAGCCAGCGACGCCAGCGCGGGCCGCCAGGCAGACCGGGACCGCCGGACCTCGAGGGGGAACGGGCAGGTGCATCCAGGCCGCCGCCGTAACGGCCGCCCCCGCCGTAGGCTGTTCCGCTCGAGCTGACCGGTGGCTGCTCCGGCCATGCGCCCGGGGGAGCGGAACCCTGAGCTGCTGCACCATAGCCGGATGGATCCTTGGCGTACTGGCCGGCCTGATACTGGCCGACTTGATACTGGCCGCCAGGGTGCTGGCTCGATGGGATGCTGACAGTCCGGTCTGCACTCGCGCCGCCGCCATCTCCTGCGTCGGCCGAGTCAGTGCCGTCGCGGAACCAGCCTTCTGGCCATTCGCCCATCGGATCCCGCCCATCACGATTCGCTGTTGCCATCGTCTTTACCTGCAAGACGGGCCAGCAGCCAAATCACAGCCTGGGGACACCTCCCCAGGAAATCGTGGCGACCTCGCGGCCAGACGAGCCAAGGTCAACCGGGTGCTCTGGGTCGATCCCGGTCTCGATCAGGGCCTGGGCCACTTCGTGGGTGCGCTCAGGCGGCAGGCACAGCCGCCGCCGGGTGACGTCAGTGAGCTCCGCAAAGCTCTCGTAATCCGGCCCGCCTGGCCGCCGCCAACGTTTCGACCTGGCCTGGATTCCCATGGCGGCGAGGATCGCCAGCAAGTCGTCGGCGGTCGGCCCGGTCGGCCGGACTAGGCCGTGAAACCGCAGCCAGAGCTGGTTCAGGCTGACCAGCGGGTGCGCTGCCGCGAGCTCGAGTACCACCTCCCGGCGTGCGGCCGCGGTGAGGGCAGCGAGGAACGGCTCGATCTGCGGCGCGTTATAAGCAACGTGGTGGCAGGTCACGACGTCGGCTTGCCCGGCCTCGGCGGCCACGACAGGCCAGGTGCCCGTTATCAGGTGCGGCGTCGTGCCTGCCGCGACGGCCCGCCGCGCGAGCAGTTCGAGCATGTCTGGATCGGAGTCAATCGCGGTGAGCGCAGTGACCCGCGGCAGCAGCGGGAGGCAGGCCGCGCCCGCTCCGGACCCGACGTCGATCAAGCTGCCAGGCGGATCGAGGGCGGCCCAGGCTCGCTCGAACGACGGGCCGGATGGGGTCGCGGCGAGGCGGTCAGCTCGGCGCGCGAACACGGCGCGGGGGAGCACCCAGGGCGACTGCGTGACGGCCGCAGTGATGTGCTCGGGAATGGCCCAGGCTGCGAGATCCGAGCGCCAGCGCTGCAGAAGTACCGGCAGCCGGGCGGCCTCGTCCCTGCCGTAAGTCATAGCTGAGAGACTAGAGCGCACCGCGCGGCGGGCCGCCACGTGCCAAAGTACTCATAGGGTGCCCTGATCTCGGTTCGCCTCAGAGGGAATGCAGAGGCTGCATTTAGTAGACGGCAACGTGGAACTGGCAGGTTCTGGCCTCATGACCGTTCGCGCGGCGCACTTCGAGCGCCCACCGTCGGCTTCGCACCGGTCACACCGCGACCATGCACGAACGCGCCTGCCCGCTCGACGGCCGAGGCCTGCCCTGGTCAAGGTGGCACTGGTAGCTGTCGGCATCGGCCTGGGGATCTCAGTCGGCCTGGCCCTGACGACCGAGACGTCAGCGGAATTCCGCGCGGCCGGCGGCCCGGCGATCTTTCTCGGCAGCCTCACCGGTCTGGTCGGCACCTACCTAGCGCTGGTCATGGTCTTGCTGGTGAGCAGGATCCCGTTTGTCGAGCGAGTGCTCGGCCAAGATGGCCTCGTACGATGGCACCGGCGGTTGGCGCCCTGGCCGATCGGGCTGCTGATAGCGCACGCGGTGTTCATTACCCTGGGCTACGCCGAGGCGGCGCGGACCGGCGTCTGGCGGCAGGCCGGTGTCATGATCACTGAGTATCCGGACGTCTTGCTCGCTACTGCGGCCCTGGCAGTCATGTGCGCGATCGGCGTGATCTCGGTGCGAGCCATCCGACGGCGAATGCCGCGGGAAAAGTGGTGGCTCGTTCACCTGTACATGTACCTGGCGCTGGCCACGTCGTTCGCGCACGTCATCGCCCTTGGGCCAGCGTTCGTCGGGCACCCGCTCACTCAGGCCGTGTGGGCAGCACTCTGGATCGCGACAGCCGGCCTCGTTCTTTGCTACCGATTCGCGCTCCCTGTGGTACGAAGCCTTCGGCACCAGCTTCGCGTGGCAGAGGTGCGCCGAGAGGGCCCGGGTGTTGTTTCGGTGATTCTCACCGGCCGGCGCCTCGACAAGCTGCCAGTCTCTGGCGGCCAGTTCCTGAGCTGGCGGTTCCTCACCCCAGAAATGTGGTGGCAGGCTCACCCCTATTCACTGTCAGCTATGCCCCAGCAGCCCTATCTGCGCATTACGGTGAAGGCCGTCGGTGATCATTCCGGTGCGCTCGCTAGCGTGCAGCCAGGCACCCGGGTGGCAATCGAGGGCCCGTACGGCGCGTTCAATCAGTACGCCCAGCGTCAGCAAAGGGCGCTGCTGATCGCGGGAGGGATCGGTGTGACCGCGATGCGGGCGCTGCTTGAAGACCTGCCGCGGCATTCTGCCCCTGTGGTCATAGTTCGGGCCAGCCGGGAAAGTGACCTTGTCCTGCGCAGGGAGATCTCCGAGCTGGTCCGGCACCATGGCGGACAGCTGCACGAAGTCATCGGTAGCCGAGAGCGTGTCGGTATCGACGAGCAAAGCCTCGCGATGGTGGTTCCGGATATTCAGCACCGGGACGTATTCGTCTGCGGGCCCGAGGGCTTCGTCGCTGACGTAGTAGAGACGGTTCGATACCTCGGCGTAAGCGAGGATTCGATTCACCACGAGGCCTTCGCGCTATGAGGAGCCTGCCCAGATGAAGCGTGCGCCGCTGTTCGTTGTCGCCGGAACCGTCGCGGGCCTCGCCGGCATACTTTCCTTCCACACCCACCCGCCAGCGTCCGCCCTGAGCGCACCGCCCGCCGCGGGTAAATCTGCGACCGGTAACTCAGCGGCTGGCGCAGCGAACAGGTCGTCGTCAGGATCGCGCAATAGCTCGGCACACTCGCGCGCTCACACGTCGGGCAGGTCATCT
>Ga0335075_10013545_pt1 | contig 12275 bp, 16 predicted proteins | sample Lox_Sample_24_FD_206723 | JGI IMG/M metagenome (GOLD analysis project Ga0335075, IMG submission 206723) | Soil microbial communities from Loxahatchee National Wildlife Refuge, Florida, United States - Lox_Sample_2.4 | ecosystem: Environmental > Terrestrial > Soil > Wetlands | place: USA... | reverse complement strand
GATTTGTCGCATGGCTTTCATGTCCTTACGTGAGTTGGTTCGGACCTATCGCGAACGTGATCCGGCAGCGCGGTCATCGCTCGAGGTGCTGCTTTGCTACCCCGGCTTGCATGCCGTGCTGTGGCACACGCTTTCGCATGGCCTCTGGCGTGCACGGCTAAGGTTGCTCGCCCGATTCTCTTCTCATGTCGCACGCTGGTTGACTGGTATCGAGATTCATCCAGCCGCCAGACTTGGACGGCGGCTGGTGATCGACCACGGCATGGGCGTGGTGATCGGGGAGACCGCCGAGGTCGGCGACGATTGCTACTTTTACCATCAGGTCACCCTGGGCGTGGCGCGGACCATGGGCGGCAAACGCCATCCGACCATCGGCAACAACGTCATCATCGGTGCCGGGGCCAAAGTGCTGGGGCCGATTACCGTCGGCGACAACGCCCGCATCGGTTCGAACGCCGTGGTGGTCGAGCCGGTGCCGTCCGATACCACCGTGGTCGGCATCCCCGCGCGGCCGGTCGACCGCAACCTGACGCGTCGCCGGCCGGTGTTCGACCCGTACGGGATGCCGTGCGACGACAGCCTGGACCCGTTGCTGCGTGACCTTGAGGGACTGCGGACCGAGCTGGCCGAACTCGAGGCGCGCGTCGCACGGCTGGCGAACAGCGGCCAGAACCAGCCGCGTCGCGCCGCGGCGGACTGATCGATGCAGCTTTCGACGCGCGGACGCTATGCGGTGATGGCCATGGCAGAGCTGGCGGCGCGGGAGGCAAGCGCCGCCGGTGGGTGTTGCCGGCCAGTGTGCCTGTCCGAAATCGCCGCACGCCAGCGGCTGAGCCTCGCATATCTCGAGCAGCTCTTCGCGCGCTTGCGTCGGGCCGGGCTGGTGCGTTCGGCGCGCGGGCCGGGCGGCGGCTACAGCCTGGCGCGTCCCGCCGATTGTCTTGCGATCGCCGAGATCCTGGCAGCAGTCCGGGAGGGCGGGCCCTGTGCGGAGATGGAGGGCCCGGCGGACGGCGACTGTGCCTGTGGGACCTTTGCGCTCTGGATCGAGCTGGGGAGGCAGATCCAGCTCTTTTTGCAGGGCATTACGCTGGCGGACCTGCTGGCGGACCGGGTCGCCGGCCGGGCGGTGAAGCCGGCGGCGGCGGTTTGAGGGGGCGGTGCTTGACCACCCCCCGTTCGGCGCGATTGCCGGGGCGAGAACGCTCGTCGCGGGCAGGAGGAGCGGTGCGCTCACGTGGCGGCAGTCCTGACCCCGGCTGCCGAATCGGATGACAGGCTACCGCCGGCGCAATGCACATTGTCCACAACGCCCGCGTCCAGCTTCTTGCCACGGCGCTGAACAACCTTGGGGTCGGTGCGATTGCCGCCGGGGTCCTGGCGCCGACGATCAGTGGCACAGTCGCCGGTCCGGGCCATATAGTCGCATGGCTGGTGTTCGGCGCCGATCTGATTGCCATGGCGCAATTCTGGCTCGGGAGGCTTCGGTGAGCCTGCAAACGTACTGGTTGGTGGTGCCTCTGGCCGGGATCGGCCTTTCGCTGTTCGGATGGCTGGCCCTGTGGCTAACGCGGGATCGCGGGAGGCACAGTCGTGGCTCTCCCTGACAAGGGCCATCAGGCGGCGCTCTGAGCCCCATCCCCGGAGACTGAGCTTGGTCTCGACAGTCGCTTGGCAAAATCGCTCCCAGGGGAGCGCGGGTAGGCATTACCTTGACGCGAATGCTTCCGAGCCGCTTCGACCTGAGGCGCGCGCGGCGGTAATGGACGCGTTGGGAGTGACCGGCAATCCGTCCTCGGTGCATGGCGAGGGGCGCAACGCCCGGCGAATCCTGGAAGACGCACGCGAGACGCTGGCCGTGCGGTTTGGGACCCGGCCGGAGCGCGTGGTGTTCACCTCGGGTGCGACCGAGGCAAATGCGTTCGCGCTGCATGCCCTGCGTGGCGCGCGGCGGTTGATCATAGGCGCTACGGAGCATGATTCGATTCGCGCACACGCGCGGGATGGCACCGTGCTGAGGGTTGACCGGCACGGCGTGGCCGAGATGGACGCTCTGGAGTCCCTGCTGGGCCAGGGGCCGGCGCTGGCGGCATTGATGCTTGCCAATAACGAGACGGGGACGCTGCAACCGATCGGGGAGGCGGCGGCGCTGTGTCGCCGGTACGGCGCTGTCCTGCATGTCGATGCGGTGCAGGCCGCCGGCCGGCTTCCGGTCGATCTCGGCGCGCTGGGCGCGCACAGCCTGGCGCTGTCGTCGCACAAGTCGGGCGGACCCCTGGGGGCCGGCGCTCTTCTGCTCTCGTCCGATGCCCCAGCCGAGCGCCCGCTGATTGAGGGGGGAGGACAGGAACGAGGCTGGCGCGGCGGCACCCCGGCGCTGCCGGCCATCGCCGGCTTTGCTGCCGCGGTCGCGGCGGCGGTCGATGCCGACCGGCTGGCGACCCTGCGCGATGCGATCGAGAAGGCTGCCATGGGTCAGGGTGCGATTGTATGCGGCGCCGGCGCGGAACGACTGGCGAACACGACGTGCCTCGCCCTGCCGGGGGTGCGGGCCGACGCGCAGGTGATCGCACTCGACCTGGAGGGAATCGCGGTCAGCGCCGGGGCGGCATGCAGTTCCGGGAAGGTGACGGCAAGCCATGTGTTGACGGCCATGGGGCTGGGGGCGCTGGCCGGCCAGGCGATTCGCGTCTCGTTGCCGTGGAACGCCGAGGCGGACTGCGTCGAGGCGTTCTCAACGGCGTATGAACGCATGGCGGCCCGGCTGCGCCCCGCTCTGGCTGGCGCGGCCGCCGGCGCTTAAATGGCCTGATCATGCCGGACACAGCCCTGCCCCCTGCCCGCCCGAACCGCCCGGTCTATCTCGATAATCAGGCCACCACCCGCTGCGACCCACGGGTGGTGACGGCGATGCTGCCCTGGTTCACCGAGCAATACGGCAATCCGCACAGCGTCGAGCACGTGATGGGGCTGGCGGCGGAAGAGGCAGTGGACCAGGCGCGCACTCAGCTTGCCGCTTTGATCGGTGCCGATTCGAAGGAGATCGTCTTCACCTCGGGTGCGACCGAGAGCAACAACGTCGCAATCAAGGGAGCGGCCCGGTATGCGGCGCGGGCGGGCGGCACGCGGCGGCGGATCGTGAGCGTCGCTACCGAGCATAAGTGTGTGCTGGAGTCCGTCGCGGACCTAGCCGAGGAGGGTTTCGAACCCGTGTTTCTCCCGGTCGGCGCCGACGGGCTGGTGGATCCCGACGCGCTGCGCGCCGCGCTCGCCGTCCCGACCCTGCTGGTCAGCATCATGACCGTGAACAACGAGACCGGCGTGGTCCAGGACATCACCGCGTTAGCGGCGATTGCAAAGGAGGCGGGGGCGCTGTTCCACACCGACGCGGCGCAGGCGGTCGGGAAGGTCCCGCTCGATGCCGGTGGCTGGCGGGTCGATCTGCTGTCCGTCAGTGGCCACAAGATATATGGACCGAAAGGGGTCGGCGCCCTGTTTGTACGTCGGCGGCCGCGGGTGCGGCTGGCGCCGCTGTTCTCAGGCGGCGGGCAGGAGCGGGGGTTGCGGTCCGGGACCCTGCCGGCGCCGTTGATCGTCGGGCTCGGTGAGGCTTGCCGTTTGGCGGCAGCCGAAATGGAGGAGGAAGCGCGCCGGATCCGCGAGCTACGGGCGCGTCTGCTCGACCGACTGCGGGCGGCGATCCCCGGGCTTCGTGTCAACGGCAGCATGGCGGCCCGGATTCCCGGCAACCTGAACCTGACATTCCCGGGGACGGCCGCGGCCGACTTGATGGCACGTGCGCCGGCGCTTTGCGTCTCCAGTGGTTCGGCGTGCTCCTCGGCCGAGATCGAGCCGTCCTATGTGCTGCGTGCGATGGGACTGTCCGAGGACGCGGCCGGGCGCAGCTTGCGGATCGGCATCGGACGCTTTACCTCGCCGGCCGATATCGACTATGCGGCCGCGGCGCTGGCGGCCGCGCATGCCGGGACGACGGTGTCGGCCTGAACGGAACCCTCTATGCCCAAGATGACGTTCATCGAGCGCGACGGCACTCGGCGCGAGGTCGATGCGCCGCTCGGCCTGTCGGTGCTGGAAATCGCCCACCAGCATGGCGTCGATATCGAGGGCGCCTGTGAGGGGTCGTTGGCCTGCTCGACCTGCCACGTGATCGTCGATCCGGCTTGGTTCGGCCGGCTCACCGACCCCACCGAGGACGAGGAGGACATGCTGGACCTGGCGTTCGGGCTGACCGAGACCTCGCGGCTTGGGTGCCAGATCGTGATGACCGAGGCGCTGGACGGGCTGGTGGTGAAGCTGCCGGCGGGCAGTCGCAACCTGCTGAACGAGTAGGCGCCGATGCGTGTGTTGGCGGCGATGTCGGGCGGGGTGGACAGTTCAGTGGTTGCCGGGCTGCTGGCGGAGGCGGGCCACGAGGTCGTCGGGGTCACCCTGCAGCTTTATGACCATGGGGCGATGGGCCGGAGGCCGGGCGGGCACCGGACGTGCTGCGCCGGGCAGGACGTGCACGACGCGCGCCGGGTGGCCGATCATTTGGGCATCCCCCATTACGTCATCGACGCCGAGGAACGCTTCGCCCGGGCGGTGATCGAGCCGTTCGCCGCCAGCTACGCCGCCGGCGAGACGCCGGTGCCCTGCGTGCGCTGCAACCAGACGGTGAAGTTCGCCGATCTGACAGCCCTGGCGTCAGGGCTGGAGGCGGAGTTTCTGGCCACCGGCCATTACGTGCGCCGGCTGGATGGGCCCGGCGGGGCCGAGTTGCATCGCGCGCGGGACCCAGCACGGGATCAGAGCTGGTTCCTCTTCGCCACGACGCGCGCACAGCTTGCGCGGTGTCTGTTTCCGTTGGGCGAGATGCCGGACAAGGCGGCGGTCCGTGCCGAGGCGGCGCGGCTGGGCCTGCCGGTCGCGGCGAAGCCGGACAGTCAGGATATCTGCTTCGTTCCGGGCGGAGACTATGCCGAGGTCGTCGGACGGCTTCGACCGGATGCGCTGGCAGGCGGGGACATCGTCGATCGCTCGGGCCGGGTGCTGGGGCGGCACGATGGCATCGCCCGTTTCACGGTAGGGCAGGGAAGGCGGCTTGGGCTTGCCTCGGTGCGGGATGGGGAACGGCAGGTGGTGCATGCGCTCGATCCGACGGCGCGGCGGGTTGTGGTCGGGCCGCGCAGCGAAGGCACGTGCGAGGTGCGGGTGGCGGAGGTGAACTGGTTGGTTGAGCCTCCGGCCGGCGGATTCGGGTGCGAGGTGAAGCTTCGCGCCCGGGAGGCTCCGCACCGGGCCCGGGTGGAGGCGACGGCGGCAGGCGCGGTGGTGCGGCTGGAGCAGCCGGCGCTGCCGGCACCTGGGCAGGCCTGCGTTTTCTATGATGGCACGCGCGTCCTGGGCGGGGGGTTCATCCGCCCGCGCGGCGGTTGACGCGGCCGGGGCGGGCACCCTATTTGCGGTGTCCTGCGAACGGGATGGCGGCGTAGCTCAGCGGTAGAGCAGGGGAATCATAATCCCTTGGTCGGTGGTTCAAATCCGCCCGCCGCTACCAACAAGTAGACCAGATAAATCAGTCACTTAGACGCTCCGACCACGCTCCCCGATGGCCGATTTGGCGCAGCTCGTCGCAAGCAATCCAAAGTAACTCCAGCGGGTTGCAGACGGGCGGGTCAGTGCGACAAGCCCCGACAAAGAAGGGAGGCGACTCGGGTGGCAGACAGCTTCCAGATTGGAGATTTAGTGACGCTCAAATCAGGCAGCCCGCCGATGACGATAACCGCCATTATCGGTGACGCCGCTGCGACGGCGCGGTTTCATGGGACGACGTTACATCAGAGCGATCCGCAGCCGCTATTCCATCTTGCCGCGCTCACATCTGCTCACCCGCCAAGGCGCTGACACAGAGAAAGCCGTCCGGTCTCCCGCGCGGTCGGCCCATAGAAGAAGGGGCCGCCCCAGAGCTGCGGCTCCCGGGTAGTAAGGGATGACCGCGCGGTCCACGACGCCTGGGAATACCTGATGGCGCCCGAGCGTAGATTGCTGACAGGGATACGCGAGGAAATGGCCATGCCGATCCGACTCGCTGCGGTTCTTGTGCTTGCTCTTGCCCTCCCGGCCAGTGCAGCCACGGTCAGCACCCTTCCAGGGACAACGGGATGTCCAGAAAGCGCACCTCGGTGTGAGCGCAGTGCGGATCAGGGCGGCGACCAAGGCCGGAGGAAAGAACACATCAACGTTGAACATGAGGGCGGTCCCCGCCACGCCGGGGGTGCGGCGATGGGTGGCAGCCACGGTGGGGAAGGCGGCCACGGTGGCGGTTCAGGGGGCGGGCACGGCGGACATTAAGCCAGTTCTGTCAGCAACGGAACGTCCCTTCAGCTCCGGCCCGGCGCTGACCATCTCTCCATCGTGCTGACCGACAAGCCCAACATCGTCGTTGCCCGGGCGCCGAAGTACACCAGGCTCAAGCGCGTAGCGGCGTCGCCAAGTGACACCCCCAGCGTTGTCTTCGCCCAGCCGCCCAGTCGGATCAGGCGCAAGGCCGCGGTGCCAGCCCGTATCGTGACGGATGCGAGGACGGACATTCCATCCAGGTGACCTTCGATACCGCTCGAGCTGTATCGCGAGATCAATCGCGCGTTGATCTCTCCTGGTCGTAGAAGAAGAAGACTGGCGAGCGCATCAGATAACGCGCAGCCATAAACGACCCCGGATCGGCCGAACAACTCTGCGCCGATTAATTAAGTTCAGGCTGGCCGGGCTCGTCCTGAGCCCACGCCCAATCCCCTCATCCAACTAGGAGATAAGCCACCACGCCCCAGAACGGGAGCACCAAGACGAATGCAAAGAGAACCCCCTCGGATGACCGCAGATCGGAACGTCGTGTATCGCGGGCGCTGACGCGATCGACTGATGCGCTCATGTGCTCTGCCCTCCTGCCGAACGCTGTGGGCAAAGCCAAGCACATCAAATCCTATTCGGTCAATAGGAAAACGGAGTCGGCAGGTCGGTCGAGGGTACCCCCCAGACCGCCTTCAAGCAGCCTTGTCCCCCCGCTTCTTGCCGACTCTGGCAAGCATGGCAAGCGAGTACCCGTCCAAAACTCCGGCGACGGCATCGCGCGCCTTACGCAACATGGAGCGCAGCGCGCAGGACCGCAGATCAAGGCAATCGGCGCACTGGCCGAACTGTGTTTTGCTGGCGCAAGGCGCCAGCGCCAAGGGCCCGTCCACGATCCGAATCAACTCGCCCGCGCCGATCTCATCCGGAGGGCGAGCCAGCCGATGGCCGCCATAGCGGCCTCTGCGGCTCTGCACGATATTGTGATCTCGCAGCTCCACAAGAATGGCCTCAAGGAATTTGTGGGGAATGTCCTCGGCAGCCGCGATATCGGAGGTCAGGGTCCATTGCTCGAGATGGTCTTGTTCGGCCAGGTAAACGCAGGCCCGCAAGGCATATTTTGCTCGACTCGACAACATCTTGATCGCTCTATGTGACTGGAGCGCAACATAATCGCGATCACGAACAAGTCAACCTTGTGCCGCGGCGAATCGCCTGAAATCGGCGGGCAAGGCTCCGGCTCGGCCTGCCACATTAATTTTGTTGACCCGCTCCCCGCTGGTATGGCTGACTAACCATACGGGGCAAATAGGAAATCCTGGCACAGCTTAGGGGGCGGAAACAGGCCCGAATGCCGCAGGCGGCACGCTGGCGATGGTTCGCCTCGGTCCCGCCTGCCGGACCCAGCCGGGACAATAAGGGAGATGGGAAAATGGGACGCATCTGGACAGAAACCGGCGCCATTCGAGCGATCCGACGCAAGGGCTTCCTCAACTGCTTTTCCACGCCGGAGCGGCGCTACTTCGTGGTCTCTGCGATCCCACTCAGCAGGGAAGGTTCCGTTCTGCTCTATGGCGTCGGCTGCGCGCTGATGCTGAAGCGCAAGCTGGAGCTGGTCAGCGGCGACAGCTTCGCGGCAGCTTACCGGTTGAAGCAACCCATAACGGCGATACCCCCTCGGGAGAAAGAACCGGCGCCAAGTCTAAAGCCTAAACCCGCTCGGGTCCTGGCGGAGACCGATGCCTGAACAGGATGGTCCCCGGCGAAGCCGTTGCTCCAAACCCTACTGAGCAAGTAGGATAGAAGACGCGGCATCCACTGTGCGAGGAAACACAATGGCCCTGACACTGCCCTGGTCACGAACGATCTACATTATATCACGACAAGAGGTCACTGATAGGGTTCAACAGCGGGATTCAGAGCCAATCGAGGTGGATGGCGTCCTTGTCGGGGTCGCCGTAACCCATCAACTCGGTGTCCGGTTTATCGCCGCCAATGACCTGCTGGGCGATATGGACCAAAGCGTCTGGCCCACACTGGAGTACGCGCGTCAGGCAGCGCGTCAACTGTTCGGGTCAAAATCCCTCGCAGACTCGTTCTAAGCCAGAGAGGGCCAATTCTTCCAATAGCCGCCGGCGATCTCCCCTGTCGCCGCACCACATCGTCACCAATTTCCGCTTGACAGGTCTGATGGCTTTCTCTGATAATCATACTCATAAGATATGGATTATGCATCAAGTGGCAGAATCGAAGCACTCAGCGGTGCGGCTTGATCCAGGCATGCCTGCACCCGTCACAGACGCTGTAGGCGTTCGGCGGGCAATCAGCACCGGCCGCGTTGAGATCCAGGATCTCACCAAGCGCTTCGCACTAGGTCAGCGAAGCCTGATCGCATTGCAGAGCATCGAGTTGGCGATCGAGGCTGGCGAGTTCCTGACCATCGTCGGCACCAGCGGCTGCGGCAAATCAACGCTCCTGCGCCTTGTCGCCGGACTCGACGCCGGTTCCTCGGGATGCGTGGTGCATGACGGGCAGCCGGTTGCCGGTCCCAGCCTCGATCGAGGCCTCGTGTTCCAGGAAGCCCGATTGATGCCCTGGCTGACCGTCGCGCAGAACATCGCCCTCGCTTTGCAGAATTCAGCGATGACCGCGGCGGATCGTCGCGCCGCGGTGGCGGAGCATATCGCGCTCGTGGGTCTGCGTGGCTTTGAGAACGCCTACCCGCATCAGCTTTCGGGCGGCATGGCGCAGCGCGCCGCAATTGCACCGGGGCTGGTGAATCGCCCCGGGGTGCTGTTGTTGGACGAGCCATTCGGCGCGCTCGACGCGCTCACGCGTGCGCGCCTCCAGGACGAGTTGCTGCGGATCTGGGCGGACGAGCGTATCACGATGGTGCTCGTCACGCACGATGTGGATGAGGCGATCTATCTCGGCGATCGGGTGGTGGTGATGTCGCCTCGACCTGGCCGCATCAAGCGCATCTCCAAGATAGCGTTGCCCCGTCCACGCGACCGCGCCATGCCGGCATTCTCCCGGCTGCGCAGCGATGTGTTGTCGGTCCTGGAAGGGGCGTCCGACACCGCTCCGCATCCCACCGTTGATACGGTGCAGGCCGTGCTGACGCGCGGGAGTCGCAACGTGTTCGACAAGGTCCAAGGAGCAAGCCTGTGACGCATCATCCGCTCCGGCGCCGGCGCGCGCTCGGTCTTCTCGGCACCGCGCTCGCCGCTCCCGCCCTGGTGCGAGCCGCCGAGACAGTGACCATCCGCATCGGCGTCGCCTCGGTCGGCATCGGCGGCCGCCAGTTCTTTGGCGGCAGCCCTGGCGGGACCATGCACGCCAAACATTATCTTGAAGACGAATTCCGCAACGATCCGAACATCCGTATCGAATGGTCGTTCTTCCGCGGTGCCGGGCCGGCGGTGAACGAGGCGATTGCCAACGACCAGTTGGACCTTGCCTATCAAGGCGACCTGCCGTCCATTATCGGGCGCGCCAATGGACTAAAGACCAAGATTCTCGCCGCCAGCGGCGCACATGTTCCCATTTATCTCGGCGTGCCGCCGGACAGCGATATCCATGGCGTGAAGGACCTGAAGGGACGTCGAGTCGCGATGTTCCGTGGAACCAACGAACAACTCGCCACCGACAAAGTGCTGGCGGCGAACGGCATGTCGGAGCGCGACCTCAAAGTCTTCAATATGGATACGGCCACGGCCGATGCGGCACTCGCCGATCGCCAGATCGACGCCGCGTTCGGCGACCTCGATCTGCTGAGCCTTGCCGCGCAGGGTCTCGCCAGGATCGCCTACACGACCAAAAACGACAACCCTGCGTATGGTCGCCGCTCGCATATCCTGTCCACCGAGAAGTTCCAGGCGCAGCATCCCGAGCTGATTGCCCGGACCATGAAGGCGTATCTCAAGGCGGCCCAGTGGTCGTCCGACGAGAAGAACCGCGACGCCCTGTTCGTGCTCTGGTCCAAAACCGGCATTCCGGCCGACATCTATCGCGCCGACTTTGCCGGCCAGGCGCTGGCTTATCGCGATTCGCCGCTGCTCGACGATTTCGCCTTCGCGCAATATCGCACGCAGGCCAAGATGGCGCGGGAATATAAACTGCTGCGCCGCGACGTGGAGATCGATGGCTGGCTTGAGACGAGCTTCCTCGAAGCCGGGCTCAAGGAGCTTGGCCTCGAGCACTACTGGACGCGCTACGACGCGACCGGCAAGGCGATCGGTGTATGAGATCGCTTGTTCTTCCCGACCGAACTGCCTCGGGCACGGCAGCGCAGGCGGCCGAGCGACTGCAGCGCCTCGGGCTCGCGCTGATAGTACCGCTGCTGCTGCTTCTGATGTGGACAGTTGCCGCGCGGCACGGCTGGATGCCCCCGCAAATCCTGCCAGCGCCCGATGTCGTTTGGGCCACGATTGTCGATCTCTAGCAGAGCGGCGACTTGCTGAGCAACGCCGCCATCAGCTTGCAGCGCGTGGTGGAAGGTTTCGCCCTTGGCGCGACCTGCGGCTTTGCGCTTGGTCTGGCAATGGGGTTGTCGCCGGATGTCGAGGCATTCGTTCGGCCGCTGTTCACGGCGGTTTCGCAAGTCCCGGCGCTGGGCTGGATCCCGCTGTTGATGCTGATGGTGGGCATCGGCGAACCGTTGAAGATTATCGTCATCGCGCGTGCCGCCGGCGTGCCGGTGGCGCTCAACACGCTGGCCGGCGTGCATGCGGTGCCGTCGCAACTGGTCGAGGTCGGCCAAATCTTCCGCTTCGGGCGCCTGCAGATGCTCCGCCACGTCGTGCTGCCTGCCGCTGTGCCGCCGATGTTCACCGGCATCCGCTATGGCCTGACCCACGCCTGGACCGCACTGGTTGCGGTCGAGTTGCTGGCCTCCTCCGAAGGACTTGGATACCTGCTGGTCTGGGGGCAGCAGATGTTCCAGCTCGATGAAGTCATCGCTGCGATGGCGGCGATCGGTCTCATTGGCTACGTGATGGACTACGGGTTGGCACGCATTGAGGCGCATCTGCAGCGCTGGCGCCCCGTATCGGTCCAGGCAGGTGCGGTGTGAAGGGGCTGGTATTGCCTGCCGTCGTACTGCTGGCCTGGGAAGCCGCGAGCCACGCCGGCGTCGTTGATCCGCGTATCCTGCCGCCGATCGAGAGCGTGCTGCGGGCCGGACGGCTCATCGCCGGACAGCGGGACGTCTGGGGGGATGTTGGTGCCAGTCTCGCCCGCGACCTCTCGGGTTTCGCGATCGGCGCGATGGCGGGCCTGATTGTCGGGTTTGTGCTCGGTCGCTTCCGGATCTGCGCCAGCCTGTTTCAACCGTTGTTCGACGTGGTGAAGCAGATTGCGCTGTTTGCCTGGATCCCGTTGATCTCGATGTGGTTCGGTACCGGCGAGATGGCCAAGGTGGTGTTTGTTGCACTTGGAGCCTTCGTCCCGATGATGCTGAACGCCGCCGAGGGAGTGCGCAGCGCGCCGGACTGGCAGATCGAGGTGGGGCGAACGCTGTGCCTGACGCGCTGGCAGATGATGCGGCGCATCTACCTGCCTGCCGCGCTGCCCTCGATCCTCACCGGCACACATCTCGCGCTGATCTATTCCTGGCTGGCCACGATTGGCGCGGAATATTTCATGACCACGGGTCCGGGCCTCGGTGGGCTGATCATCGAGGGGCGCGATCGGTTCGCGATGAATCTGGTGATGCTGGGTGTCGTGCTCCTCGGCCTTATCGGTTTCGCACTCAACCACATCGCGGAACTCGCCGAACACCGGCTGCTGCGCTGGCGACCAATCTAACCACGGAAAGGAGAATGCAGGATGAGGTTTGAAACGATCCAGGTGACGCCGCTGACCCCGCATCTCGGCGCCGAGATCGCCGGCATAGACTTGCGTGCTACGCTCGGCAACCGGCAGGTCGA
>Ga0335075_10013544_pt1 | contig 12275 bp, 10 predicted proteins | sample Lox_Sample_24_FD_206723 | JGI IMG/M metagenome (GOLD analysis project Ga0335075, IMG submission 206723) | Soil microbial communities from Loxahatchee National Wildlife Refuge, Florida, United States - Lox_Sample_2.4 | ecosystem: Environmental > Terrestrial > Soil > Wetlands | place: USA... | reverse complement strand
CCGAGGCTGACGGCAGCGGCGCCGGCCCCCACAGCGTCTCGGCGATCTCGCCGACTGACACCACCCGGCCGGCGTTCAGCAACAGCACCGCGAGCACCGCCCGCTGCCTGCCCCGCGGCACCGGCAAGGCGGTCCCGCCGCAGCGCACCACTACTGGCCCGAGTAAGCAGAACTCCAGCTTCGTCGTCATGCGACCTCCGCCCGGCCTGGGTCCCCGTGGGCTAGCGCTACATGTTCGCTACGAGATTGCTACTACCACTCGGAAGACTAACCGTCCATGACGCCGCAAACGTGGCATGGCAGCCGGCACCTCGGGCGGGCCGGTGATGCCGGATCCGGACTCCGGGTTCGCAGTCCGAGCCGGAGCGGAAGGCGAGGAGGCCTGATGTCGCTCAGAATGCCGTATCGACCGCTCCTGATCGCAAGCGCCGCGTCGGCGCTAGCGCTGTCGGCGCTAGCGCTGGTGCCAGTCACCGCGTCCGCGGCGGCCGCGCCGGGGCGGTACACAACGATCGATGTACCCGGCGCAGAGAGCACTGCCGCGGTTGGCATCAACGACGCAGGAGTGGTGTCCGGGTTCTACTTCGACAGCAGCGGCACCGAGCACGGGTTCCTCGACCGCGACGGTACGTTCAGCACGATCAATGTGCCCGGCGCTGCCGACACGCTGGCGACCGTTATCAACGACCTCGGGGTAGTGGTCGGCTACTACATCGACAGCAGCGGCGCCGCACACGGATTCGTGGATAGGAACGGCACCTTCACCACGATCAACGCCCCCGGCGCCGGCACGGCGTCCGGCCAGGGCACGTTCGTAGCGAACATGAACAACCTCGGCGTGATCGCCGGGTTCACTATCGACTCCAGCGGCGTGCAGCACGGTTTCATCGACTCCGGCGGCAGGTTCACCACGATCAACAACCCGAATGCCGGCACCGCATCCGGGCAGGGCACGAACGTCGGCTACATCAACGACTTCGGCCAGGTCACCGGGAGCTACACCGAGGCCAGCGGCAATTCCGTCGCCTTTGCCGGGCCAGCCGGCACCTTCCCCACGGTCAGCGACCCGGCCGGGCCAGCGTTCAGCACGTCCACCGCGGCGATCAACGACGCAGGGGTGGTCGTCGGTGAATACCTAGACGCGAACGAGGAGTTCCACGGCTTCAGCGAAGTGCACGGAGTATTCACCCCCATCGAGGACCCTGCCGGTACCGCAGGCACCAACGTTGCCGGAATCAGCAACCTCGGCGTGATCGTCGGGTTCTACGTCGACAGCGATGGCAACCTGCACGGGTTCGAGCTGAACCCTGGCCGCTAGCCGCCCGCCCTGCGTGCTCGATGACCGGGCGCGCAGGGCGCGCAAGGCGCGCAGGGTGGTACGGGCGGAACGGGCGGGCTGACTCAGCTGCTCTCCGCGATGACCCCGACGCCCTCGGTGTTATCCGTGCGAAGGTGCAGGATGGCCTGGTACTCCGGAGAGGAGTACCAGGCCTGCGCCGCAGCTTTCGTGGCGAATCTCAGCACGACCGTGACCTGCCCGGCTGATCCCTCAAGCAACTCGGAGTCACGATCGACGACGACTCGCTCGGCGCCGTGTGCCGCCAGGGTCGGTCCGGCCGCCGCGAGGTACTTCTGGTACTCGGCCTGGTTAGTGATCGTGTAGTTCGCAACGAAGTACCCAGCCATGACGCCTCCGGTCCGGTCAGCCGCGGGCTCGCCAATGCACAGGACGGCAGGCTACTGCCGCTCCGCGCGGCGGCAGCCACGCGGGGGGGCCGATGGAGAGGCCGGTGCGCTGCGGTGCATCCGCCGACGCGGCGGAAGCGAGCCGTTAGCCGCTGGCGAGCGCGCGGCACATCTCAGCGGCGAGGCGGGGATTGTGGTAAGCGCCTGGCGAGCGAAGCGCGTCGATGACCCGCCGCTGGGTCTGCGGGTCCTTGTCCTGGCTCATCTTGACCTTGCACTGGAAACGCGTGATCGGCAGCCTCATGCCGACCGTGCCTTTCGCAACCGGGGCTGCCCACTCCGGGTCCAGCAGCGCCGGTTCGGAGACGTGGCGCTCGAAATGCTGCACCAGCCGCGCCAGGGTGCACAGGTTGGTCTCGTCATCGAGGACCTGCGGGACCCCGTAACAGTGAGCTGTCGCGAAGTTCCAGGTCGGCGCTCGCGTCGCTCCGGGCGCATACCAGCTCGGGGAGATGTACCCGTGCACGCCCTGGACGATGAGCATGATCTCCTGCTCCCCGAAGCCGTGGAGGCGGTCGTCGGGTCGGCCCACATGCGTGAACACGGCCAGTTCGTCGCAGTCCTCGTCAAGCAGCACGGGGTAGTGAGAGGCCACGAGCTGGTCGCCGTGGTAGCTGACCAGGATGGCCCACGGGTTCTCGCGGATCAGCCGCCGGACGACCTCGGGATCATCGACGAAGTGATGCGGATTGTGGCGCACGCGCGTCTCCTTCTGGCTGGAAGACGCCCTTGGACCAGATCGGAGCCCGAGCGTGGCGGAAGTCACCCGCTGCAGCGTCCCTCGAGCTCACTGCTCAACGTACCGGCGGACGGCCTTCCGGGCGATCGGGATGCCCCCGGCGGCCGGTTATCTAGCGGCCGCGGCTGGTCAGGTAGTCGGCAATGATCTCGTGCGCCCGGCTGCGGCCGAAGACCGGACCGTGGCCTGCTAGCACCGTCTCGAATGGCAACTCGCGCAACCTGCGCAGGCTCGCGGCAAAATCGGCCGGGCTCGACCGCGGCAGCTGATCGAGCAGCGGCTCGCCATCGACGATCACGTCACCGGAGACGAGCGTGCCTGACCCGGCTTCCCGCAGGCAGATGCTGCCTGGCGAGTGACCCGGTGCATGCAGTACCTCGAACGAACGGTCGCCGAGATCCAGGACGTCGCCGTCGGCCAGCCACCGGGTAATGTCCGCGGGCGGAGTGCGGAACGAAGTGAGATCGAAACCCTCGTGCGGCAGTGCGTCAATCAGCAAGTCAGGTACTGTCAGGCCGGCTGCCTCGAACTCGTCGAGGAGCGCGGCGGGGTAACTGCCCGCCGCGAGCGTGATGTAGTCGGACGCCCCCTCGATCACCTCACCGTCGTCACGGTGGGCCGCGCGCTCGGCGAATCCGGCGAGTCCGCCGAAGTGGTCGAAATGACCATGCGTTGCCACCGCGATGACCGGCCGGTCCAGGTGCCCGGCTAGCTCATCCGGCAGCCGGCCGACGCCGAGGCCGGAGTCGACCAGCAGGTGCGTTTCGCTGCCGCGGATCAGCCAGGCGTTGGAGCGCACGTAAGCGTTCACGTAGGGCTCGGTGATGCGGAAGACGCCGTCCGCGACCTCGGTCACCTCGAACCACAGCGGCGCGACCGGAAGCTCGCGCCGGACATTCGGACGTGCTGCGTCGCCCGCCGCCGCGTCCTGCCGGGCGGGATTGACTGGTGAGTGCGCGTTCCCGGCTTTGTCGTGGTGCACGCGTGCTACCTCCGGTGAGTGTGGCCGCCTTCGGTCACAGGTCGACAGACCTGCCAGCGTCGTACGCGCGGTAGCCCATCCGGTTGTACAGGCTGATGGCGACGTGGTTATGGCCGAAGACGTTCAGCGCCAGATGTGTGTCACCTGCGTCAAGTGTCGCCCGCTCGCCGATGACCATGGCGGCGCGGCCGTACCCCTTGCCGCGGCACCGCTCGTGCACCTCGACCGCGTACACCCAGCTCATGCCGGGAGCGCGATGGTGCGCGATCCAGTTAGTAGCGACGACCTCGTCCCCCGCGCACAGGCAGAGGAAACTGTGATTGGCGGTGCTCAGGCCGTTCGGCAACAACTGGTCGGTCTGCGCTGCAGCGGAGGCGGCGGCCTGCTCGGGCAGCATGTCGCCGGACTCTGCGGCATCGGAGGCATAACCGCGCTCCATCTCCGCGCGCCAGTCAGCGTATTCGGTGTCCCTCATGGGCCGCGCTTCGAGCCCGTCGGCGAGGCCGCCGGGGCCGGACAGTTCCTTGATCATTTGCAGAGCACGCACCGGATAGGCAGCGAACAGCGCAGCGTGCGCCGGCTGCGCGGGATCGGTCATCAGCCGGACTGAGCGGGATCGCCCGGCTCTGGCCCACTCCTCTGCCTTGGCGAGCGCGAGCCTGCCGTAACCCCGCCGACGGTGCCCGGGCGCGATCCAGATGTCGCAGACAACGGTGCCCGGCAGGCCGTCCTGCTCTATCGCAGACACCGCCAGAAACCCGACCAGCTCATCGCCGTCAGTCAGTGCCCGGAGTACGGACTCGGGTGCTGAGGTGAAGCCTGCGATCCGCTGCTCGACCCGGGCGGAGGCCCATCCCGCTGGCCCGGCCTGCGCGGTATACCAGGAGCTCAGCCGCGCTCGCCAGTCGCTCAGCCAGGCCTGCGCCTCCCGGTCACTCGCGACGCGCGTCTCGATCACCTTGCTGACATTAAGGGCAGGACACCGGACAGGTCTAATTGACTGGGGCTGCCGCCAGCGTGTTCGCGGTCCGGCGCGGCTGAGATTATGTCCGCATGGACGACGCAGTGGAAAGCTTCGCGGTCTCCGATGCCATCACCGATCTCGGGCACGAGGTGTACCAGATCGATACCCGGATGGCCGGTTACGACGGGATCACGGCGGGGTACCTGATCCGTTCCGACCGGCCTTGCCTGGTCGAGACCGGCACGGCGCCGTCGGCCCCGGTTGTCAGGGATGCGCTCGCCGCGCTCGGCGTCGGGCAGCGCGACCTCGCAACAGTCGTGGTGACGCACATCCACCTGGATCACGCCGGCGGGACCGGTGACATAGCGCAGATGTTCCCGGCGGCGCAGGTGGTCGTGCACGAGCTAGGCGCACGGCATCTGGCGGACCCGTCTCGGCTGATGGCAAGTGCGCGCATGGTCTACGGTGACGAGCTCGACAGCTTGTTCGGGGCGCTGTTGCCGACGCCGCCGGAGCGGATCAGGGCTGTCGAGCGCACCGGCGTCGTCGATCTCGGCGCCGGCCGCCGGCTGGAGAGCCACTACTCCCCCGGCCACGCAAGGCACCATGTCGGGCTGGTGGACTCGCTGACCGGCGACCTGTACGTCGGTGACGCGGCCGGTATCTACGTCCAGGAGACCGGCGACATGCGGCCGGCTACCCCGCCACCGGATTTCGATCTGCCGGTAGCGCTGGAGTCGCTGCGGATGTTCGGCGCGTTGCAGCCGACGCGGCTGCTGTTCAGTCATTTCGGACCGGTAACGGCGGTAGCCGAGACGCTGGAACGGTCGGCCGCGGAGATCAACGTCTGGGTCGACGAGACCAGGCGAGCGCGCAAGGCGGGCATGGACCTGGATCACGCAGCTGCCATGGTCGCCGAGCGGACCCGGCAGCGCTACCACGTGCTGGCCGATGACGCCGACCCGGCGCTCGCGGCGAAGTACGACCGGATCAGCGGAGCTCAGGGGAACGTGGCCGGCATTATGCGGTGGCTGGACAAAACTGAAGCTCTTTAGAGAGGACGAGTGGCGGCGGGCAGTCTGTCACTGCCATGACGGGTCACTGGCGAGCTTCTCGGCGATCCGGTCATGAAAGCTCTTGCGCCGGAGCGCGGCCTCGATGTCAGTCACGACCCGGCTGAGCGGATAGGGGATCTCGGCTTCGATCTCGGCGACGGCTGCCTCAGTCGCCCGCCACTCCGCCGCTAGCTTTCCGACGATCCGGCGTGCCTTAGCGGTCAGCGTCACCTTTCTGGTCCTGGCATCGCTGCCGGGCACGGTGCGCACCAGGCCGGCCGCGCGCATGGCGGCTACCTTCTGACTGCTGGCCGAATGGGTTCGCTGCACCGACTCTGCCAGCTCGGTGATGGTCATCGGCCCGCGCGCATGCAGCCGCAGCAACTCCATCACAAAGCTCGGCCGGAGCCCGGCGATCTGCGCGTCGGTTTCGTAGATGCGCGCGATCTCCGCGTTCATCGACGCCTGCAGCAGCCGCAGCGGCCGCCACAGACTGTGCTCAGTCGGGTCGTCAGTCATCCCCATATTGTAACAGTGCTTATCTAAGTACTGTTACAATCGGCTCCGGCGAGAGGGGCGCGCGCGGTCGCGCGCGAAGCTACGGAGGGTGGTAACTCAGGTGCAAGCCCGGCGACTGCTTGCCGACATCACCCCGCTACGTGAGTCCCCGCCGTTCCGGCGGTTGTGGGCCGGGACAATGCTGTCAAGCGTCGGCAGCGCGCTGACGAATTTCGCGGTCCCGTTGCAGGTCTACGACATCACAAGGTCACCATTCGCGGTCGGTGCCATCGGCATCGCCGAGGTCGTTCCGGTTCTCACGATCGGGCTGTTCGGCGGAGCGGTGGCAGACACGCTCGACCGCCGCAAGCTGGTCCTGGGTACCACACTCTGCGCCGCCGCAGTGTCGGCCGGGCTTGCGGCGCAGGCGTTCGCCGGTCCGCGCCAGGTCTGGCTGCTGTATGTCCTGGTTGCCGTCGCGTCTGCCACCGGAGCCGTGGGCGGCCCGGCGCGGCGTACGTTCATCCCCAACCTGCTACCGGCCGACCAGCTCGCAGCCGGGCTGGCGCTCAACCGGATCAGCTTCCAGGTCATGATGACGGCCGGCCCGGCACTGGCCGGCCTGATCACGGCCACTCCGCATCTGGGCCTGCCGGCCTGCTATCTCCTCGATGCTGCCAGCTGCGCCGGCTCGCTCTACGGAGTTGCCAGCCTGCCCCCCCAACTCCCGTCCAGCAGCGTCAGCAGGCCGGGCGGGCGGGCAGTCGCCGAAGGCGTCAGGTTTATCTGGCGCAGCCCGCTGCTGGCCGGAGCCTTCCTTGCCGATCTCAACGCGACCATATTCGGCCTGCCCGTTGCACTATTCCCGGCCATCAACGCTGAGCGATTCGCCGGTGACCCGAGGACACTTGGGCTGTTCATGACCGCTATCGGAGTCGGCGGGCTGATCAGCGCGACGTTCTCCGGGGTCGTCAGCCACATAACGCGGCAAGGCTGGGCGATGCTCTGCGCTGTCAGCGTGTGGGGTGCCGCATTCGCGGGCTTCGCCGTCGTGCCTACCCTCTGGCTGACGCTTAGCCTGCTCGCCGTCGCTGGCGCTGCCGACACGTTCACCGTGGTGTTCAGGGGGACGATCGTGCAGCAGTCGACTCCTGACGAGCTTCGCGGCCGGGTCACAGCCGCGGACTACGTCGTGGGAGTGGGCGGCGGTCAGATCGGCAATTTGGAGGCCGGCGCGCTCGGATCACTGGCCTCGCCGGCGATCAGCGCGCTGAGCGGCGGCCTGGCGACAATCGCCGGAGCCGTTGTGATCGGTTTGGCGCTGCCTGCCTTCACCCGCTACCGGACCCGGCCGCAGAGCCCGGAGCCAGACAGTCAGCCAGGCCCGGTCGCGGCTCCGCAAGCATGACGCAGGGCAGCGCAGCGCAGGCAGCGCAGCGCAGGCAGCGGCGGCGTGGGCGGGAATCGGCGAGGGCCGGTGGTGGCGGCACAATACCCGTGCGGTTCCCGAGCCAGGCTGATCCTGGTGACGCCGGATGGCACACACCGAGTACGTCCTATCGTGCAGTACAATGTCACACTGCACGAGTACGGGCCGCGTATCGCGAAGCCACGATCCCGCGCGTGATCGAGCCGCTCCACAAGCCGGGCCACGTCATAACGAGCGCGCTTGAGGCGCCGCATCACGGCAAGCGCAGCACCGCCGAGCCCGGCGGTGAGCAGACCCGATAGAAGGCCGGAAAGATAGGAGACCACGGTATGGCCCTTCGGCGAGACCTCAGCCTGCTCGAAACGGCCGCGCTGTCGATAGCCATCATGGCTCCCACGGCCGCCATGGCGCTGAACGGGTCGCTGGCGGCCTCCCTGGCCGGCCCGGCAGCGCCCCTGGCCTTCCTAGGTGCGCTTCTGACCGTGGTGTTCGTGGCCTACGCGTTCACGACCTTCAGCCGCAGGTACGCGACGAGCGGCTCCGTCTACGCTTTCGCCTCGCGAGGGCTAGGCGTACGGGCCGGCTTCCTCTCGGGGTGGGCGCTGCTCTTCACTTACATGGTCTTCACTATTGCCAGCGCCGCCGAGGTCGGGCTGTTCTTCCAGACCTTCGTCGGCCTTCTGGGTGCCTCGGTGCCGTGGATCCTGCCAACCTTGGCCGCGCTAGCTCTGATCCTGGGCCTCGGATTGCGCCGGCTTGAGATCGGGACCAGGGTTACCCTTGCCGTGGAAGGCATCTCCGTCCTGCTCATCCTCATTACCGTGGTGGTCATCTTCGTCCACTTCGGGCACCATTCGTTCTCATCCCGTCCATTCGTGCCCCACGGTGTATCAGCAAGCGACATCGGCCTGGCCAGCGTCTTCGGGTTTCTCTCCTTTGCCGGATTCGAAGGGGCCGCAGTGCTAGGCGAAGAGACCCGGAACCCGAAGCGGGCCATACCGAGGGCCATCTGGCTGGCCGTGATCGGCTGCGGCGTCTTCTACCTGATCGTTATCTACGCCCAGTCGCTGGGCTTCGGCCTCACCGCCGCCGGTGCCGGCGCTTTCGGGAAGTCCTCGGACCCCATGGTGTTCCTCACGGGCAAGTACGCCGGCCATGCCATGTCCATTGCACTTGCGGCCGGTGCTACGGTCTCGGCCTACGCCGCGGCCTTCGGCTCCACTGTCGGGGCCTCGCGGCTCCTCTTCACTTTCGGCCGCGACGGCCTCCTGCCGCCCAAGCTCGGCAACACGAACGCGGCCGGCACGCCGGCGCTCGCCATCGGGGTTTCGGCCGTGATCCCGGCGATCGCCTGTCTCGCGTGGTACGTCAACGGCACTGGCGCCGACGCGATGTTCGGCGACTTCGGCACTATCGGCGTCCTAGCGTTGCTGCTGGCTTACCTGGCCACGCAGCTCGCCGCCATTCGGCTTTTCGTCAGGAACGAATGGCGCGGCATCAAGCTGGTTATCCCCGTCGTCGCTATCGGGCTCATCGCCTATGCCTTCTACGCCAACGTGTACCCGGTCCCGGCCGCGCCGATCCGGTACTTCCCCTACATGGTGGTGGCATGGCTAGTCATCGGGGTCGTCGTCTCCTTCACCCGGCCCGCCGCCATGACACAGATCGCCGCGGACCTGGCCAGCGAGGCAGCAACCCAGGCGGAGGCCGAGCCGAAGCCAGCGGGGGCTGGCAGTTCGTTCCAGCGGGAAAACCTCGAGTCGTGAGTCGGCCCCACAGCCATGAGGCGCTTCCGAGGCTTGCTGGGCGCGACGTTCCGCTGCCAGCCAAGGTCAATTGAATTCCAGGACACCCGGCGGAAACCCGCATGTCGACGGCCTGACACCTGGCCCTCCTAGCGTCGAGCAGTCACTGACGTTACGGAAGGGCATTCATGAGGAATCTGCTCATCGGCAAGCGCGGCCGGACGGTCCTGGCGACTGCCAGCCTGGTTGTCGGCGTCGCCGGCATGGCGGGCCTGGCGAGCGCGACCCCCGCGATCGCCGGCACGGCTTCGCAATCGGCCGCGCAATCGGCCGCGCAGTCGGCCGCCAGGCATGCGGCGCCGCCGCACATCATGACGATCATGATGGAGAACACGGACTACAGCCAGTTCGCCGGCGCTGCGGCGATGCCATACCTGAACGAGATCGCGCACGAGTACGCCGACTTCACGAATGCGTGGGGCTATGAGTACCCGAGCCTGCCGAACTACCTGGATCTCCTTTCTGGTAAGGACCCTGGCCCCGACGAAGACTGCGACATCACGCAGGCGAACTGCAGCAACTTCACGAACCGGACCCTGGTGGACCAGCTCGACAAGGCCAAGGTCTCCTGGAATGCCTACTACCAGGGTGACCCTTCGGGGTGCTACCAGGGAGATGGGAGCGGGAACTACCCGTACTGGCACAACGCCTTCCGGTACTTCAAGAACTTCAAACAGCAGTGCTCGCACATCTCCGGGTTCGGTGACCTCCTGTCGAACCTGAGATCGTCGAAGGCAGCGGCCTTCCAGTGGGTCGTTCCCGACCTGGTGGGCAGCGGCGGCGATAACGGCACGATGGCCTCGGGCGACAGCTGGCTCAACGGCGAGCTGCCGAAGATCATGGACACCTCCTGGTACCGCAAGGGCGGCCAGATCGTGATTCTCTACGACACGGGCTACAACGACACTGGCGGCATCAACGGCTCCAGCGGCGGCCACATCCCGATGGTCGTCGTCTCCGCGCACACTCGCGGCATGGGCGCCGTCAAGGCCCCGCTTAACACCTCTGGCGTGCTGCGCTCGATCGAGAAGGCCTACGGCCTGTCCTACCTCGCTAACGCGGCCAACCCCAAGAACGGCACCCTCGGCAAGGCGCTGGTCTCCAGCCGTCCTAGCGTGTCGTCGCGTCCGGCCCGTCCCGTCTCGGTGGGCGCGGTTCTCCGCATCACCGGGGGCACGCCGCATGCCGTCGCGGCGATCCGCGGCACGATCTCCGTCAACGACATCGCCAAGATCGGCTCGGGGAGTTCGGCCTCGGTTCTTGAGGTCGGCCAGAACGCCAGCGGCCAGGGCGTCGTCGTCGCGCGTAAGCATGCCCAGGTTCTCAAGGGCACCTCGAACCTGCAGTCGGTGTCCTGCACGACCGATAAGCAGTGCTACGCGGTGGGCCTCGGCGCGCTGAATTCCGATGAGGCCGTCCTGGTCTCGATCGTGAATGGCAAGGCGGCTAAGGTGACCGAACTGCCCGCGCTCATCGGCCTGTACGGCATCTCCTGCCCAACTGCAAGCACCTGCTACGCAGTCGGTTACGACAACTCCGACGACGCGGACGCGGTGACGACGATTGTCTCCGGAAAGGCCGGCTCGCCCGCCGAGGTGACGGGCGGCGGCGAGTGGCTCAACTCGATCTCCTGCGCGTCGTCTACCGAGTGTTACGCCGCTGGCCTGGTGAACTACAACCCGTCGATCGTCCCGATCGCCAGCGGGCGGCCCGGCGCGGCGGTCACCGTCCCGGACGCCTGGTACGTCAACGACATCGACTGCACCAGCGCCGGCAACTGCGTGGCCGTCGGGGAGAACAGCACCTCGCAAGGCATCATCGGCACGCTCGTTAACGGCAACGCCGGCACAACGACGGTCGTCAAGGGCACGGAATACTTGTACGGCATAGGATGCGCGTCCAGTTCCTCGTGCGTCGTTACCGGCGCAGGGAAACCGGGTAAGGACGGGTACTCCTCCGGCGTCGTGGCTTCCGTTGCCAGTGGCGTTGCCGGCAAGGTCAAGACGGTGGCCAACGCCAACGGCTTTGGCCAGGTCCGTCCGAATGGCAAGGACGGCTATCTGGCAGTAGGCGCCGCCTACCAAGCCTGACAGCACGAGTTCGCCTGCAGGGGCTGACACAGGCCGCCGCGGTGGGCCAGGCTGGAAACAGACCTGGCCCACCGCGGTTGGCAGGCTCACCTCAGCTGCACACTTGTTACCTGGAGACGACTGCCCTGCTCGCTCGACCAGGTGATGTCCAGGGCGTCATGTGACATAGCCAGCGTCGGCGAGAACGTTGCGCCCGATGGCGATACGGCTGGATCGCCGCTGCGGCATGGTCGTCCAGTAATACCAGATCATCAACGTGATAGAGAGAGCCCAGGCTCGGCCCCGGAGCCAGGTTGCGTCGTCAACGCCGAGCTTCCTGCGGAAGATCTCCCTGGAAGGCGGATCAAGGACTTCCCAGGCCACGGCCAGGTCAACTGCAGGATCCCCGATCGACAAGCTGCCGAAGTCCAAAACCGCCGCCAGCCTTCCGTTCCGCACCAGCAAGTTCTCCGCGGCCAGGTCGCCGTGGTACCACCGTGGCTCGGGCCGGTGGCTCGTCCCGGGCAGCGTCATGGCTTCGTCCCAAAGCAGCTCGGCGGCGTCAAGGTCGAAGGCGAAGTCGCCCAGTGCCCGGCAGCGCTCGATGTTCTGTCTGGTCACCGCGTCCATGGTCGCGAGCGGCTCACCCCGATACCAGCGCAGCTCCGGGTCCCTGAACGCCTCGCCAGGTACCTCTTGCAGCCGCAGGGCCTGCACCGTCTCGGCAAGGTCTGCCGCCAGGTCCCCCCGTCGTGGGTCAGCAGGCGTCTCGGGAGTCACCGGCTCAGGGTGCTCTCCGTCGATCCACTGGACCACCGACCAGCGTTCGGGGTAATCGCAGTCGGGTTCGAACACGGCGATCACCTCAGGGACCTGGACCGGCAACGAAGGCCCGACAACCGGCAGCCACGTTGTCTCCTTCGCTATGGTCGCTGATCCGCCAGGCTGGCGCGGAAGCCGGACGAGGAGGTTGTCCCCGAGCCGGAAC
>Ga0335075_10013543_pt1 | contig 12276 bp, 9 predicted proteins | sample Lox_Sample_24_FD_206723 | JGI IMG/M metagenome (GOLD analysis project Ga0335075, IMG submission 206723) | Soil microbial communities from Loxahatchee National Wildlife Refuge, Florida, United States - Lox_Sample_2.4 | ecosystem: Environmental > Terrestrial > Soil > Wetlands | place: USA: Florida... | reverse complement strand
GAATACGGGCCGGCGACGTTGATCGTAACCGATCGAAAGACGCCGCTCTTCGACGGCGTGCCCGACGAATCGCGCGTCTGGATGTCGCACGGCGATTCGGTCGTGAAACTGTCGCGCGGCTTTGCGGCGCTGGGTTCGACCGCGCGCTGTCACGTCGCGGCCATGGGCGATTCCGAACGCCGCATCTACGGCGTGCAGTTCCACCCGGAAGTCGTGCACACGCAGCACGGCCGCATCGTGCTGGACAATTTCCTGCACGAAGTCGCCGGACTCGGCAGCGATTGGAAGATGGACTCCTTCGTCGACCGCGCGATCGACGAGATCCGCGCCAAAGTCGGCGACGACAAGGTCATCTGCGCGCTCTCCGGCGGCGTCGACTCGGCAGTCGCCGCCACACTGGTGGCGCGCGCGATCGGCGAGCAGCTCACCTGCGTCTTCGTCGATCACGGCTTGCTGCGCCAAGACGAGGCGGTGCAGGTGCTGGCCGCGTTTCGCGACGTGCTGCACCTCAACGTGGTCGCGGTCGACGCGCGCCGGCGATTCTTGACCAAACTGGCGGGCATCGAGGATCCGGAACGCAAGCGGATCGTCATCGGGCACGAGTTCATCGCGGTCTTCGAGGAAGAAGCGGCCAAGATTCCGGGCGTCAAACATCTGGTGCAGGGGACGCTCTATCCGGACGTGATCGAGTCCAAGACGCCCGAGAGCAAAGCCGGGCACAAGATCAAGTCGCATCACAACGTCGGCGGCTTGCCGGAGAAGTTGCCGTTCAAGCTGGTCGAACCGCTGCGCGCACTCTTCAAAGACGAAGTGCGCGAACTCGGGCGCGTGCTCGGGCTTCCCGAGCATATCGTGCGCCGTCAGCCGTTTCCGGGCCCCGGAATGGCGGTGCGCATCATCGGCGACGTCACCGCGGACCGGTTGGAGATCGTGCGACGTGCCGACGCGATCGTTCGCGAGGAGATCGACGCGGCGCCGCTGCAGCCGCATCCGTGGCAGTACTTCGCGGTGTTGACGCCGGTCAAGAGCGTCGGCGTGATGGGCGACGGCCGCACGTACGCGAACCTGGTGGCGGTGCGCGCGATCACGAGCGAAGACGGAATGACGGCCGACTGGGCGCGGCTTCCGCACGAGCTGCTCGAGCGCATCTCGTCGCGGATCGTCAACGAGGTCGCAGGGGTGAACCGGGTCGCGTACGACATCACGACCAAGCCGCCCGCTACCGTCGAGTGGGAGTAGCGCCGTGCGGGTGCTGATCGTGGGCGGCGGAGCGCGCGAAGACGCGCTGTCGTGGCGGCTGGCGCGTTCGCCGTCGTGCCAAGCGGTGTTCGCCGCGCCGGGGAATGCCGGTACCGCGACGCGCGGCGAAAACTGGGCGATCGCACCGACCGACGGCAAGACGTTGGCCGACGTCGCGACGTCGGAAGGCATCGATCTGGTCGTGCTCGGACCCGAGGGCGCGATTGCCGCGGGCGTCGGAGATCGCTTGCGCGAGGCCGGCCTGGCCGTGTTCGGCCCGAACCGCTCGGGCGGACGGTTGGAGTCGAGCAAAGTCTACGCCAAGCGCTTCATGGAGCGTCACGGCGTTCCGACCGCGCGCGCCGTCGTCGCGCACTCGCTCGAGTCGGCCGAGAAAGCGCTCGAGGATTGGCCGGGCGAGGGCGTCGTCGTGAAAGCCGACGGGCTGGCCGCGGGCAAGGGGGTGGTGGTGACCTCCGATGCCGCCGCTGCGCGCGCGGTGGTGCGCGACTGGTACGGCAGCGGAAAGATTCCGGGCGGCGGCAGCGACGTGCTGTTGGAAGAGCGGCTCGAAGGGCGCGAGGTGAGCGTCTTCGCGTTGGCCGACGGGCGCGCGATGGTTCCAATGTCGGCGGCCTGCGACTATAAGCGCGCCGGCGACGGCGACACCGGACCGAATACCGGCGGGATGGGCGCGTACTCGCCGCCGAGCGGTTTTCCCGAGGATCTCTACGATCGCGTCCGCGAGCGCATCCTCGCACCGGTCTTGCGCGGCCTGCTCGCCGAGGGCGAGGAGTACGTCGGCGTTCTGTACTGCGGGCTGATGTGGACGAACGACGGACCGTACGCGATCGAGTTCAACGCACGTTTCGGCGACCCCGAGACGCAGGTGCTGATGCCGCGGGTCGGCGGCGATTTCGCCGCGCTGCTCGAGTCGGCGGCGCGCGGTGCGTTGGACGTTTCGCAGGTGACCTACTCGGCGCAGAGCTGCGTCGGCGTGGTGCTGGCGACCGACGACTATCCGCGCAGCAGTACGCCGCTGCAAGGCTTGAACGCCGACGTGTCGCTGCCGGAAGGCACGCAAGCGTTTTGGGGTTCGAGCCGTCTGGTCGACGGTACGGTCGAAACGCCCGGCGGGCGCGTCCTGACCGTCACCGGACTGGGCGACGACCTGGAATCGGCGCGCCACTGCGCGTACGACGGGGTTCGCGCGCTGGCCGGACGGCTCGGTACGCGCGCGCTCGGCTACCGCACCGACATCGGCGCACTTCCCCAGCGCTGACGAAAGCGCTGGTTGGGAACGAAGTAGATCTTGGCGTGCGGATAGTCTAAGTAGACGTCGAAGTTGCGCAGGAGGTCTTGTCCGACGAGCCCGTCGTAATCCTCGAACTCGAACGACGGTGCGTCCTGCGTGACGTAGAAGAGCCACTTCGGAAACGACCAGTCCGCAAAGACGAACGGTCCGGCTTGGAGCGGACGAAAGTCGACCGTGCCGCCGACGCCGCTGAAATCGTCGACGAACGGCCAGGCGGCTTGCATGGCGGTGCCGAGTCCGAGATCGGTCAACGCCGGGTGCGCCGCCGCGAAACGTGAGAAAAGCGTGCTGCGGTCGGCGCCCGTGTCGACGATCAGCGCGCCGGCGCGGATGCCGGCGACGGTCGCTTCGGCGGTGGGAACGAAGTCGTCGAAGCCGACGTCGATCGCGCGCGCTCCGGCGGGCGGCGCGAAGGTGGAAGGATCGAGCACTTCGAGCGTTCCGTTCACGTAGTCGACGTGCCAGACCGCGTTGGCAATAAAATCGTAACCGAGGAGTCCGGCGACGGGCGTGCCCGCCGACGTGAAGGCGATGAAGGGCAGGCTCGACGCATACACGCGCTCCATCGAAAGCGGCCCGACGGTGATCTTCGGCAGGATCACGTCGCTCTCGGCGTAGGTGCCGGCAGTCTGACTCGTATACTTGCCGTACTCTTTGACGTTCAGCGCCTCGACGAGGTCGCGGTCGACGGCGATGCCCGACGATCCGGAGTCGAATAGGAAGTCGACGGCGTGCCCGCCCATCCGCGCCTTGACGATGATTCGATCGGCGTCGAAGGAGGCCGGAACCGCCGTGGGAGAGGCCGGGACGGTGAAGAGCGGCGGCTTGGGCGCCGGCACCGCAACTTCCGCCGGCGAGACGGAGCCGCCCAGCACCAGGCTCTGCAAGACGTCGTCCTCGTCGTTAGTCGCAAAGCCGTCGGTGGTGTGCAGGTGCCACGCACGCGTGACGCCTTGGGTCGTGCGGTAATCGTCCATCGAGATCGTCACCCGGCGAGCATCGCGAACGGTCTCCAGGCGGTCGATCAGAGACGTCTTCTCGTCGAAGAAGACGTACTCCAACCGCCCTTTCGGCGGGTCGACCTCGACCACGAAGGCAGCCGGCGAGGCGGAGCGTCCGAGCAACGTCAGGCCGCGATGCGACGGCGATTCCAGTGCGGCTTGGTCGACGGCGTCTTCGGCGTGCAGACCCGTTCCGTAAGCGACCTGACCGTTGGCATTCATCTGCCAGGCTCTCCCATTCCAGATGCCGTGCGCGGTCTGCGAGGGTCCGAGCGCGTCGTCTTCGCGCTCGTCGCCGGCGCTCTTCACGAACGTTTCCGTGCCCGAGAGCGAGCCCACGCTGACGTTCCAACGCTCCCGGACCGTCGGCGGGCCGCCCGGTGCGAACCTGCCGACGGCCGCGAAATGGCGGGCGAGAACGCCGGACAGCGAGACGGTCGCCGGCGCGAGATTGGGAGGCGGCGAGCGATCCACGTCGTCGGCGCGGGAGGGCGACGCCAGCGCGGCGCACGCGAACAAAACGATCGCTAACGCCGGCCGGACTCTAGTCACGCTTGAATACTTTGAAGAACGCGGCGTTCGGCTTTACGATGAACCGCCCGTACGGATAGGCAAAATAGAGGTCGTAAAATCCGAGATAGTCCAAGCCCAGCAGTGCGTCGACGTCTTGCTCGTGGAGCCGCAGCGGATAGTTGGTCGAAAGAAGCCCGACGCGCTGGTAGTCGCCCACGGCAAAACGCAGATCGGAGACCATCGACGTCCACGACTCAACGGTGATCCCGTAGGTGCCCTCGTCGGCGAACGGAACGATCCGGCCGGGATGGTGCCGGCCGCTTCCCGGCGGATCCTGGAGCTGGTCGGGATGCGCGTAAACGAACGAGCCGAAGACCATGGTAATCGGATCGGCGGTCGAAAGCAGCGCTTTGCGCGTGATGAAGCTGCCGATTGCGATCGGGACGAACGGGGTTCCGTCGTCGATTTGGATCGGAATATCGTAGCCGCCGGGAACGGGTGCGCCGGCCGAAAACGGTGCCACCGGCAGCGCCTCCAGCGTTCCGTTCATGAAATCGAAATGCAAGACGTTGGCGGCGAAGAAGTCGTAGCCCAACGCACCCACGATCTTGGTGCGATCGTCGGGCTCCCATCCAAACGGCTCGGCCGTCAGCACGAAGTTGTGGAACGGAATGCCGGAGACGTCGCCGTCGGCAATCGTCGTCCGATAGGCGACCGGCTTGCCGTCGGTGGTCTGGGTGGCTTGCCCGTAGGCGGGCAAGTTCATCTCGCGCGCCACGTCGCGGTCGACGATCGAGTCGGGGCTAGAGCTGTCGACGATGAAATCCAGCCCGCGGCCGCCGACGTTCATGCGCACGAGATAGCCGTACCCGAGCGTATGCGCGGCGATCGGCGTGCGAACCGTCACGCGGCCGATCGACGGATGGTATGGCGGCATTGCGAAATCTTGCGCCGGAAAATCTTCGCCGTGGCGAAGCGAGGTTAGCACGTAGTCGTCGTCGAGCTCCGGCCGGCCGTCGGTATCGTGGACGTGCCAGGCTGCCGCAACCCCGTCGGTCGTGCGAAAATCGGAGTAAGTCTGAACGATGCGCCGCTGACGGGTGGGAATCTCGACCCGCGTGACCATCGCGCTCGCCTTGTCGTAGAAGACGTATTCCGGATGCTCGTATCCGGGGCGGACGACTTTGAGGACGTACGCCGGCGACTGACCGGCCGATTCTCCCAAGACGGTGACGTCGTTCTTCGGATCGGCGGCGTCCTCGACGACGCGTATCGGGTAGAACGACTCCTCGTCGACGGCGGTCGTGCTGGTGGTAAAGCCGTTGGCGTCCTGATGCCAACGGCCGCTCGCGTCCTGCCCGTATTGTTCGACGAACGGGCCGGCGGCGATGCGCGAGCGATAGTTAGTGCCGTCGCGCTCGAGCGACAGCGTTCCCTTGAGGCCTTGGTCGACGAACGTCCAGGTCTCGGCGACGGTGTTCTTCACGCTCGCCGGTAGCGTTCCGACGGCTTTGTCGTGTGCCGCGAGAATCGACCCCAGCGTCGCCGTCGTCGGAGTCAGGTTGGGCGGCGGTGCGTCGAGCGCGGTGCCGGCGGCAGCCAAGCTTGCCGACGGGAGCGCGAAGAGGGCAATCGCACCAAGTGCGATCGCCGCCGAACGAAGAAGCATGGCAACGGATTTCGGCGCGCAAGCGAGCACTCACCTCCGTTTCGGGCCGAGCGTGGGTACGAACGCTGTCATGCTGCGATTGCCCAAGGCGCTAATTCCGATCTTCGGCACGACGCTGGTCGATACGCTGGGATACACGCTGATGATTCCGCTGCTGCCGGTGGTCGTCAAGGACTACCACGTGTCGACGTTCGCGGTCGGCGCGCTGCTCAGCGTCCCCGCGTTCTGCTCGATGATCGCGGCACCCGTGTGGGGGAAGACCAGCGACATCATCGGCCGCAAGCCGGTCGTCATCGTGTCGCAGGTGCTCACGCTGGCCGGCTACCTCACGATCGCGTTCTCGCATACCGCGTTCTGGCTGTTCTTGTCGCGCATCATATCGGGCTGCGGCGGCGGCAGCCTCGGCGCGGTGCAATCGTACATCGCCGACGTGACCGACGAAGATCGGCGCGACCTGGCGTACTCGCTTTACGGCGCGGTGTTCGGCATGGCGTTCGTGGTGGGTCCGGTGATCTCGGGAGCGCTCGTCAAGCACGGCCTGGCCGTGCCCTTCTACGTCGCCTCCGGGCTGGAAGCCGTCAACATCGCGTTCGCGCTGATCTTCTTGCCCAAGACGCAGCCGAAAAACGCTCAACGGACCGGCGTACGCGAGTCGCTGCGCGCGGCCAACGTTCCCGGCGTGCGCATCGTGCTGATACGTCAGTTCCTGGCGATCTTGGCGATCGTGTGCTTCTTGGCGAACTTCGCATTATTTCTGCAGCGCGTGCTGCACGAGGACGTCGCCAAAGCGGGATGGCTGCTGGCCTTGGCCGGCGTTGCCGGCGGCAGCGCGCTGGTCTTCCTGGTCACGCCGCTGGCCGCGCGCTTCGGCGACCGCCGCGTCGCGCAGATCGGGCTGGGTCTGAGCGTGGCGGCGTATCTGTTGCTGGCATTCGTGCAGCACGTCGCCTCGTTCTGCGTGGCGCTGGTGCTGTGGGCGATCGGCTCGGCGATGGTCGAGCCGACGTTGACCGCGCTGCTCTCGGTTCGCGCCAAGGAAAAAGAGCGCGGCGCGATCATGGGCCTCGGCGATTCGGTCAACAGCCTGGCGATGATGATCGGGCCGGCGGCCGGCTCCGCGATCATCGGCGTCGATCCGCGCATGCTCGGGGTGCTGCCGGCGGGCGCGGCCGCGATCGCCGTGGTTCTCGGACGGTTTTCGAAAGGCAAAGATTCGAAGCGAGCTTAGCCTCGCACCACGCGACTATCGCGCCGCCGCGGCGACCGGGTCGACGGCTTGGGGATCGACCGGCAGGGACGAGTCCTGGTAGCCGTGCAGGATCGCCGTTTGCGAGGAGACGTCGGGCGCGTGCTTGAGCACGTGGTTCATGCCTTGCACGACGACCAACTGCGACGCGGGATCGGCGGCGTGCAGCGCTCGCGCGTCGGCCATCGTTACTTGAACGTCGGCCGTGCCCTGCACGATGGTGGCCGGAATCTTCACCTTGGTCATCTCTTTGGCCGGATCGTAGGCGAACCACGAGATGAGATAGGGCTGCACCGACGGGCGAAAGAGCGCGTAGAGTTCGCCCGGAACTTCGGCGACGGTGTGTCCCTGTTGCAACTGGGTGATGATGGCGTCGCATTGCGCGTAGAGCGCCGGCGGCGTTTTCGGTTTGAGCTGCTCGCGCAAAACCTCGTAGGCGGGACGGCCGGCCCCTTCCAAACTGACGAGCGCGGCCGCCGGGGTTTGCTGCACGGCCACGATACCGATCAGCGAGCCTTCGCTATGACCCGCAACGACCAGCTTGGTGAAGCGGCGGTCGGATGCGAGCAGCTGCATCCACGCCACGGCGTCGCCGATATACGTTTCGAAGCGCAGATCCTTTTCGGACGCGGCGGCCGAAGCGCTGGCGCCGACGCCGCGCTTGTCGTAGCGCACCGACGCGACGCCCCGCGACGCGAGGGCGGCGGCGAGAAGCCGGTAGGTGCCGGGCGCGATCAGACCGCTGTTGCCGTCGCGATCGGTCGGCCCCGAGCCGGCGACGATCAACACGACCGGTGCGGGCGTCGCGGCGGGCAACGACAGCGTTCCGGCGATGGTTCCCGTCGCGGTATGCAGCGCTATGTCCGACTCGGCGGCGGCCGCCGGGGACTTGGCGGCCACGACCAGCGCCGCCGCCGCGGCTCCGACGAACGTGCTGCGTTTCATGGCGCAGAGTACCGCTTAGAGCAGAGAAAGTTGCACGGCCGCGTCGGGCTGGATCGTCGCGCGATGCGGCGCGGGCGCGGACCGTAACGCTTCGCCGACCACGCGGTCGATGCGATTGGCCACGGCTTGCGGGGCGTACGTTCCACGATAGGTTTGTGCGTACCGGGCGACAAGTTCCGGATGCCGCGCGCGCAGGTAGGAGAAGAACGCATCGCGCGTGATCTCGTGCAGGTAGAGCGTGTTGTGCCAAATGCGGCACGCGCCGGCGTCGCGGGCAGCCCGAACGACCGCCTCGACGTTCTCGCTCGAGTCCGTGATCTGCGGCAAAACCGGTGCGAGCGCGACGTGAACGGCGATGCCCGCCTCGGCCAGCGCTCGGACGGCGCGCAGCCGTTGGCGGGGCGGCGCCACCGTCGGCTCGATCTCACGCGCCAAGCGCTCGTCGAGCGTGGCGATGCTCACCGAAACATGCGCGCCGGCCGTTCGCGCGAGTTGCGAGATGACGTCGGTGTCGCGAATCACCAGCGGCGAGCGCGTGATCAGGCCGGCGGGCGTCGCGTAGTCGCGGAGCGCCTCGAGCACGCCGCGCGTGAGACGGTAGCGTCCCTCCAACGGCTGATAGGGGTCGGTCACGGTGCCGATCGCGACGTACTCGTGCCGCCAGGAGCGCTTGGCGAGCTCGGCCCGCAGAATCGCCGGCGCGTTGGTTTTGACGAAGATCCGCCGGCCCCACGCGGCGACTCCGTCTTCCTCGAGGAATGAGTGCGTGCGCCGTGCGTAGCAAAAGACGCATTGGTGAAAGCAGCCGCGGTAGGGATTGATCGACCACTTGAAGGGCATGCCCTTGACGGCGTTGAGCACCGATTTGGCCGGCTTCTCGAGCACCTCGACCCCGCGCATAGGGATATCGTACCGAACATACGTTCGCACAGCAAGTCCTCGGCCCGGATTGTAACTCGGCGGTGGGCGCCGGGTTAGTAAGGAGTGTCATGAGCTTTCAGTTCCAGCCCCAAAATCGTTACGGGGGCGGCCTGGCGACCGCCGTCCCGGCGCAGTCGCTGCTGGCCCAAGTCCTGGGCATCACGGCGCTGGGTCTCTGCATCACCGCGGGAGCGGCGTGGCTGTTTCGCGACGTCGGCGCGTTCGGGTGGATCGCCCTGATCGCCGGCTTCATTTTGCTGTTTGCGATCAACATGACGCGGGCGAACGAGGCGCTCTCGCTGGCGCTTTTTTACGCGTTCGCGTTCTGCGAAGGGATCGGCATCGCGCCGGTGATCGGTCACTACGTAAGCAGCGTCGGGCCCGACGTGGTGGTCAACGCCGCGCTCACGACCGGCCTGGGGATGTTCGCGCTGGCGGCGATCGTCTACGCGACCGGCTTGGACCTGCGGCGCTTCCAAGGCTACTTCATGCTGGCGCTGGTGGGCCTGATCGTGGTCGGAATCGTCTCGCTGTTTCTCCACTTCATCCGGCCGGAAGTCTACTCGTGGATCGTCTTGGCAATCTTTTCGGGCCTGGTGCTGATCGACTTCGCCCGGATTCGCGCCGGCGGCGACGGACTGACCCCAGTCCAGATCGCCGTCAGCATCTACCTCGACGCGATCAATATCTTTCTGGCGCTGCTCCAGATCTTTGGGGGCCGGCGTTCCAACGACTAGAGGCCGCGCCGGGCCCGGCCGGGGCCTGGTATACTAAATCCAGATGTGCGGAATAACGGGGGTGTTTGCGCCGGGCCGCAACGCAGCGCGCCTGGCGTACTTCGCCCTCTACGCTCTCCAGCACCGCGGCCAAGAATCGGCGGGCATCGCGGTCGCCGACGGCGGAACGATCCGCTCGCACAAAGAGATGGGGCTGGTCGGAGCCATCTTCGACGAGGAAATCCTCGCGCGTCTGAGCGGCCACATCGCCATCGGACACACCCGCTACTCGACCACCGGCTCGTCGATCGTGGTCAACGCTCAGCCGTTGCTCGAACGCACCGAGCTCGGCGATTTCGCGTTCGCGCATAACGGCAACATCACCAACACCGACGAACTGCGCGAGTCGTTGTCGCCGACCACCGTGCTGCAAGCGACTTCGGACTCCGAGGTGCTGGCCAAGCTCATCGTCGAGTCGCCGGGAACGATGGTCGAGCGGATCGCCGCCGTCATCCGGCGCGCGCGCGGCGCCTATTCGATCGTGCTTTGCACGCACGACGAGGTCTACGCGTTTCGCGATCCGTGGGGCGTCAGGCCGCTGTGCATCGGGACCCTCCCCGACGGCGGCTACGTCGTGGCGTCGGAGTCGTGCGCGCTGGGAACGATCGGCGCCGAGTACTTGCGCGAGGTCGAGCGCGGCGAGATCGTGCGCATCGGCGACGACGGCATTGCGTCGCAGATCGTCGAAGTGCCCGACGTCGCGCCGGCGTTGTGCATGTTCGAGTACATCTATTTTGCGCGGCCCGACTCGCGCCTGAACGAGCGAACGATTTACATGGCACGCTACGCGATGGGCCGCGAGCTGGCGCGCGAGCATCCGGTCGAGGCCGACGTGGTGATGGCGGTTCCCGACTCCGCCGTGCCGGGCGGTATCGGATACGCCGCCGAGAGCGGCCTGCCGTACGTCGAGGGCTTGATCAAGAACCGCTATATCGGCAGAACGTTCATCAGCCCCGACCAAAGCATGCGCGCGCGCGGCGTTCATCTGAAATTCAATCCGGTAGTCGAGAACTTGCGCGACCGGCGCATCATCGTCGTCGACGACTCGATCGTGCGCGGAACGACGACGCCGCGGATCGTCGCGCTGTTGCGGGAGGCCGGTGCCAAAGAGGTGCACTTGCGCATCACCTCGCCGCCGATCAAACATCCGTGCTATCTCGGGGTCGACATGGCCACCTACGACGAGCTGATCGCCGCCAACTACACGGTCGACGAGATTCGCCGAAAGACCGGGGCCGACTCGCTGGGGTATCTCAGCCTCGCCGGATTGATGGCGGCCACCGGCCGCAAGCGGGAAGAAATGTGCGTCGGCTGCCTCACCGGCGAGTATCCGAGCACGCCGGCGACGCACCGCTCGCGCACGCTCTCGGCCTCGCGATAACCGGTTAGCGGCGGTAGAGCGTGGTCGCGCGCTCGTCGCGCGACTCCCAGCCGGCGCGCTGCAGCTCCGGCGTAGCGTGCGCCTCGACCGGATAACCGACGCAGAGGTACGCGATCAGCTTCCATTCTTCGGGGACCTCGAGCGCGGCCTTGACCGCATCCGGTTCGAGGATCGAGACCCAGCCGGCGCCGACGCCTTCGGCGCGCGCCGCCAGCCAGAACGCGTAGACCGCGTTGGCCGCCGAGTACGCGAGCATCTCGGGCATCGTCCGCCGGCCCAGTCCGCGGCCGGCCGGGGTCGATTCGTCGCAGAAAACCGCCAAGTGCACGGGCGCGTCGCGCAGCCCGGCCAGCTTGAGCCGCGCGTACAGGGCGGCGTCGTCGCCTTCGTAGGCGGCCAGCGCTTCGGCGTTGGAACGCTCGAACGACGCGACGACCTGCGCGCGCCGGCCCGCGTCGTCGACGCGCACGAAGCGCCACGGCTGGGCGTAACCGACCGACGGCGCCAGCGACGCGGTGCGCACCAGACGATCGATCACCGCGTCGTCGACGGAAGTCGCGAGAAAGTGCCGCACGTCGCGCCGCCACGCGAATAAATCCCGCAGCCGTTCGCGAAATCGATCGTCGAAGACGGGGGCGCCGGCTTCGCTAGGAGGGCTGGGGGAACGCGCCTTCACGGACGTCGCTTGCATAGGCGCGCAGGGCTTCGGTTGCGAGCTTACCGATCTCGGCGTAGCGCTTGGCGAACGACGGCGAGTGCGGATACATGCCGAGAATGTCGTGCAGCACCAGCACCTGCGAATCGCAGTGCGGACCCGAGCCGATTCCGATCGTCGGAATCGAGAGCATCCCGGTGATCTCGCGCGAGATCTCGGCGTCGACGACTTCCAGGACGACGGCGTAGGCGCCGGCCTGCTCGATCGCACGCGCGTCGTCGATCAACCGGTCGCGGTGGGTGCGCATTTTGAATCCCGGGCCGAGGCCGGCGGTCTGCGGCGTCACGCCGATGTGGCCGACGACCGGAATCCCGGTGCGCGCGATCGCGCGCACGCGCTCGGCTTCGTGCACGCCGCCTTCGAGCTTGACGGAACACGCACCGGCCTCTTTGACCAGCCGGATCGCCGAACGGATCGCGTCCTCGTTGCCGACCTGATAGGAGCCGAACGGCATGTCGGCGATCACGTGGGCCCGCGTCGTCCCGCGCACGACCGCTTGCGTGTGATGCAGGATCTGCTCGAGCGTGACCGGCGTGGTTTCGTCGTATCCGAGCA
>Ga0335075_10013542_pt1 | contig 12276 bp, 13 predicted proteins | sample Lox_Sample_24_FD_206723 | JGI IMG/M metagenome (GOLD analysis project Ga0335075, IMG submission 206723) | Soil microbial communities from Loxahatchee National Wildlife Refuge, Florida, United States - Lox_Sample_2.4 | ecosystem: Environmental > Terrestrial > Soil > Wetlands | place: USA... | reverse complement strand
CCGTGCCGAGGTCGAGCCGCACCTCGGCCAGCAGGTGGCCGGCGCCGGCCAGGAACTCATCGACGATCGCGTCCAGGCCGTGGTAGGTGCCCGACAGCGGCAGGTCGCCGGGATACTCCCAGGTCGCGTCGGGTGCGAAGCTGTCACGGATCACGCCGGACATGCCGTCGCGGGCCGCTTCGATGTACCGGATGACCACGGACTTCGGGTCGGTGCTGTGCATGAGGAACTCCTTCGGTGTGACCGGTGGTTACTGTGTCGGCCCAGTCGGCGACGCGGCCGATCTCGGGGTGCGGCCGGCCCTCGGCGGTTCTCATGTCAGCCGGCCGCCGGCGGGGAATCCAACAGCCGCCGGGCGGGTTCAACAACCGCGGGTTGTCATCGGAGGCGGGCACGTGGACCTAGATCTAGCCAGGGTGCGAGGCTTCGTGGCGGTCGCCGACGAGGGCCATTTCGGGCGGGCGGCGGCGTCGCTGTCCATCAGCCAGCAGGCGCTGTCCAAGCGGATCGCCGCGCTGGAGGCCGAACTCGGCGCGCGGCTGCTGAACCGCGGCGTGGCCGGCGCGGAACTGACCGAGCCGGGCCGCCTGTTCCTAGAGCCGGCGCGGCGGCTGCTCGCGGCGGCCGACGCTGCCGCGGCGGCGGTGACCGGCCCTGGCCGCCCGCTGCGGATCGGCGTCTGGGGCCATCTGTTCCAGCCGATGCGGACCATGCGCGCGGCGCTGGCGCACGCGCCAGAACTTGAGGTCGAGCTTGGGCCCGAGCGCGACCTGCCCGCCGTGGCGGCCGCGCTTGGCCGCGGCGAGATCGACGTCGGCCTCGGCCGGGTGCACGGCGGCGGGCAACTCGCCCGGGCTGGCCTGGCGCACCGGCTCGTGCGGCTTGAGCCGCTCGACGCGATCCTCGGCGCCGGGCACGTGCTCGCCCGCCGTGACCAGCTGCGGCCGGCCGACCTGGCGGGCAGCACGCTGATGTTCCCCGCGGCCGGCGGCCGGCTCGACTTCCTCAGCCGGTTCGCCGACGAGTTCGCGGTTGGCCACCGGTCCTACGGCACCAACGCCGGCCCGGCCGCCTTCGTCGCGTGGGTGCGGGCCAACCCGTCTGGGTTCTCGCTGCTGCCGGCGGACCTCGCGACAAGCGTGCGGAAGGTGCCGGTCACCGGCCCCGTTCCGCTGTACGGGTGGTCGGTGATCTGGCGGCGGGATGGCCGGCACCGGCGGGTGCCTCAGCTCCTTGAGGCGTTCGCGGCGGCGGGCCGTGCGTCACGGTGGCTGGAGTTCCGGCCGGGCCTGGACTGGCTGACCCCGGCCGAGGCGGCGCAGCTGACCGAACAGAGCGGAACGCCAGGACCGCCGCGCCGAGGGTGACGAGGCTGGCCGCGATGGCCACCGCCACCAGGCCTGCCGCCTGGGCGAGGAAGGGCCCCGCGACGGAGCCGACGAGGGTGGCCGCCGCCTCGCCGGTGAGGAACACGGCGCTGACGCGGCCGAGCGCCGCGCCGGGGATCACCCGTTGCAGCACGGTCTGCGGGACGACCAGCGACATGGAGCCGCACAGGGCGACGGCGGTCGCGGCGGGCAGCGCGGTGGCGAGCGACGTCGAGGTGAACAGCAGGAAGTACGCGACGGCGGTCGCGGCGAGGCTGGCCGTCAGCAGGGTCCGTGGCTCGGCCCTGTCCACCAGCGCCCGGATGACCGGGGCGCCGAGCAGGAAGCCCGCACCAAGGCCGGACAGCATCAGCCCGGCGTGCGCGCTGCCGCCAAGCCGCTCGACCCCGAAGGCGATGAGCACCGCGCCAAGCGACGTGTTCGCCGTCACGAAGACGACCATGACGGGAAGCAGCGCCCGCGCGACGGGCTGGCCGCGCAGCACCCGCGCTCCCTCCCTCAGGTCCCTTCCCGCCACCCTGACCAGGGAATTCCGGTCCCGGTGGCCGATGCGGGGCCGCGACGTCAGCAACATGGCCGCCGCGGCCAGCAGGTAGCTGAGGGCATCCGCGCAGATCAGCCACCTGATCCCGCAGACCCCCAGCAGGACGCCGCCGAGCGGGCCGCCGATCAGCCGGACAATGCCGCCGCTGGCCGAGGTGAGCGAATTCGCGCTGCTCAGCAGGGGGCCGGTGCCAACGATGGCAGGCAGGCGAGCCTGGAGGGCTGGCGCGTAGAGCACGGTGCCTGAGCTCTCGGCGGCCAGCGCGGCGTACAGCACCCAGTACCGTCCCGGCGCCGTGCCGAGCAGCATGGCCGCCACCGCGCTCGCGCAGAGCAGGTTCGCCCCGATCATGAGGCGGCGCCGGTCCCAGCCGTCGGCGACCGCCCCCGCGACCGGGCCGAGCACCAGCTGCGGCAGGTACTGCGCGGCGAGGACGAGCCCGGTGTCGCGCAGGGAGCCGGTCGCCGCGAGTATGTGCGCGGGGAGGGCCAGGACCAAGAGCCACGATCCGAGGGAACTGACCAGGCCGGCGCCCCACAGCAGCCGGAAATCGCGGATACGGAAGGCCTGGAACACCGGGCCGCCTCCTCAAGAGCTATTCTGTGAGAATAACCATCTGAGTTATTCTTCTGTCAAGACAGAGGAGGTCTCCGTGGACCAGGCGGCGATCGGTCGGGAGTTGCGGGCACGGCGGACCGCGGCGGGCCGGACCGTGGCGTCGGTCGCGGCCGACGCCGGCCTGTCGGTGCCCTACATCGCCAACCTCGAGAACGGCCGCGGCAACCCGACGGCCGCGGCGCTGACCAGGCTCGCGGGGGCGCTTGGGCTGCGCCTGGCCATCACGCTGGAACCGGGCGAGGACAGCCGTCAGGCCAGCGAGCCGGCACCGCAGGAAATGCCGGCCTCGCTGGTCAGGCTCGGGCGCACCGCCAGATTCCGGCAGGCCGTCGCGGCCATCGCGACGGCACTCGACCTGGACCAGGATGAGTTTTCCGCCCGGCTCGTGACCGCACTGGCGGCACTCGCGCACGCGCTTGGCAAGGACACCGCCGAACCCGACTGGTGGCGCGTCCTCGACGCGCTCCTGCTGATCGCCGCTTATCCGGCGGCGTCCTAGGCGCTCTAGGCGCTCTGGGCGCTCTGGCCGGGGCCGCCGTCGCCCTCGCCTTCTTCGGCGCCTCGGCCGGGATCATGCTCGTCCTGTCCCTCTACGCCCAGTACGGCCTGGGCTACACCGCACTCGGCGCGGGGCTCGTGCTCACCCCGGTCGCGGCGGGCAACGTGGCCGGCGCCCTCGCGGCCATGCGCCTCGCGCGCCGCCGCGGCGGCCGCGCGATCATCCGGTTCAACCTGGCCGTGGCCATCGCCGGCCTGGCCGGCCTCGCCCTCATGGGCGCGCCGGCGGGCGCGCGGCCCGGCGGGCTCGCGCTCGCCGGGCCCGTCCTCGCCCTCGGCTTCGGGCTGGGCGGTACCATCGCGCCGTTGTTCTCCACCATCCTCACCGGCATCACGCGAGCCGAGGCGGGAAGCGCCTCGGGCTCGCTCGGCGCCGTCCAGCAACTCGCCGGGTCGATCGGAGTGGCCACGATCGCCACCCTCTACGCGGCCACCAGCCATCCCGCCGGCCGCGGCCTGGCCATCACCGCCATCGCCACCGCCGGCCTGCTCGCCGCCGGCGCCGGGCTCACCCTTCTCCTGCCGCCGGGCCGCCCGGCCGACAGCGGTCCCCCGCCGGCATGAGCGGTGCTACGACTGCGACAATGACGTTATGGCGATCCCTGGCGACCAGTCGCACGTTAATGCCGGCGCTGACGTCACCCTGTCGCTGGACGACGGGGAGATCTACGTGCGTCAGGACGGCCCTCGGGACGCCCCCGCCCTCCTGCTGATCCACGGGAACGCGTCCTCCGCCCGCTGGTGGGACGACCTGGTCCCGATGCTGACCGGATCCCATCGCGTCGTCCGGGTCGATCTACTCGGGTACGGCCGGTCGGCCAAGCCGGACGACCGCAGCTACGCGCTCACGGACCAGGCGCACCGGGTCGGCGTGGCCATGGACCACCTCGGCGTCGAGCGGGTCGTCGTGGTCGGTCACTCCAGTGGCGGCGCCGCCGCCACTGCCCTCGCTGAACGACGACCCGACCTGGTGGCCGCGCTCGTGCTCATCAACACCGGCCCTCACCTGGGTGCCCACACCGCACCGCCGCTAACGGCCATCGACCCGTCGCAGTGGCCGAACCTGAGCGACGAACAGCTTCGCCAGTTCGCGAGCCCGGCTTTCAGCCGGCCGGGCTACCGGATCCCCCCGGAGCTACTGAACGAGGTGCGCGCCATGACTTTCCACTCGCTCACCACGACGACGCAGGCCAGCCGCGACTACGTGAAGGAGCGGGCGCTTCCCGATCGGCTGGCGCCCCTGGGCAAGCCGCTCCTGGTGATTTTCGGCCAGGAGGACCGCAGATGGCGCTCCTCATCCGCCGCGGACTATCGCGCGGTGCCCGGCGCGAGGGTCGAAATGCTGCCCGGTCTCGGGCATACGCCCATCCTTGAGGATCCGGTGCGGACCGCCACGTGCCTGCTGGCCTTTACCGTGCCCCAGGCTCACGCCGCCGGCTCAGCCGTCCCCGTGGACGGCGAGGAAACGCTGCAGCGCCCGTCGTGAGGCCGGAAGCGGGCGGCCGGCGTCGAATTCAAGCGCCGAGATCTCCCGGGTCATCGCCGCGAGGAGTTGTGCCGTGGCCTCGGCGTCGTCCCAGCCCATGGCCTTCAGGTCGGTCATGCTGGCCGCCGCCAGGCGATCGCGCCTGGCCGCCATCGAGTCCTGGAGGGTCGGGTCGGAACGGGCCTCGAGCGACAGCGCCTTGACCCCCCGGTTCGCGAGCGAGATGTCGAGGTAGGCCTCGGCGGCGCGAAAGAGTCGCCGGGCGCCGGGCGGCATTCCCGCGACCGCTTCCTCGACGGCCGCCTGGGCCCGCTCGTGGAAGCGCGCGTGCATGGCATCGACGAACGCCGCCCGGTCCTTGAAGTGGACGTAGAAGGTGCCCTTAGCCACCCCCGCCCGCGCGACCACCATGTTCACGCTGACGCCGGCCAGGCCGTGCTCCTCCGCCAGGGCGGCGCCGGCGTCGAGCAACGCCTCGCGCGTCTTCAACGCCCCGGTCGCCTGCGCTCCTGCTGCCATGGCCTCGGAGTATATGCGCGCTCCGGGAACGGGCGCGGTTCCGGCCAAAGCGATGTGACCGACCGGTCGGTCATTATGTTAGTCTCGTTCCATGCCAACGTTCTCGACCGAGCAGGAGCCCAAGCGATGAAGGCCGCAGTAATCGACAGTCTCGGCGCCGCACCCCACGCCACCGTCTACCCCGATCCGTCGCCAGCCACCGCCAACCAGGTGCTCATCCAGGTCGAAGCGGCCGCACTGAACGCGGTCGACCTGCACATCGCCTCGGGGCACCATCGCGCCGGGGCGCCGCGGGTTCCGTACGTCCCCGGCGTCGAGGCGGTCGGCACCATCGTGGCCGGGCCCGATCAAGGCCTGCGGGTGCGCGCCGTGGTCCCGGCCGGCCTGGTCGACGGCGGGATGGCGGAGCTCTTGCTGACCGACCGCGCGACCTGCGTCCCCGTCCCCGACGGGCTCGACAGCGTCGCGGCCGCGGCGATCGGCGTCGTCGGCACGAGCGCGGACCTGTCGCTGCGCGAAGCGGGGCTCAGGACCGGTGAAAGCGTGCTGGTACTCGGCGCCACCGGGCCCTTCGGCGCGGCCTTCGTCCAGCTCGCGGGCCAGGCCGGGGCCGGCCGGGTCATCGCGGCTGGCCGGAACCCGGCGCGGCTGGCGCAGGTTCCCGCCGTGGATGGCGTGGCGGTACTTGGCGCGGAACCGTTGTCCGGTCAGCTGGCCGCGCTCGGTGGCCCGGTGGACCTGGTCGTGGACCCGGTGTGGGGACCCTGGGCCCAGCCGGCGCTGGCCTGCCTGACACAGGGCGGTCGCTACCTCAACGTCGGCGCGGCGGCGGGCGATGGCACGGCATTCCACGTCGAATGGCTGCGCGCCGCGCGGCTCACGCTCATCGGCTTCAGCGCCGCGAGCGCGAAGCCGGCCGAGGTCATCGCCAGCTACCGGCGCGTCGCGGACCTCGCCGCGGACGGCTCGCTCACGGTGCCGACGGCCGTCTACGCGCTGTCGGAGGCCGCGCAGGCGTGGCAGGAACAAGCGTCATCGCCCGGCAAGAAGATCGTCGTGGTCCCCTGATCACCTGCGGCGTATGATGCCAGCCAGTCATGCTCAACCCGCGATGCCCGCAAGGCGTCACGAAGAGAGAGGACGGAGACAAGCGCGGTGCAGCCCTTGGACGTGACCAAGCCCAACATCGCCCGAGTCTGGGATTACTGGCTGGGCGGAAAGGACAACTTCGCGGCCGACCGTGAACTGGCCGAGAAGATGCTCGAAATCCATCCCGTCTCGGCTCGGATGGCCCGCGAGAACCGTCAGTTCCTCGGACGCGCCGTCAGCTACGTGGCGGCCCGGGGCGTGCGGCAGTTCATCGATGTCGGCGCCGGCCTGCCCACCGCGCTGAACACGCACGACATCGCCCACGGGGTCGCACCGGAAGCAAGGGTCGCCTACGTCGACAACGACGAGATGGTCATCTCGCACGCCCGCAGCCTGCTGGCCAAGAGTCCCCAGGTGATCGCGATACCCGGGGACATGCTCAACCCCGAGGACATCCTCGCGGATGACAGGCTGACCGGCCTGATCGACCTGGCCGAGCCCCTGTGCGTGATCCTGTCCGGCGTCCTGCACTTCGCCGATGCCGGGACCGCCCGCGACGTGGCGGCTAGCTTCGGTAAGGCGATCGTCTCCGGCGGTTACCTGATCATCTCCGTCGGTTCTGGCAATCCCTCCGAGGGAGAGAACTTCACCTCCGCCTACACGGCCGCGCGGGTTCGCATTCATTCGCAGCAGGACATCGCGAGCTTCTTTGATGGCTTCCACCTGGTGCCTCCCGGGGTGGTACCGGTCGGTCACTGGTCCGGCGATGGCGAGGTGCCGCGCGGGGAGATGCCCACGGCCACCTTCCTCGGCGGCGTGGCCAGGAAGCCTTAACAGTCAGTCGGCGCCGGCGTCGGTGGTCAGGCGCTCCCAGTGGCGCTGGGCCGCTGAGTGCCAGTCCGCGTGCCTGGCGTGAAACAGGTCGGCGGCCTTAGCCCCGCTCCAGTTGTCCGGCAGCAGCCGTGCGGGCAGGCGGGGATCGAGGAAGGGGAAACGCCGCCACTCGTGCACCAGCCGGGTCTGAGCTTGCAGCGTGGCCTCGTCGGTCACCGGGTCTAGGCCGGTGAACTCCTCGATGAAGCCCTCGTAGCGCTGCTCGAGCGCACCCAGGTCCCAGGACCGCGCGACGAGCAGGTCCTGGCTGCCGACCTGGCCGTAGCCGGCCACGAAGGACATCGCCGAGCCGGTCACCCCGGCCTCGGACAAGATGCGCTGGGCCTCGGCCTGATGGCTTGTGTGCGGGCTGATCCACACCCCGGATGCCGGAGAGCCAAACCCCGCCCAGTTGAGCTGGCTCCGGATCCGGTGCCGGAGGTCACGCTGCGATTCCGGCACCGACACCAGGAGGAGCAGCCAACGGCCGTCCCAGTCCAGTTCGTCGCGGCCGAACGAGTAGATGCGCTGCGCACCCTGGCTGAGCAGGCGCTGGCCGGTCGGGGTGAGTGACCATCGGACCTGCCGGCCGACCCGCTCGGAGGCAAGCCACCCTTCGGCCGCGGTGCGGGCTAGTGCCTGCCGGGCGGACTTGTCTGCCATGCCGAACAAGGCGAGTGCCGACACCAGCGCCTGAGTCCAGACCGACCCGCCCCTGGGCAGCACGAACTCGCCCAGGATGGTCATCAATAGCGAACGCCCGCTTGCGCCGCCTATCTCACGCCGCCTGCTGACCGTCGGCCGCGAGGCCCCGTACGCCATGACTGCCGTCTCCCTGGGGGCAGCGGTCGTCGTGAACTGCCCGCAGTCACCGTACCTGGCTGCGGAGATACTTTAGCTTTATGAAACAAACATTTGACGCCATTCATTATTGACGTAGAACGTGTGATCCGATGACTTGGACGCGCCGCAACCGGTCGATGTGTTCTTTACGAGGGGAATGCACGTCACTTCGCCACCCGAGCCGATTGAGAGATAGTGGGAAAAGTTCTACATACTATTGACGGTCGACGCGATCTAGTAGACGATCTGTCCCGTACTCGCCAACGCGGGCGGGTGTCTCGCCGCGGCGAACCGGCCGACCGGGGCTGGCCCGGGCTCATGTGCGGGTGATCGCTGGCCGTCCCGGCCGCTGAAGAAAGGCGGTTAGGTCATGTCCTCGGAGCGGGCTTCACTCGGCTCGGCCAGCGCAGACCCGGGAGCGATCGGATTGTCGCTGTTCGGGTTCGCGCTCTTCCTCTTCGGTATTCAGTTCGTCGTCTACGCGAACGCGGCGCCCGGTGCCGCGACCTCATCGGTAGCCACCACGTACGCGATCCTCGTCGCCGCCGCCGGCGAGACCCTCGCCGGCATCCTGTACATCCTCCGCGGCCAGGGCTACCAGGCCTCGATCCTGTGCGGCTTCGGACTCTGGCTGGGTGGCCTCTACCTGCTCCTGACGCTGGGCGCGGAGAACAAGGCATTCTCGCCCGACGCGGTCGGCTGGTACTCGATCGCGCTGATCGTTCCGGTCGCGTTCATGAGCATCCCGTCGTTCTTGCACCGTAACGTGCCGCTTGCCGTCGCTTTCGTGGCGCTGATCGGTCTCCTGCTCTTCCTTGGCATCGGTTTCCTCAGCGCTAATCTCGCCGCCAAGCCGCCGGTACCCCCGTCCGTGAGCGAACTGCGGGTCTCCGGGATCTTCGCTTTCCTCGCCGCGGCCGCGCTGTGGTACCGGGCGATGGAAGTCGTCCTCGCCATCGGCAAAGGCCCGGCGGCCCAGCCCGCGACACCCGCCGCGGGGATTGCCCCGTCGGTTACTTCGAGCTGAGCGGAGCCGTCAACGATGAAGCACCTTCCGCGTAACGTGGCGCGCGCTTGGCGCCGCCTGCCCATGGTGATCGGCCTGGCCGTCCTGGCCGTGCTGGCCGGCACGATTCCGGCGGTCGCGGCGACCGGGAGCGCCGCGGCCGGGAGTGCCGCGGCCACCGCTAAGCCGGTGGCGTCCCCCGCGTCATCCGCGTCGCGGTGCGACGCCACCTACCTGCGGTCCGCGCTGCACCTGGCCGGGGTCACGGTCGATTCGGCAAGCCTGAACGCGACCGGCAGCTTCACCTCGCCTGGGCAGCCCGCGATCACCGGGCTGCCGACGTTCTGCGATGTCGCGCTCACCCAGACCGACTCCGCCGGCAACCCGATCCACACCTACGTCTGGCTGCCTGATACGTGGAACGGGAGTTTCCAGGGCGTCGGCGGTGCGGTCTTCGAGTGCGGCCCCGTCTTCACAGAAACGGCGACCGCCATCCAGGGCGGCTACGCGTCGGCAACGACCGACTGCGGGGTCAACCCGGCCGACCTGCTGACCGGCAGCTGGGCGCTGAACCCGGACGGGACCGCGAATACCTCATTGATCGACGACTTCTCCTACGCGGGGATCCACGACATGACCGTGGCCGGCAAGGCAGTGACGCAGGCGTACTATCCGTCACAGCTCCGTTATTCGTACTTCAACGGGTGCTCCACCGGCGGCCGCGAGGGCCTCATGGAGGCGCAGCGGTACCCGGCCGACTACAACGGCATCGTGTCCGGCTCGCCGGCGATCAACTGGACGAAGTTCATCCCGTCGGAACTGTGGCCCGAGCTGGTCATGCTGCAGGCCAACGATTTCCTGCCCGCCTGCAAGGAGACGGCGTTCACGAACGCGGTGACCGCCGCGTGCGCCGACGGGTCCGGGGTGATCGAGAACCCGGCCAACTGCCACTTCAACCCGTTCAAGCTGGTGGGCGAGGTCACGCCATGCGGCACGATCACCAAGACCGACGCCACCGTGATGGAGGAGATCTGGGAAGGCCCCGTCGTTGACGGGAAGCACCTGTGGTACGGGCTGGAACCAGGCGCGAGCGTGCTCAGCCTCGCCGCGACGACCACCGCAAACGGGACGACAAGCGCGGACCCCTTCCCGATCCCGGTCGGATGGCTCCAGTACTGGCTGACGCATAACCCCGACTTCAACTGGAAGACGCTCACCTACGAGCAGTTCCTGCGGTACTTCGACCAGTCAGTGGCGGAATTCGCCTACCCGATCGCCACCGACAATCCCAACCTCAGCGCCTTCGAGAACGACGGCGGCAAGATCCTGATCTGGCACGGGCTCGCCGACCAGCTCATCTTCCCGCAGGGAACGATCCAGTACTACCAGCGGGTCCAGGAGACCCTGGGCGCGCAGAACACGGCATCATTCGCCCGGCTGTTCATCGCCCCCGGTGCGCAGCACTGCGCGGCCGCGGCCGGACCGGCGCCGGCGAACCCGCTCCAGGACGTCGTCAACTGGGTGGAGAACGGACAGGCACCGACCACGATCCTCGCGACCGGAGGGACCGACCCCGCCACCAACCAGCCGACCCAGCGGCCGCTGTGCATGTACCCGTACCTGTCGCAGTACGTGAGCGGCAACCCGGATAGCCTCAGCAGCTACAACTGCCGACTGCTTACCCCCGAGCAGCAGAGGCAACTTACCGCACTCAATTAGCCGTCAGGGGGGCGTCCCGGGTCATCCCGCCGGTGGCCCGGGGCCTCCTTGTGGCGCGTCCCGTGCTCAGGTGCCCCGGGCCGGGGGGGCAGGCCGCTCGGGGACAGCGGCTCAGCCCGGGACACCGAGGCCCACGATCCCGGATGGGCCCGGCGCAGGCCAGGGGGAAGGCACCAAGACCCACTTCCGGCTACCCCGAATCGGGTAAGTGGAGTCAGCCCCAAGCCCAAACGGAAGCTGGCCCCGATGAAAGTCGTCGGTGCGCGGGTGATGCTTACCTGAAGCTCTGGTCGGCCGCGGAGCACGCGGAGCCGGCCAGGGCCCAACACCGAACGGGACGTGCCGCGGCTGAGGTCGCGGCGGGCAGGAAGGCAATGGAGCGCACCGACTGGCTAGATCAGGGATATGACTCGGCCGAGGCCCGGTTCCTCATGCTGACGGCGATCACCCATCACCGGTTCGACTCGCCGATCTGGGGCCAGGACGGGGTCCGCAGGCTTCACCTGGAACTCACCGAGATCGACCTGCTGACCACGCAGGCTGCCGTGGAGCACGCCGCACGGGTCAGGGGGCGGCGCCTGGAGAGAGCGATCTTGTAACCCGCGGATCGTGCGCTCGGCGGAAGGCGACCACCGGTCCTGGCGATTCTGGCTAGCCCCAATGCCGGCGGGCGCGGCTGTCGGTGATGCTGATGAGGTGCTCATGCGCTGCCTGCTCGTCGACGACAACGAGGAATTCGCCGCCACCGCGCGCCGTGTTCTCGACCAGGACGGGGTGATGATCACCGGCTCGGCGGCAAACATTGCCGAGGCGTTGCGGCGGGCCGACGAAATGCGGCCCGATGTCGTCCTTATCGACGTCGCGCTCGGCGAGGAAAGCGGTTTCGACCTCGCGCGGCGCCTCGCCAGGAGTCATCCGCGCGACCTGGCGATCATCATGATCTCGTCAGACGCCGAGGACAACTATGCCGACCTTGTTGCCGAGAGCCCCGCGGTCGGCTTCCTGCCCAAGGCCAAGCTTTCCGCGGACGCCATCCGGCGGCTCCTGCGCAAGCCCGGCTAGGGCGTCTTAAGACCGGCTAAGGCGTCTTAAGAAAGGCCAGGACGGCGAGCACGCGCCGGTGCATGTCATCGGTTTCCGGCAGCCGGAGCTTTGTCAGGATGCTGCTGATGTGCTTCTCCACGGTTCCTTCTGTCACCCACAGTTCCCGCGCGATCCCGCTGTTTGACCGTCCCTCTGCCATCAGCCCCAGAACTTCGCGCTCCCGAGGCGACAGCACGCCGAGCGGGTCGTTCGCGTGGCGGGCCGCGATGAGTTCGGCGACGAGGGCCGGGTCTACCACCGAGGCCCCTTTCACCAGGCGCTTCAGCGTATCGATGAAGTCATCGACGTTGATCACCCGGCTCTTCAGCAGGTAGCCGCTGCGCTGACCGCTGGCCAGGAGGTCCATGGCGTGCTCGACCTCCACGTGCGCGGAAAGGACGAGGATGGCGATGTCGGGAAATTCCTCGCGAATCTGGCGGGCTGCCTCAAGGCCCTCGGTGGCGTGTCCTGGGGGCATCCTGATGTCGACGATCACGAGTTCCGGCCGCTGCTCCCGCACAAGCGCGAGGAGCGGCGGGGCGCCTGCGCA
>Ga0335075_10013541_pt1 | contig 12276 bp, 11 predicted proteins | sample Lox_Sample_24_FD_206723 | JGI IMG/M metagenome (GOLD analysis project Ga0335075, IMG submission 206723) | Soil microbial communities from Loxahatchee National Wildlife Refuge, Florida, United States - Lox_Sample_2.4 | ecosystem: Environmental > Terrestrial > Soil > Wetlands | place: USA... | reverse complement strand
TAGGGCTGATCCGCGCAGTAGGCACGCGCGCGAGCCGGATCGTGCTGTGAGGAGATCTTGTCCAGGACGTGACCGCGGGTGTCGTAATGGTAGAGCCCAGGATCGAGTCCCACCACGCCCAGCGCCAGCAGGTAAACCTCGATCGGACTGCGCGCCCCGCCCGAGGGGCTCGTCTTCAGGGGCAGCTCGCCGAAGTGCTCCGTCGTGTGATAACCCTGCACGCCCCACGTCGTGTGCAGGAGGGTCGCGACTGTCTCCAGAGGGACCGCTGAATCGGCAAATTCACGCCGCGTTCGCCGGGCATGCAGCGTGTCGAAAAAAGCGTCGCGCGGCCGCCCAGCGCGAGGCAGCTGGACCGATTCGGCGCTGCGCGTTTTTTTGTAGAGCAGCGGGGAAGGACCCTTGGAGACGATCTGCAGGATCTGCTCGCTGCTCCAGTCCGCACCTGCGTAGGCAGTGTCCTTGGTCAGAAAGTGCAGCGCAGCCTCCGGTAGCCAGGGCTTCCAGCTGCGATCGAGCAGATCATCCTGCGCCCACTGCGGCGAATCGCATTGGAGCAGGATACCGGCGGCGAGCATCTGCACGATCGCCTCACCCACGCTGGCGTGGGTGTACAAGCGAAACTCGCGCATCGCCTCCCGGATGGTCTTCGGGTCGGCGAAGAACCGGATGACCTCGAGCGTGACCGGATCGGCGCGGAAAGTCCTTCGCGTCAGGTAATTGACGATCCGCAGCTCCGCGCCGACCCAGTATGCGCTCTGGCATCTCGCGCTGATCAGGCGCCCGACACCTGTCATCAGCCAGCCGCTTCGATGATCGGTCAGGGCTTTCTGGGCGGTATATGCGGGTCTCGGGGCGGTTTTGGGGGCTTGCGTTCGTGAACGTGAACTTCGATGTTTTCGACCTGTCCCTGAAGCTGCTTCAGCCCGGTCACCAACGCCCTCTTGTCACGCACTCCATGTTCAACTTCCTGGAGCAACTCGCCGATTTCCCTTTTGGCATCCTTGATGATTTCTTCCAGGTCGGGGCGCGATTCTGCCATGACACTCTCCCTGTTGATTGCAATGCAGATGTGACGTCACCGGGGCTCACTGTGGCAGCCGCAGGCTCGCGAGCAGGTTCTGAAATCTGGGGTCGCCCGCGATATTGTGCAGGAACGGGTCGGACTTGATGAACAATAGCTGAAAGTTATGCACGCGCTTGCAGTGCTGCAGCCACTCAAAGGCAGCATCGGTCTCGCCGCGATAGGCATGCAGTTGGGCGATTTCGTAGTCATCGTCCTGTGCATAGTGTTCTTCCAGGCTCTTCAGCGCCGCGTCGGAATCGCCGTGCCTGCCCATCGCAGCATAGACTGCAGCGAGCCCGGCCAGCCTGCTGTCCTGCTTGGGCTCGCGCTGCATGGCGCGCAAGGCTTCGGGAAGCTGCCCGAGCATGAGGTAGGCGTGCCCGACGAAGCTGTTGATGTCCCGCAACTCGGGATGCAGCTGCCGCAGTCTCAGGCCGTACGACAGGCACTCCTGCGCTCGGCCCGCAGCACACAATGCATTTCCCAAGGCTTGCAGCGCGACCGCATCCAGCGGGCTGAGCTGCACGGCACGCTGGTACTGCGCCACGGCCTCCTGTGGATGCCCGGAGACCAGTGCCGTGTCGCCCAGCGCAATGGGCAACAGATAGCTGCCGGGGTCGAGCGCTCGCATGCGCTCATGATCGGCCTGCGCGGCAGCCCAATCCCATTTGATTGCAATCTCAAAACCGGCGCGCGTGTAATAGCTCACCATGAGATCCGGGTCGAGCTGAATGGCCCGGTTCAGAGCGGCGACGATGCGAGCGTTATAGTAAGGCGATGGGCTCTCGCGCGCCTCGTCCAGCCTCAGGTAGGCCCCCGCGAGGCTCGCCCAGGGCAGCGCATAGTCCGGCCTCAGCGCGATTGCCTGCTGGAACAGCTGCAGCGCCTTTTCTACGTCGCTGATGCTGCGGCGTTTGGCGAAGTAATCCCCTTCCAGGACGAGGTTGTAAGCCGCCACATCGGCCGCATCGCCGACGGGCCGAGCCGGCGCAGCGAGCCTCGCGTCGAGCGCCCGGGTGACGCGCGCAGCAATATCGTCCTGTACCCTGAAGATGTCCGTGAGGCTGCCGTCGTAGGTCTGTGACCAGAGCGTCACGCCGTCGGAGGCGCGGACCAGCTGCGTCGTGATGCGCAGCGCATCGCCGGATTTGCGCACGCTGCCTTCCAGCAGTTGCGCGACGCCGAGCTTGGCGGCGATCAGACGCACATCCTCGTCCTGGCCCTTGAACTGGAATGAAGACGTGCGTGCAATCACCTTCAGATCCGCAGTATGCGAGAGGTGGTTGATCAGCTCCTCCGCGAGGCCGTCGGAGAAATACTGCTGATCCTGATGCTGGCTCAAATCGACGAAAGGCAGCACCGCCACTGATTTCGCCGCTACCTGCACGCTTGCCGCAGACGCATCGGAGCCCGCGAACGCGGGCGCGGCCGCCGACACCGGCGTTGGTGCGGGTGCCGGCGCAGCTGCCGCTGGCTTCGGAGCCGCCAACGCGTACGAGCGCTCATGTCCCCTGGCGGCGACGATGGCGAGGGCTATCGCGGCAACGATCGCCACTGCGGCTGCGCCGGCGTAGACGATCACGACTCTGTTTCGCCGCATGGCCTTACGCAACCGGTAGGTGACGGCGGCAGGCAGCGCCTCGATGGGTCTGCCTGCGGTGTAACTGCGCAGATCCGCGGCCAGCGCCATGGCGCTCGGGTAGCGCTCACCCGGATCAGGGGACAGGGCCTTGAGGGCAATGGCGTCCAGATCGCCCCGCAGCCGGCGGCGCAGCCGCTCAGCCGTGGTGGCCCGGGCTGCGGCGGCGGTGTCATCAATCTGGGCGCTCGGCTTGCCAGGCTGAATCAGATTGTGGCCGTGTGCCACCGCGCCCAGCGCTCGCAGGCCCCTGCCGGAATGAGGCCGCACGCCGCTGAGCAGCTCATACAGCAGCACCCCCAGGGAGTAGATGTCGCTGCGGGCATCGACCGCATCCCCGCGCAATTGTTCAGGGCTGGCGTAGTCGGGCGTCAGCGCGCGAGCGAAGAGGTTCGTGAGCTGCGCTTCCCCTGCCGCCTCCATCTCCAGTAGCTTGGCGATGCCGAAGTCCAGCAGACGTATCTGTCCCGACTCGGTCACCAGGATGTTGGAGGGCTTGATGTCGCGGTGTACGACCCGCTTTTCATGCGCGTATTGCACCGCCTCGAGCACCTGCAGCAACAGCGCCAGGCGCGCGTCAATGTCGAGCCGCCGCTCGTCGCACCAGGTGGTCAGCGGCTGACCCCGAACGTATTCCATGGCGAAATACGGCAGCCCCTGGGCATCGATTCCCGCATCGTAGAAGCGCGCTATCAGCGGGTGTTCGAGACTGGCGAGGATGTCGCGCTCCTGGGGAAAGCGCTGTGCCAGATCATGCCGACCCTGCGCAGGTGTTGGCAGCTTCAGGGCCACATCGCGTCTGAAGGCGCCATCGGCGCGGCGGGCCAGCCATACCTGCGCCATCCCACCCGTGCCGAGCGGCCGAATCAACTCGTAGGGTCCCACGCGCTCTCCGGGCCGCAGCGCGTCGGCCGCACCGCCCGGCTCCCCGCCGTGCAACGGATGTGCAACCGGTGTCAGCAGCGCGTTCGACCCTGCAGGCGCAAGCAGGGCGCTGCGCAGCGCCGGTGCCAATTCCTGATATTCCGCCGACAGACCCTCGAGCCAGAGGCGCCGTCCCGGTTCATCCAACGGCAAGGCCTCATCCAGCAGCCGGCTCATCATCTCGATCTGCGGAATCGACAGTTGCATGGCAGTGTCAGCGCACCAGTTCCGCAAGGATCAGCCGCGCTTTTTCCCAGTCGCGTTGAACCGTGCGTTCGGTCACGTTCAACGTCTCGGCGATCTCCTCCTCGCTGTACCCGCCGAAGTAGCGCATCTGCGCCACCTGGGCCAGACGCGGATCTGCGCGCTCGAGCAACTCCAGCGCCTCATGCACCTTCAATATCGTCTCGTTGTCGCTGACGAGCTGCGCGCCGAGCTGAGTGGACAGGGTCAGCGCTCGCCAATCGCCGCCGCGCTTTTGCGCGACCAGCTCGCGTACGCTGTTGACGATGACGGAACGCATCACCTGCGAGGCGTAGGCAAAAAATGAGCGCCGGCTGTCGGCTCGCAGCTCTCCGGCGGCTACGAAGCGCAGATACGCTTCATGTACCAGCGAGGTGGTATCGAGCACCATATTACGGCCGCCATCGCGCAGACGGGCCCGGGCCAGCCGCAGCAGCTCTGGATAGGCAGCCGCGAAGAGCGCATCGCGCGCTTGGGGATTACGGGCGTCGAGCTGGCCCAGAAGCTCGGTGAGCTGACCCATCGGTCCCCGTATCTCCCACGGGTTCGAGGCTACCGAGTGTAGCTGGTAGGCCCGCGTCAGGCGTGATGAATTTATGAGGTTCGTGGCCATACGCAGCACGCGGTGGCGCGCTCAAGCGCTGCTCTGGACTGAAGGCCAACCGAACGCCGCTTGCGCCGAGCGCTCGGTTGGCCCGGGCCTCAGCCGAGCTTCTTACCGTAATTCTGCATGTACAGTGCGGTCAGCCGCTCGTTGCCGACCCTCGCGATCGCGCGGGCCACGGCGTCCTCGACGCAGTGACTCCAGAGGCCGCGCTGCTGCGCCGAATAGAAGAAGTAGCCCACCTCCTGGTAGCAGACATCCCGCGCAGCATTATCGATGCGGTTGTAGAGCGCCTGGATGCCACTGGGCACGTTGAGATTCAGATCAGCGTAGTTGACGGTTCTTGAAGGAATCGCTCCGGGCTCGGCGGCGCCAGCCGTCCGGCTGACGCCGCAAATGGACAGGGTCATGGCCACGGCGGCAATTGCTGCGATGCGAAAATGCGCGTTGTTCATGGGATATCTCCTGAGTTGAGCTTGGTGAATGAAGGCGATTCACCGCGGCGAACACACCGCATCTGACCGCCTGAACAGGCAGACACCATCCAGCCGCCAGAGACGACATCAGGAGCAAACAATTGCGATCGGGGCGCCTTCCCCAGACAGGTCTCAGAGGCGCGCAGCTGCTGACCGATCCGCTATCGGAAGGGCGCGGATATCCATCCAGCAAAGTGAAGCCATGCCGGGGTAGACCAGATGAGCGGCTTGGCCGCGGCGACCGCGAGCACCACAGCGCCTGCACCGAGGCTCACGCGCTGCGGTCGCCCCATGGATCTGACATCCCACGCGATCAATGCGATGAGGAACAGGGAAGGCAGGATGATCTGGCTCATGAGGCCATAGAAGTGCACCGGGACCGGCAGCGACATGCGGCCGAACCCCGGAATCATCATGTCCGTCATCGCGACGTACATGTAGCGTTTGTGCAGCGTCGGCCGGAAGCGGTTTGTGAGCCCTAATGCGAGCAGCGTGCCGAACACGGGAACGTCCAGGAGCGGAACTGCGAGCCACGACAACGGCGAGAGGCCCGGTGGCGCGGTCAGGGGCCGGGTCACGCCTCCAAGTGCGGTGACGATCCCGACAACAACCATGAGCGGCACCATGACGAACGCCAGGCGACCGAGTCTGCGGTGAACGTCTGTTCTTCCAGCGGCGATGAGCCACACCTGGATTGCAAACAGCAGAAGGAAGCCTGAAAAGAGAATGCCATGCAGCAGGACACGGAGGATCAGAGGCTCCATGGGAACCCGCGGCGAGATGACCCCCCGGAGATAGAAGCTCGGCGCAAAGCCGAAAGCAATGACACCGATCATCGCCAGGGCCGCGCCCGAAAAAAACCGGTGCTCGCCCCGCAGTCGCCCCGCGCGAAATTGCATCGCCGGTGCGGTTGTCACGTTCATGGCTTCCCTGCCCTCAACGGCGCTTTGCTTTTCGGCGCGCTCTTCGCGGGCGAACTGTGCGCCTGAGCGCACGGTGGCGCAAGCACTCTGCGAAAATGGTGCCCCCGGTCGGAGTCGAACCGACACGCTATCGCTAGCGGTGGATTTTCTTCCTACTTCGGCTTTCGCCGCCGCCGCGGCGCGGCGTTCGTAGTCTGGAGCACGCCTTCACCTTGGCCTTATCGGCTTTAGGTGCCCGCCGTCTGCTCTCTACACCTTCCCAGATCTCTCGGGGCTTGGCTCGGCGTCAGCTCGGATTTTGTCCAGGGCCTTCACCGAGTTTGACGGGCTTCACTCTCAGGCTTTCGCCCGAGAGGCTCAAATTTCAGTTGCTTGAGTCCACTGCGTCTACCAGTTCCGCCACAGGGGCACGAGGTCTTTTGGGTCGACCGCCTCTACCAGTTCCGCCACGAGGCCAGATGCGCGGCCGCTATCGGTGCGCGTACGATACCGCAATCCACCATGAAATTCTGTCCAGACTGCGGCGGCCCGGTGCAGCTGCGCATTCCACCGGGCGACAACCGCCCGCGCGCGGTGTGCCAGGCCTGCGGCGCCATTCATTACCAGAATCCGCGCATCGTGGTGGGCTGCGTCCCTGAGCGGCATGGCCGCATCCTGCTGTGCCAGCGCGCCATCGACCCGCGGCGCGGCTACTGGACCTTCCCGGCCGGTTTCTACGAGATCGGCGAGACCCTGGCGCAGGCGGCCGCGCGCGAATCGCTGGAAGAGGCGCTGGCGCGCGTGCAGATCGGCTCGCTGCTGGCCATCACCCACCTGCTGCATGCCGCGCAGGTACACATGACCTTTCGGGCAACCCTGCTCGATGAAGATTTCGGGGTCGGTGCCGAGAGCCTGCAGGTCGGGCTCTATGAGGAGCGTGAGATTCCCTGGGATCAGCTCGCCTTTCCGAGCATCCACTTCGCGCTGCGCTGCTACTTTGCCGATCGCAGCGCCGGAGTCGAACAGCTGCACGTCAGCACCGCCGAGCGCATGCCCGCCGGCAGCGCCGCCGCGCAGACTTCCAGCGCGCTTTGAAGCGGCCGGGCAGGTTCGCGTATCCTTAGGGTTTTGACCTCATCGATCGGAGCGGCAGCTGCAATGACCTTCGTGGTGACAGAAAACTGCATCAAGTGCAAATACATGGATTGTGTGGAGGTCTGTCCGGTCGACTGCTTCCACGCCGGCCCGAATTTCCTCGTGATCGATCCGGACGAGTGCATCGATTGCACGCTGTGCGAGCCGGAATGCCCGGCCGAGGCGATCTTCTCCGAGGAGGAGCTGCCCAAGGGCCAGGAGCAGTTCAAGCCCCTCAACGCGCAGCTCTCCAAGCAGTGGCCGGTCATCACCGAGAAAGGTCCGCCGCCCGAGGACGCCAAGGAGTGGGACGGCAAACCCGATAAGCTGAAGCTGCTGGAGCGCTGAGCGCGCGGCGATCACCCGCTGCGGCGGTGATCACCCGCTGCCGCAGCGCACTGCGCTACGGTTCGTCAGTTTGCCGGTGCCGCCGTCGGCGGTTGCGCACTGTCCTTCAGCGCGGCCAGCAGCGCCTTGGGAGGCAGGTAGCCGCCGACCAGCGCGCCGTTGGCAGCGACGATGCCCGGGGTGCCCTCGAGGCCGATCGCCTGACCGAGCGCATACTCGCGCGCCACGGGATTGGTGGCACAGACCCTGGCTGACAGAGGCTCACCGAGCTTGGCGCGCGTCAGCGCCGCATGCCGGTCGCTCGAGCACCAGACCTGCTCGGCCTTGTACCAGGAGGAGCTGTTGGGTCCGGTGCGCGGAAAGAAAACGTAACGCACCTTGATGCCGAGCGAGTTGTAATCGCCGATCTGGCCGTGCAGCGCGCGGCAGTAGACGCAATCCACGTCCGTGAACACCGTGACGGTGTACTGCGGATGCTTGGGTGCAAACACCAGCATCTGCGACTCTGGAAGTGCATCGATGAGCTCACGGCGCAGCTCGCGGCGACGCTGCTCGGTCAGGTCGATGTGCTTGTCGACCCGGTACAGATCGCCGGTCAGCACATACTTGCCGTCCTGAGACATGTAGACGATGTCCGCACCGCGGCGCACTTCCACGACGCCGGGAATCGGCGAGGGTGCGACACCATCGGGGGCGCCACCGCCAGGGGCTGCGGCGGGCAAGGCCGGGGACATGCCTCCCGGCACGACCGCGGTGCTGCTCACCGGCGAGCTGCCGCCTGCAGCGAGGGACTGGGCGCGTGCGGGAGAGCCATCCATCAGCGCGGCGGCGACGGCGGACAGCAGCAGCACCAGCGTGGCGGCGCCGGGGAAAAACAGGCGTTTCATGAGGCCTCCGAGCATAGCACGCGCACCATCACCGGGGCCTTGGCGCGGATTCCTACGCGCCTCACCCGCGCGGGTGATGCTGCGAATGCAGCTCCTTCATGCGCTCGCGCGCCACGTGCGTGTAGATCTGGGTGGTCGACAGATCGCTGTGGCCGAGCAGCATCTGCACCACGCGCAGGTCCGCGCCGTGGTTGAGCAGATGCGTCGCGAAGGCGTGACGCAGGGTGTGCGGCGAGAGGTCGCGATTCACACAGGCTTTGCGCGCGTAGCGCTTGATGATGTGCCAGAAAGCCTGGCGCGTCATGCGATCGCCACGCCGCGTCGGAAACATGCAGTCGGTGCTGCGATCGAGCAGGATGTCGTTGCGCGGACCGTTGATGAAGGCGGTCAACCAGCGCACCGCCTCCTCGCCCAGCGGGATGAGCCGCTCGCGATTGCCCTTGCCGAGCACGCGGATGACGCCCTGATTCAGATTGACCTGGCTGAGCTTGAGGCTCACCAGCTCGGAGACCCGCAGCCCCGTGGCGTACAGCACCTCGAGCATGGCGCGGTCGCGATAGCCGAGCGGATCGGCCACGGCCGGGGCGGCCAGCAGGGCTTCGACCTCTGCCTCGGTCAGCGAGCGCGGCAGCGAGCGGCCGATCTTGGGCATCGCGATCTGCGCAGTGGGATCCTCGCGCATCACGCCCTCGCGCACCAGGTAGCGGAAAAATCTGCGGTAGGAGGACAGCTGGCGTGCCATGGAGCGCGGACGCGCACCTGCCTGGGCGCGCACGGCGATGAAATCGACCAGCTCGCTGCGCCTGGATTGCGCCAGCGTCGTCTGCCGCTCACCGGTCAGCCAGCGGCTCAGCGCCACCAGATCGGCACGGTAGGCCGCCAGGGTATTGGACGAGAGCCCGCGCTCCATCCACACCGCGTCCAGGAAGCGCGCGATCAAAGGATCGACGGCCTCATGACTGGAACTCTCTGTGCTCGCTGTCGCCGGTTTGGTCAACGCCATGCTCGCTCGATGATCTCTTCGACCAGTATGCTGACGGCGGCTTCCACTCCGATGTGATGACCCTCACAGCCGGGCGCAACCGTTAACATAAAGAGAACTGCATCACATCCCGGACATCTTTGCTGTGAGCTCCACCACGCCTGCGCCGGCACTGGCGTCCTCCTTGCCTGCGGCACCGCTGACGCCCTGGCGCGTCATTTACGGGCTCTACGCCTGGCTGCAGTTCCTGCTGGTGGGCCTGCTCGCGCTGCTCGGGCTGCTGACGGTCGGCCCCCTCGCGCGCCGCCGTGGCCTGATACGCCGCGTCGCGCGCCTGACGCTGGCGCTGGCGGGCATACGCCTGACCACCCAGGGCTTCCCGGGTCTGCCGCCATCCTGTGTCATCGTGGCCAATCACTGCAGCTACCTCGACGGCGTGGTACTGGCAGCGCTGCTGCCTGCGCGCTTCGGCTTCGTCATCAAACGCGAGATGTCCGCGGTCCCGCTGGCGGGGCTGCTGCTGCGGCGAATCGGGGTGGAATTCGTCGAACGCCGGGCGCGCCATCAGGTGCTGCGCGATACGCGGCGGCTGCTGCGCCAGGCGCAGCTGGGTGAATCGCTGGTGTTCTTTCCCGAAGGCACCTTCAGCCACGAGGTCGGTCTGCTGCATTTTCACATCGGTGCCTTCGCTGCCGCCGCACGCGCCAATCTGCCCGTGGTGCCGCTGGCCATTCAGGGCACCCGTCGCTGCCTGCCCCCCGGGCGTGCCTGGCCTGCGCCGGGGCGCATCGAGGTGCGCGTGCTCCCGCCAATCCCGGCCCTGCCCGCGGCAGCGGCCGGCAGCGAGGCACAGGGACAGCGCGCGCGGCAGCTGCGCGAGAGCGCCCGTGCTGCGCTGTTGACCGCCCTGGGCGAGCCCGATCTGGCCGCGAGCGGCCGAGGCGCCGCATGAGCGAGCTGATCGAGCGGGATGTCATGAACTACGACGTCATCGTCGTCGGCGCCGGTCCCGCCGGTCTCGCCTGTGCGATCCGCCTGCGCCAGCTCGACGCCTCGCGCAGCGTCTGCGTTCTGGAGAAGGGCGCGAGCGTCGGTGCGCATCTGCTCTCCGGCGCGCTGCTGGATCCCGCCCCGCTCGATGCGCTGCTGCCCGACTGGCGCGCCACGGCGCCGGCAATCTGCACGCCGGTCGCCGCCACGCAGTTTCGCTTCCTGTCCCAGAGCGGCTCGCTGCCGCTGCCGACACCACCGCAGCAGCACGGACGCGGCACCCTCATCGTATCGATCGACCAGCTCATGGCGCAGCTGGCGCTGCGCGCCGAGGGCCTCGGTGTCGACGTCTTCGCCGGCTTCGCCGTGCGCGAGGCCGTGCTGGATGGCACCGGCGCGGTCGCAGGGGTGCGCCTGGGCGACATGGGCCGCGCGCGCGATGGCACGCAGAAGACGGGCTTCACGCCCGGCGCCGATATCCTTGCGCCCAGCACCGTCGTGGCCGAGGGCTGTCGCGGCAGCCTGACCGGGCAGCTGGTGGCGCACTTCGGGCTCGCCTCGGGCGTGAGCGCACCGACCTACGGACTTGGGTTCAAGGAGCTCTGGCAGCTGCCGCCCGGGCGCGCGCACAGCGGACGGGTGCTTCACACCGTGGGCTGGCCGCTGGATGCCGGCAGCTACGGCGGCGGGTTTGTCTACCATCTGCCCGGGGATCGGGTGTATGTCGGCTATATCGTCGGACTGGATTACCGTGATCCGCGGCTCGCGCCCTTCGAGCTGTTCCAGCGCTTCAAGCAGCATCCGGCGATCGCAGCGCTGCTCGAGGGTGGCCAGCCCCTCGCCTACGGGGCGCGCTGCGTGTCCACGGGAGGCTGGCAGGCACTGCCGCGGCTGGAGATGCCGGGGGCGCTGCTGATCGGCGATGCCGCCGGCATGCTCAATGTCGCGCGGCTGAAGGGCATCGATCAGGCCATGGCCAGCGGCGTGCTGGCCGCCGAGCACCTGCACGAGCGCGGCAGCGTCCAGGGCTTCGATGAGCGCTGGCGTGCGTCGGCGCCGGCGCGCGCGCTCTGGCGCGTGCGCAATATCAAGCCGGCGTTCAAGCGCGGTCTGTGGATCGGCCTCGGCAATGCGGCGCTGGAGACGGCGCTGCGCGGGCACTCGCCCTGGACGCTGCGCATGCAGCCGGACTTTGCCAGCCTGCGGCGGCTCGATCAGCTTGCGGACGCGCTCGCCCCGCCGGCCCCGGGCCAGTCCCCCGAGCTGCCTGCGCGTACCCTGCCTCCGCGCGACCGCACGGCCGCCGTGTATCTGTCCGCGACCGATCATCGTGAAGACCAGCCCGTGCACCTGCATGTGCTCGACCCCACCATCTGCAGCGAGCGCTGCAGTGTCGAGTACGGCAACCCGTGCACGCGCTTCTGCCCGGCCGCGGTCTACGAGATCGTCACCGACGAGGCCGGTGCACGGCGTCTGCAGATCAACGCGGCGAACTGCGTGCACTGCAAGGCCTGTGATATCAAGGATCCCTACGAGATCATTCACTGGACGGTGCCGGAAGGCGGCTCGGGCCCGAACTACCAGGACCTGTGAGTACCCCGCTACCCGCAGTCCCGACGCTGCGCGATGCCTACGAGCGCGAGCTCCAGGCGCGTGGTTACCGCGCCGATGCAGCGCAGCTCAAGGCCCTGGCCGCGCTCGAGTCGCTGCGCCTGCAGATCCTCGAGCGCCCGAAGCGCGCCGTGCTCACGCGGCTGCTGGGCCGGGACCCGCCATGCCGCGGCCTGTACCTCTGGGGGCCCGTTGGTCGAGGCAAGACCTGGCTGATGGATCTGTTTTACGCCAGCCTGCCGGGCCAGGCACGCCGCCTGCACTTTCACCACTTTATGCGCGAGGTACATGAGTCTCTCGGCAGGCTGCACCATCGGCGCGATCCGCTGCCCGTGGTCGCCCGCTCGATGGCCGCGCGCAGCGCCGTGCTGTGCCTCGATGAGCTGTTCGTCGCCGACATCGCCGATGCCATGATCCTCGGTGGCCTGTTCGAGGCACTGCTGCGTGCGGGCGTGACGCTCGTGATCACC
>Ga0335075_10013539_pt1 | contig 12277 bp, 9 predicted proteins | sample Lox_Sample_24_FD_206723 | JGI IMG/M metagenome (GOLD analysis project Ga0335075, IMG submission 206723) | Soil microbial communities from Loxahatchee National Wildlife Refuge, Florida, United States - Lox_Sample_2.4 | ecosystem: Environmental > Terrestrial > Soil > Wetlands | place: USA: Florida... | reverse complement strand
CGCGGTTGTAACCGGGGTTCTGCACCCACTGGTAGTCGAGCGTCACCTGCACGGCCGAGACGACGGCCAGCTGATAGTACGTCTCCAGGATGTTCTCGTGTCCGGCATGCGGCAGCCGTCCATCGCCCACCAGGACGCCGAGGCCGCCCGCTGCCAGGTATTCGAGGAGATTCCTCGATGCCGCATTGACGACGCGGGCAACGCCCACCGTGTCTCCCGGCCGGTGCCACGGACCTCCGCTCAGCGAAGCACCTGCTGAGGCCGTGTAATCGATGTCCGTGAATTCGTAAGTTTCCACATTTCCGCCCGCGTCACCCAGGCGCGCGAACATGCCAACATTGGCCGTGAGCTGCTGCTCGAGGTTCAGCGAGATGCCATCCCGTTTCCTGTAGCGACGCACCGGCGCCAGCTCCGGCGGCAATCCGTTGGCCTCCCCGTAAGCGATGGCGTCCTGGTACAGCGCCATGCGCCCGCGGCTCTCGAACATCGTCACGTCGAGCTTGCCCGGTTGCCCGAAGAGCTCGTGACGATGCTCCGCCTCGAGGTCGACCTGATACTCATCCAACCCCGGCTCCAGGTTCCTGCTGTTGGGCACGTTCGACAGGTCAAATACCCCGGCGCGCCAGGCCCAGGATCCCACGTACCACTCGGCGGCCCCGCCCACCGTGTATCCCCACGCGTCAGCCGCGTAGTCGAAGGTCCCCGCGTCGATGACGGACCAGTTGAGGAAGTCCCCTCTCGGATCGTGCGCGTAGCGGTTCGTATCGAAGATGTCGACGACACTGACCTTGCCCAGTGTGAGCACCAGCCGGTTGGATGACTGGGGCAGCGCGAACTGGTTGGGCCCCGCGTCCCCAGCGCTCACCGCGCCGCCGAGATTCAGCGTCTGGCGGATGAATGCGCGCGGCAGGCGGAAATAGGGCGGATAGTGTCCGACCTTGTACGCCTCACCGCTCGAGAAGCCGGCGAGCCCGAGCGTATCATCCAGCCCGGCCCCCTCGTCGACCTCAGGATTGACCCAGAGCTCCGCGTCGCGCCAGAGGCGCGCACCGAGAAAGAGGGTCGCGTCCGAGGTCTCGCGCCCCATGTCCGGCGACAGGCTGTTCGGCCCGGCGTAAGGCGCATGAAAGTCGTTCGTCTCCTGCTCGGTGTAGGTTGCCTGGCCATAGATGGCGAATCCCGGCTGCGATGCCGCGGTCGCCGCAGTGTTGGTCGCGGCCTGCGCGGGTGGCGGCGCCGTGTCCGTCTGCGCGTATGCTTGATCGATCCCGCAAAACGCCAGCGCGGCCGCGGCGAATGCCGCGGCCGCGCTCCGCGTACGGATTCCTGCGCCAGCAATCATCAGGCGGCGGCCCTTATGGCAACGTCGTCGACGTCCGACCGCACAGTGCTCTGCGGCACGGGCTGCCACCGCAGCTCGAGCCGGCCGGAGGCAGGATTTCGCCGCCAAACGGCAATGCAGCCGCGTGACGGCTGAGCCGCTGCCATCCGTGCGCCGCGCCCGTAGCCGATGATCCGGATCGGAAAAGCGCGCTTTGTGAACATGATCCACCACCTTCGAGCGCATGACGCTCGCTCGATCGCGGCCGCGGAGCGGCCGCACAGCCCATTTACACGCCCGCGCAATCGTCCATGGCAGTGCGGTGCACTCCACAGGATACGCAGGCTCTATTGACGGCCGGGTGACAGCGAGATAATCGGCGGCGCCGGCCCCCGTGGGGCATGCGGCTCAGCGGCTCGCCGCGGTGAGTTTTCCCGGGGCCAGCCCTGCCGAGCACAGGACTTCGCGGCGCGCGCAAGACCTGCCATCACTCGTACGACTACTGCCCAACTGGGAAAACCTCTGGTCCGAAAGAAGGGCGCGCAGGGTACTCCAACGACCCGATGGGGTAAAGAGGGTGGACGCGCGCGAGTCGGGCCGCCCCTCAACGGACCACGATCACTCCGTGCATGTAGGGATGCACCGAGCAGCTGTAGTGATAGGTCCCCGCCCGATGAAACGTGAACCCGAACCGATCGCCAGTGTCCAGCGCCGGCGAATTGAACGTCTCCGGGCCGCTCGTGCTCCTGATGGTGTGAACGTCGCCATCCTTGTTGACCCAGATCACTGTGGAGCCCGTATTGACCGTCAAGGTGGCGGGATGGAACGAATAGTTGCTGATGGTAACGGCCGGTTTCATTGCGGGTGCCACGGACGCCGAGGCAACCCGGCCGGTGTGAACCACCGCTGCCGTGGAGGCCATCGTCAGTATCGAGGCCACGAGTGCGGCGACGCGGCGTCGTCGAGAAAAATGTTTCATGAATCGTTCCTCATCAGGCAAGAGTGATATCCGTGAAGGCCACCCGGTTCGCCACGACATCGAGGCGCCGGATACCCAATAGCGCCTTCAGTTTGTCGGCCGGCACCTGCAACGGACCGGGTCCGGGTCCAACGCCCGGCGCGGGCTGCGGAAATGCGGTCGAGTCGGCGGTGTGATAGGTCATATTGCCCTCGACCTTCTGGATGACCTGGTGAATGTGTCCGTTGAGGATGGTGACGGAACCGAACCGCCGCAGTGTGGCGAGCGCGGGTGCCGAATCCTCGGTGCCCCAGCCCCACTGCGGGTAGATGGACCACATCGGCATGTGGGTGAAGACCACGATGGGGGTGCTGGCGCTGCGGTGCCGGAGGTCCCTGTCCAGCCATTGCAATTGCTCGGGACCGAACCAGCCGAGTCCGGCCGGGGTCAGTTTCACGACATTGACCAGCCCCACGAAGTGCACACCGTGCGCGTCGAACGTATACCAGCCACCCGAGCCACTACCGCGTCCGAAGCGTTGGAAGAAGAGTTTCCCGCCATCGCCGATGGTGTCATGCTCGCCCGGCACGTGATAGACCTGCCGCCTGACGCCCTGCATGATGTCGGCAGCGACGGCAAACTGCCCTGCCGCCGACAGATGACTCACGTCTCCGGTATGGATCACGAAGTCCGGCTTCAGTGCGGCCATCCTGTCGACCGCCTCCGCCAGTGTGTCCTGGGCGGACGGATGCGCGCCGGCCTTGAATCCGATGTGCGAGTCGCTGATCTGGCCGAAGGTGAACTGGCCGATCTCTCCGGCCCGCGCCTCGCCATCCGCCCGCAACAGGCGGGGCACCCCGCCTGCGAAGGTCCACACCATGCCGGCGCCTCCCCACAGGAGGTGCTTCAAGGCCCGGCGGCGCCCCGCATCTTTGGATCCGACGACTTTGCTCATGCTGTTGCTCTCTCGAGTTGACCCACGCAGTGCAGCTGACGTGGAGGGAGACTCGCGCGGCGCGACCGGTATTCGCCGTCGGGCCGGAAAAATCTCCGGGAATAAAACCCCGGGGGCCACGATCTATAATGATTTGATGGGCTCGGATAACGCCTTTGCCACCGTGGCGCTGCCGCACCTCGATGCAGCCTTCAATCTTGCCCGTTGGCTCACCGGCAGCCGCGCAGAGGCGGAGGACGTGGTCCAGGAGGCCATGGTGCGTGCGCTGACCTACTTTCCGAGCTTCCGCGGCGGCAGCAGCCGGGCCTGGATTCTGCAGATCGTGCGCAATACCGCCTACGGGGCGCTCAAGGCGCGTTATGGCGAACGCGTGGTTGGGCCTGCGGCCGTCGGTGAGGCCGCGGCGGTCGAGGACATCCCCGACCCGACGGACGATCCGGAGACGGCCCTGATCAGGTCCGACGACCTGGCTCGGATCGATGCACTGATCGAGGATCTGCCGGTGGACCTGCGTGAGACGCTCGTTCTGCGGGAGCTGGAGGAGCTCTCGTATCGCGAGATCGCGCAGGTTACCTCGGTTCCGATAGGCACGGTGATGTCGCGCCTCTGGCGGGCGAGGAGAACGTTGACGCGGGCCGCCGCGGCGGAGGAGAAGCGATGAGCGCCGGCGATTGCGGCAAGCTTCTTCTGCTTCAGGCGGAGCTCGACGGCGAGTTGGACGCGGCGGAATCCGCCGCCCTGGCGGAGCACCGCGCCAACTGTCCGGTCTGCCGCCGGAACGAGTCCACCATCACGGCCGCGCGCCAGGCACTGCGGCGCGCCACATATCATCGCGCCGACGCGGAGCTCTTCCGCGCCGTCGCCGGCCGGATTGGCGCGCTCCGACCGCCGCCCGCGCGCCGAATTTCCGTCCCGTGGCGAGGCTTGACGACCTTCGGTGCGGGCGCCGCGCTGGCTGCTGCGATCCTGCTGACCGTTCTTCCGGTCGGACGTCCTGACATCGTGACGGCGCTCGTCGACGACCACGTCAGAGCGCTGCAACCGGGGCATCTGTTGGACGTCGTATCGACCAATCAACACACGGTCAAGCCCTGGTTCGACGGCAGGCTGGATTTCGCGCCGCCGGTCAAGGACCTTGCCGCCGAGGGATTTCCGCTCGTTGGCGGCCGCCTCGATTACCTCCACGGACGCAGCATCGCGGTGCTCGTCTACTCGCATGGCAAGCACGTCATCGAGCTTTTCGTCTGGCCGGCTTCCGGCAGAGCCAGGGTGCCTGCGCGCGCCGAGCGTGACGGCTACAACGTGGTGCACTGGGAGGCAAACGCCATGTCGTTCTCTGCCGTCTCCGACGTCGAGCCGTCCGGGTTGGAGGAATTCGTCCGTGACTGGCGGCAGGCGCGCTGAGCGCTCAGCGATATCTTTCGGCGAGCGCCGCCGCCAGCTCTTCCCGTCCCGTCGCCCGCAGCCGCTCGAGATAGCGAGGCAGCTCCCCCCGCACGTGGTAGGGTCCGCCCTCCAGCACGACGTTCTCGAGCGGATCGCGCCCTCGCGCCGCATTGCGCACCATCGTGGCGTGCCAATGTGACAGCAACGTGAGCCCCCGAGCCGCTACGTCCGCGCGCTCCCGGGCAATGTTGCGCTGCTCGAAGGGATCGCTTGCGAGATCGAACAGCATCACGTCGTCGAACAGGTGGTAGCCGCCGTGCAGGGTGTTGATCAGGATCCAATTCTCGAAGCGCACGCCCCGCTGACAGGTCCATGCACCCTGGGACACGATGAGGTGATCGCGGCCGACGTCGGTCCCCTGCTTCAGGCTCGCCGCGAAGGATTGCCCGTCCCAGCTCTCCGGGACCTTCTCGCCCAGCAGCTCGAGCAGAGTCGCCGTGACGTCGATCTGGTAATGCAGGGCGCGCCGCCTGCCGTATGCGAGCCCGGGCCACCTGAGAACCAGCGGCACGTGTGTCGTATGCTCGTCCGCGGCCTGGTGATCGCAGTAAATGTTGAGCTCGCCCAGCGTCTCGCCGTGATCGGCCGAGACCATGATCGCCGTATCGCTCTCGACCCCGAGCTCGCCGAGGAGCTGCAGCAGCCTGCCGACGCAGCGATCCGCGGCGAGCACGCCGACATCGTAGCCATCGAACATCGCGCGCACCGCCGCCATGTCGGCGATCTCCTGCGGCTGGCGCGGATAGTGTGCGCGGTCGTACTCGTTCGGGCTGAAGCCGCGCCCCTCCCTGGCGCTGTGGGGCCCGCAACCCTGCCAGTGCCGGGCGCGGACCTCCTCGGTCAGCCAGCCGGGGGTGGGCGAGTTCCTGAAGGGCTCTCCATATGAGGCAGCCGCGCGATAGGGTGTGTGGGGGTCCCACAAGTGCACGTGCAGGAACCAGTCGTCCTCGCCGCCGCGCCGCCGCAGCCAGTCCGAGGCGACGACATATACGTCCTCCGCGGTTTCCATCCCCCACTTGCCGACGTTGTAGGCCTCATCGAAGCCCGCGTACCAGTGAAATGCCGAATGACGGTGCGCGAAGGAGCTCACGGTCACCGTTCGCAGTCCGTGCTCCCTCAGGCGATTGGGAAAGGAATCGAGGTGCAGGCGGGAAAAGAAACCTCTCGCCGGCCCATCGATAACCGGGTCGGCGTCGGTGCCGCCGTGGTTGACTACGCCGTTGTGAATCCCGAAGCGGCCTGTCAGCAGGGCCGTGCGGCTTGGAAGGCAGGGCACGTCCGAGGCATAGACGTTCTCGAACACGATACCGGCAGTCGCGATCCGGTCGATGTTGGGGCTCGTTTCGCGGTGGTACCCGTAGCAGCCGAGATGATCGGCCCGCAGCGTATCGATGTCGATGTAAAGCAGTCGCATGCGCTGGCTCCGTTGCTTCCGGGCCGGTACCCCCTTCAGATTATCTGCTGCTGTTGCGGGGTGCCACTAGCCATCAGGGACATACGTCCACTCCGAATCATGACGCGGTGCGAGCGCGTGGCAGGCACACGGAGGTGCCCCGCCGCCGCAGGTGGCTTCATACTACGGCGCGCCAGCGGCCACACCACCGCCCGACATGTCGCCAGGGTTCGGGACGGAGGCGCTCTGCTCAGGCGGTACGGGTAGTGGCCCGTTGCCGCTCCCGGGAACCACTCGCCCGCCGTGCGCCGCCAGAGCGGCGTCGATCAGGCCCAACAGCCGCTGGACCACTGCGGGCTGCTGCGCGGCGAGATCGTGGCGCTCGCCGGGGTCCGAAACGACATCGTAGAGCTCATCGTGCAGCGGCGGCATGAAAGGATAGTGCAGCCTGCCCATGTAGTGGATGAGCTTCCACCTGCCGTCGACCACCGCGACCGAGCCGGTCCGTAGCGGCGCGAAGCGCGGATTTTGCTCGAAGTTCATGCTGAAGACGGGGCGGTCCGCGGCGGGATCGGTCTCGCCGGGAACACAAGCGTCGATCAGCGAGCGTCCCGCCCAGGCCGGCGGCGCGGGCACGCCCGCGAGCGCAGCGAGCGTCGGCGCGATATCCGCCTGCTGGACGACATCATCGCAGCGTCGTCCTGCGGTCTCACCCGGCAGCTTGAGGATGAGCGGGATCTGGGTGATCTCGTTGTACAGCCCGGGCCCGGTATGGGCGCCGTAACCGTGAGCAAAGCTCTCGCCGTGGTCGGCCGTGATGACGATCGCGGTGTTGGGTCCGAGCAGATGCAGCGCGCGCTGCAGGAACTGACCCACATAATAATCCGAATACGCCGTCGCTTCGTCATACCGGGCTTCGAGCGTGTACACCTGCTGGCTCGAGAGCCGTGACTGGATCCAACCCCAGTTGGGCTCGGTCTGCTCCGCATCGCGATCCTGCGCGGAGGGATCGAACTCGCCGAGCCACGGCGGCGGCGCGGCATACGGCGAGTGCGGCGGGAACAGATGCACCCAGAGGAAGACCGGCTTGCTGCGGTCGACGGTCGCCAGCCACTGGAGCGCCGGCTCCGTCGCGAGGCGCGGGTCGTGCTCCAGGTTTGGAGGCGGACGGTCGAATCGCGCGGCGAGATCGTCTATCTCCTGCAGGGGCGACAACTCGGAGGCTGCGCATACGTATCTCAGGTACTTCGACAGGCCGTCGGCGCAGAGGGTCACATGACCAATGCGGTCGGTGCTCGCAAACTGGAAGTACTGACCGAAGCCCTGCTTGTCTCCCCCCGCGATAGCATTGGTTGAGACGTAGCCCGTCCGATAGCCGGCGCGCTCCAGTACCGCCGGCAGTGACGCGCGCCGCGTGTAGGTCAGCGGCCATACGGGCAGTTGCAGCGCACGATGAGTCCAGGGGAGCGTGCCGGTCAGAATGGTCGCGATTCCGGGAGTCGTGAAGTTGCCGTTCGCGTAGGCGCGATCGAAGGTCACGGCGCCCTGCGCAAACTGCGCAAGCTCCGGTGTCGTCGGTCGCGAGTAGCCGTAGAGGGACATGTGCGGGGCCGAAAGAGCGTCGATCGTGAGCAGCACGATGTTGGGACGGGCGGGGCCCGCGCTCACGGGGATGGCCCGCGGCTCGCCTGCGGCGGCCGACGCCGGGTCCCCGATGTCGCCGCGAGACCACCCGAATACGGGCAGACTTGCGAGCGAGAGGAGGCCCGCGGCCGTGCAGACTGCGGCAATCGGCATCAGCGCTCGCGTGGCGGAGCGGCCCGTTTCCGTCACGGCGACGAGCACGCCGGCCAACACGGCGAGACCTAAGACGGCATTGGCCGACAGCGGCAGAGAGCTGTGGACCGTATACAACCAGGTCCGCAGGCACACGATCAGGGTCGCCACGATGATGACGGCGGCGAGCGCAAACAGAACCGCGCGCATCGCATTCGCCAGGAAGGTGCCTGGCGGCCGCCGCAGCGCCTCGACACCCTTGAGCGCTGCGGTCAGGATGATCCAGAAGGGTATGACTACTGCTGCGAGGATGAGCCACGCAGTGGCATAGAGCGGCAGCAGATCGATGGCCCGGAAGTCGTAGAGGAACTGCTCGCAGTGACTCGCGAAGGTGAGCGGCAGCGCGATTCCCAGGACAGCCGCCCCGGGCGCAGCGGCGACCCGCCAGGCGCGAAGATGAGGATCATTCGGCATGTCCGCCCGGACGCCGGCTCTCCTGCGTTGTCTTGCCGCGCCCACCGCGCACGATTGCCACCACCGCATGCGCCAACTTCGTGCAGGCACGTACGATCGTGCGGCGCAAGAAGGCGAAGGCGGAGCCGATCGCGATGAGCAGCGGGAAGAGGAACTGGTAGATGGCGCCCGCTGAGTTCGGATCGATGTACGCGTACGCCGGCTGCAAGGGCACGCACGCGAGCAGGGCGCCGACGGCAATCATTCCGATGAGAGTCGAGCGCTTCATAGACCGCTAGGTTGAGCAAGGGCTGTACCCACGTCAACCTTCTCCTTCGCCGAACCGTCGGCGGGCCGCGCGCATCACCCGGTCGAGCTGCAGCACGAACTCGTCGTCGGGCATCGGCGCGCGCTCCCCGCGATGAATGGGCACCGACGAGAGCGCCGTTTCGATGCTCGCGGCGAGCGAGTGCTCGCTCCGGCCGGGCCTGTCGCCGGCGAATTGCAGGATTTGCCGCAGGACCCGCTCCGGGTCCGTCTGCAGCGCCTCGAAATCGACCCACAGCAATTGCTCCCGTGTCATTTCCGCGACACAGTGCTCGAGCACGCTGCTACAGGCCGTCACGGCCTCCCGGAGAAAGCGCTGGACCATGTCGTCGGGGCATTCCCAAAGCGCATACAGACTCATCATCGCGCTCCACATCCTGAGGTTCGATGCCATCACCTCGCCGGGATGGCGGCCCATCCAGACGAAGCGAGCCCGAGGAAATAGCTTGCGCAGCGTCGGGATGCGAAAGGTATGACCGGGTGATTTCAGCAACAGTCGCGCGCCGCCGCCTCCGGCGACGCTTCCCACGAACGACTGCCACCGCTCGAGACCTCCGCCGTCGGCTCCCCCCACGCCCGACCAGGCCGCTCGACCGCATTCGAGCAGGCGCCTCGGGTCGATCAGCCCCCGGTATATCGAGGGCTCGCCGAGGAGGAGGAGGGCGAACTCATCTTCCTGGGGACCTTCGGTGGCGATCAGACCTTGATCCATCGGGCGCCGCGCCGCGGCTGCGTGCGCCGGCGGCCCCGTCAGGAAGCAGGTCGACGGATGGAAGCACTGCCAGGTCTGGGGCGTTACCCAGCCGCCGCAGGCGTTCACCAGCTCGTGCAGCACCGTCGTACCCGAGCGCCAGAAGCCGACAATGAACACGGGGTCGACCGGCAGGCCGGCAGGCGCGATCCGCTCGAGCTGCGTGTGCCAATTGAGCTCGAACCAATGGGCGTGCCACCGCAACCGCAGGCCGTAGCCGAGCAGTGCGCGGGCAGGGGTTCCGCCGGCGCGGATCCAATCCGCGAGCGCGCGCGCCCCGAACAAGGGCTGAAAGGCAGAGCCTGGCCGAGACGTCACCCCACGATAACCGCCCGGGCCACCTCTCCGTTCCACGCCGCTGGCGCCGCGTCTCTATCCGGGGGCCCTCGCGGAATGCTAAAACACACCGATGAGCAAAATCGAGATCAAGACCCGCGACGGACTTTGCCCGAGCTACGTCTACCGTCCCCCAGGCGCCGGCCCCTGGCCCGCGGTGCTCGTCTTCATGGATGGCCTCGGCATCCGCCCGGCGATGCTGCAACTCGGCGAGCGCCTGGCGAGCCACGGCTATTGCGTGCTGGTGCCGGATCTCTTCTACCGCGCGGGGCCCTACGAGCCCATGGACCCGAAGGCCCTCTTCGCGGATCCCGAGAAGCGCAAGGTCCTGATGGAGAAGTTCTTCCCGGCCGCAGCGTCGGCCAATGTGATGGCGGATGTGCCCGCGTTCCTGGATTTCCTTGCCGCGCAGCGCGACGTGCGGCCTGGCGGAATCGGCACCACGGGCTATTGCATGGGCGGGCGGCTCTCGCTCATTGCGGCCGGGACCTACCCGGAGCACATCGTGGCCGCTGCCTCCTATCACGGTGGCCGGCTCGCCAACGATGATCCGGACAGTCCGCACCGGCTCGCCCCGAAGATGAAAGCGCGGATCTATGTCGCGGGCGCGATCGAGGATCAATCCTTTCCGGACGACATGAAGGCGCGCCTCGAGAAGGCGCTCACCGACGCCAGGGTCGATCACAAGATCGAGACCTACCCCGCAAAGCACGGCTGGGTCTTCTCCGACTTCCCGGTCTACGATGCCGCCGCCTCGGAGCGTCATTGGCAGACGATGCTTGCGCTGTTCGATTCGAAATTGAAGCGCTGACGCTCCGGGGACTCGCGCGCGGGCCGGTCTCTTCGCCCCGAGCACCGGCTTGGTGCAAGGCGGCGGGTGCGGCGAGCGCCCATGGTGCGTCTGCCGGCGCTGGCTTCGCTTCGCCGCACCCCAGAGGCTCCTAAGCGGTTGAAATCAAGGCCGATCGCAGGCGCCCGTGCGGGCACGCCCGCCATGCATGGAACTTGCAATGATCTCGCCAGGGGGTGTTCACCTGTGAGCGTACGCGTCCTGAACCTGCCGGAGACGGCCCGACGCGAGGACCTCAGTCGCGAGGCCATCAAGCGCGCTTTCCTCGACAATCTCTTCTGTGTGCAGGGGAAGACCCCCGCACTCGCCACGCGCCACGATTACTACATGGCGCTGGCCTACACCGTGCGTGATCGGATGATGCACCGCTGGATCAGCACGGCCGAGGCATATACCTCCCACGGCTCGCGCACCGTCGCCTACCTCTCTGCGGAGTTCCTCGTCGGTCCGCAGCTCGGCAACAACCTGGTGAGCCTCGGAATGCTGGAGGAGGTGCGCGCGGCCATGACGGAGCTGGGGTTCGATCTGGAAGACCTCCTCGAGTGCGAGGACGAGCCCGGTCTCGGTAACGGCGGTCTCGGCCGTCTCGCCGCCTGCTTTCTCGATTCCATGGCGACTCTCGAGATCCCCTCCCTCGGTTACGGCATTCGGTATGAATTCGGCATCTTCGATCAGGAAATCGTCGACGGCTGGCAGGTGGAGCGCACGGACAAGTGGCTGCGCTTCGGCAATCCCTGGGAGATCGCCCGGCCGGAGTGGGCGGTGGAGGTAAGGCTCGGCGGCCACACGGAGCACTACAAAGATCACGCGGGACACCAGCGCGTGCGCTGGGTTCCGCACCGGATCGTCAACGGCGTGCCGTATGACACGCCCATCCTCGGTTACCGTGTCAACACCGCCAATACGCTGCGCCTCTGGCGTGCGGAGGCGCCGGAGTCGTTTGATTTCGCGGTCTTCAACCGCGGCGACTACTACGGAGCGGTCAACCAGAAGGTCGTCTCGGAGAATCTGAGCAAAGTGCTCTATCCCAACGACGAGGTGATCCAGGGCAAGGAGCTCAGGCTCGAGCAGGAGTATTTCTTCGTCTGCTGCTCCCTGCAGGACATGCTGCGGATACTGCGCGTGCAGCGCATCCCGCTCGTGCGCTTTCACGAGAAGTTCGCCGTGCAGCTCAACGATACGCATCCCTCGATCGCCGTCGCCGAGCTGATGCGGCTGCTCGTCGATGAGCACACTGTTGACTGGGATGCGGCGTGGTCCATCACCTGCAACGCCTTCGCGTTCACCAACCATACCCTGCTGCCCGAGGCGCTCGAGCAGTGGCCCATAGCGGTCTTCGCCAAAGTGCTGCCCCGGCACCTCGAGATCATCTACGAGATCAACGCACGTTTCCTCGACGAGGTGCGGATCCGCTTCTTCGGCGACGAGGAACGCATCGCGCGCCTGTCGCTGATCGATGAGTGCGGTCCGCGGTACGTCCGCATGGCCCATCTTGCATGCGTCGGCAGTCACGCGGTGAACGGGGTGGCGGCTCTCCACACCCGGCTTCTCCAGGAGAGCGTCCTCAGGGACTTCCACGACCTGTGGCCCGAGAAGTTCAGCAACAAGACGAACGGCGTGACGCCGCGCCGCTTCCTGTCGCTCGCCAATCCCAGGCTCGCACGGCTCGTTTGCGAGGCGATCGGCGACGGCTGGACGCGGGACCTCGAGC
>Ga0335075_10013538_pt1 | contig 12277 bp, 12 predicted proteins | sample Lox_Sample_24_FD_206723 | JGI IMG/M metagenome (GOLD analysis project Ga0335075, IMG submission 206723) | Soil microbial communities from Loxahatchee National Wildlife Refuge, Florida, United States - Lox_Sample_2.4 | ecosystem: Environmental > Terrestrial > Soil > Wetlands | place: USA... | reverse complement strand
AGGCGCCGTGCGGACCGCCGAACTGCGTTATGTCGGTCTTCATGGCTCCCGGCTCATAGACCTTGCCGATCCATATCGCACCGCTCGCCGGCGTGGACATGGCATCCAGGAATTCGGCGGCTTCCTTCGGGTGCTTGGTAGCGGCATTGATCACGAAGCTGGAACCAATGCCAGCGGTCTGACAATTGTTGCAGGCGCCACCGTCCATCGCCGGATACTGCATGATCCCAAGCGGGAAATCGGCAGGCTGGCCGCCTTTATCGGGGGGCGCGAAGGCCCGTCCGCTATAGAAGCTTCCCATCGGCAACATCAGCGCACCCGGCTTGCTGTAGAAGTAATAGAAGGACTCGCCGAGCTTGATGGTCATGAAGTCCTTGGGGTAGGCGCCGGCATCAACCAGTTGCTTCACCCACGTCAGCACACCAACAATGCGAGGATCCGAAAACGACAGCTTGCCGGTCCATAGCTTCGCGTAGTCCTCCTTGCCGAGCTTGTGCAGCAGCGCCTCACCGACGATGTAGGCGCCGGGATAAGGGCGGTCACCGACACCCTGGGCGATCGGCACCATGCCCGCGGCCCGCGCCTTCTTCACAAGGTCCAGGAATGCGCTCTGACTAAGCTGCCCGCCAACCGGCAGTTCCACACCAAGTTTCTTCGCCCAGCCCTTATTGTAATAGATGACGTTGTCGTTGACCTCCTGGGGAATGCCCCAGGTCTTTCCGTTCTCCTGCCAGACCGCGCGTGCCCAGGGGTAGATCTGGTTCCAGTTCACCAGGTCATCCAGCGGCATGAGGTAGCCGGCGGTCACGTACTGATTCAACTGGTCCGGTTCCAGATAGAAGACATCCGGCCCGCGGCCCGCCGGCAGCGCAGTGCGCAATGCCGTGTAGAGGCCATTCTTCTCGAACCAGGTGATCTTGATGTGCAGGCCCGGGTGCTGTTTTTCGAGGTCGCTGGCCACCTGGTCCCGGAATGCCACCTTGGCCGGCTCGTCCGCCTCATGGCTCCAGACCGTCAGCGTGACGTCTTCGGCGCGCGCACTCGAGAGCAGGCCGCTGCCAACTGCCAGCATCACAGCAAGGCACGCGCCCCTGATCGCAAAGGCCCAATTCATCTTATGCAACTCCCCCATCCCCGCCGCATTCTGCGGCTTGGCTCATAGGTAGCAGGCCGCCTGAGCGGGTTCAAGTTGGAGAGCTTGCCACCTCGTGCGACCGAGCTTAAGGATACGCTACTGGTTCCGATTCTCTCCGAAGGCAGGGTTAATTTCCGCCGAGCGACCTTTGGTCGAGAAGCGGGCATTTCTGGCCTATGATGGTAGCCAGTCTTTCCGGGGGGACGTTGGTGTCAAGCGATTCTGTTACCGCATCGGACTTCGCCATGGCGCGTCTGGTTCCCGAACTACTCGTAACCGACATCAGGGTAAGCTTGAACTTTTGGTGTGGTTTATGCGGCTTCAGCATCGCCTTCGAGCGACTCTATGAGGGGTTCGCATTTCTTGATCTGGAGGGCGCACAAGTCATGCTTGAGGAGCATGGTCGCAACCGAAACTGGATCACCGCGCCGCTGGCTGTGCCATTTGGAAGGGGTATTAATTTTGAAATCTCGATCCGAAGCATCGACCCGATTTTGACGACCCTCGCTACCTCTAATTGGCCGCTCTTCATGGAACCCGAGGAGAAGTGGTACAAAACTGGCAATGTTGAAACCGGCGTGCGGCAGTTCCTGGTGAAAGACCCAGACGGATACCTCATGCGATTTTCACAAGGAATCGGAAAAAGGCCGATACCGTAAGAGATGCTATGGGTCGGAACCGGCTCTCTCGCCCAGAGCCTCACGAGCCGGCTGGTAGTCCGGAGCAGGCCGCCCTGCAGTCGGCCAAAGACCTGTCCGGAGAGGCACTGGTCGGGCGGCGGCTCATTAGTACCGCTGGGCCGGCGACTCAGCGATGCGGTAGCATAAAGGACCGTATCGAGGTCACCATGATCGCATCTGTTGACCGCTTGTTCGGCGATCTGCTGGGGGCCAGAGGGGCCTCGATCGGCGTATGGACCGCCTCGACAGGCGGATGGGACCGACTGGAGTATCGGGTCAGCCAGCTAGAGCCTCAGGTCGGAGAGCTAGCCAGCCAGGTCGCCGCCTACCACGGCGCAGTCGTCGGTCATGGCATCCTGATCTGCGAACTGGACGAGCGTCTTCACCGCGTCGAGCAGGACCGGGATTCACCCGCATAAATTGCGCGGACCAGGTTATCACCTCGTGCCCAGTGCTGGCGCGAGCACGAAAGTATCACCTGAAAGCTTGTGCCAAGAATACCAATTGGCATGAGGTTACTTTGCTTCGCTCGCAATGCCCGCGGCGTCAACTTCGCCCTCGTTCACCGCACCGCCGCTATCCGCTCCACCGAGCGCAGCCAGTCGTTCTTCTCCCGGTCCTCCGGCTCGACCAGCAGGTGCTGCACGCCCGCCGCGGCATAAGCGGCGAAGCGTTCCTTCGATTCCCCCTCATCCTTCCCGTTCCACCGGCACCGCACCGAGATCACGAACTCCGGCTCCTGTCGTTCCTTGCGCAGCCGCGCCACGATCGTCCCCGCCTGCTCCGGCGATATCCGGCTGCCATGCCATCCCTCATGCCGCACGGCGCGGGTCAGCGCAGCTTCCGAAGACCCCCCGATCCACACCGGGATCGGCGCACAAGGCCGCGGCTGCATGCGCATCTCGCTGATCTCGGCCGGAATCCAACGCGTGCGGAAGCTCACCGGGTCTTCGGTCCACACCGCGCGCATCATCGCCAGACCTTCGTCCATGCGCCGCCCGCGTTCCTTGAACGGCGCGCCCAGCGCGGCAAACTCCGCCTCCAGCCAGCCCACGCCGGCGCCCAGGATCAGCCGCCCGCGCGACAGGTTTTGCAGCGTCGCCAGCTCCTTCGCCAGCGGCAGCGGATGGCGCATCGGCAACACCAGCACCGAGGTGCCGAGCCGCATGCGTGCCGTGTACGCCGCCGCCCAGGTCAGCGTCAGCACGGGGTCGTAGAACGACGGCGACGGCGGATAACTGGCATTGCGTGGCACGATGATGTGCTCGCTCACCCAGACGTCATCGAAGCCGAGCTGCTCGGCTTGCACCGCGGCCTCGCGGATCGACTCCGGCCCTGCCTTGCGGCCGACATGCGGCAGATGGACCCCGAACTGCATCACGCCCTTCCCTTTGCCAGTTTCCGTTCGTACCACTGTGCCACCATCGTGCTGGGGAACAGCAGCGCGAAATAGATCAGCGCCACCACCGTGTACACCTCCAGCGGCCGGTACGTCGTCTCGGTGATGATGGTGCCCTGGTACAGCAGGTCGGGCACCGCGATGGTTGAAACCAGTGATGTGTTCTTCAATTGTGTGATCGACTGGTTGACGAAGGGCGGCACCATTCGCCGGATTGCCTGCGGCAGGATGACCAGCCGCATCATGTGCCATGGCGACAGCCCCAGCGCGCGTGCCGCATCCCATTGCCCCGCCTCGATCGAGATGATCCCGCCGCGGAAAATCTCGGCATAAAAGACGCCCGTATAGAGCGACAGCACCGCGACCGCCGCCGGAATCGCCGGAATCTGGATATGCAGCAGGACCGGCAGCGCGTAGTAGAACCACACGATCTGCACCAGCAGCGGCGTGCAGCGGAACGCCTCGGTCAGCGCGACCAGTGGCACGTTCAACAGTTTCCATCGCGTCAGTCGCCCAAGCCCGACCAGCAGCCCGATGATCAACCCCAGAAAGATCGTTCCGACCGTAAAGGCCAGCGTGACCAGCGTGCCCCATTCCAGCAACGGGATATACCGCTGCAGGAATCCGAAGCTCCACTGGTAGTGCACCGGAAGGCCGCGATGGTCAGAACGTCAGGCTCGACGGAATCTGCTCGCGCTTCACGCCCATCTGTTCCAGCCCATCAATCAGCCATTCGCGCAACTGGCCGATGCCGCGGTTGAAGTCGAGCCAGGCGTTCAGCACGACAGCGAAGCGCGTGTCCGGCTCCTGCGGGATGCCCAGGCAACTCGGCAGCGCCACCAAGGGATCGGTCAGCAGATGATACGGACCAAGCGCCGGGTTCTTGCCCACTGCCGACAGACCGAGCAGGGCGGCCAGCACATCGGCATCAACACGGCCGGACTGCAACGCAAGGATGCACTGGTCGCGTGTTGCGAATCCCATAAGCTGCGCCTTCGGGGCGAAGCGCTTCGCGACCACTTCGTGCACCGAACCGATGTCGAACGCGACGCGGATCTCGGGCTTGTTCAGATCGTCCCAGGTCTTCGGGTCGAATCCCTGTTTCGCCAGGCAACCAAATGGATGGACGATCATCGGATGGGTAAAGCCGATCGACAGCGCCCGCTCCGGTGTCGGGTTCAGTGCGAACGCGAGATCGACCTTCGTGGTTTGCAGGTCGAGCACCGAGGTGCCGTAAGTCGCCTCCACATACTCCACCTTGGCATCGAACACCTTGGCGATGCTGGCCGCCATCTCGACGCAGGCGCCGCTCCACGCCCCGCTGGTGATGTTCTTCTGGAAATACGGCAGCTCTCCCGGCAGCGCGGCGATGCGCAGAACCTTGGTGCGCCGGATTCGATCGAAGGTGCTTTCGTTGCCGGATTGGCCGGTGCCCTGGGCATGGGCGCTGGTCAACAGCGCGGCCGCCGGCAGCAATGCGGTACCGGCGGCGAGTCCGCGCCGGCTCACTCGACTGGTCATAGGTTCGCGTCTCCCAGTTGGCTCTCCCGAACGAGAAGCAGCCTAGCAGCGGCTCACTCGGGCTGGGAGGCCTTGTGCGACAGCAGCGCCATCAGCCGCCGATCGCGCCATTCCTGCCGCACCGGCAGCATGTTGGCGGGCAGCTCGGCACGGCGCGCCGCGTGCAGCTTCGCCACCAGGTCCGCGTCCCACTCGTGCGGGGTCATCTGCTGCTGCAACTCGGCATAGAGCCCGCCATAGCGGGTGCAGTAATCGGCCAGCCCGCCCGGTGCATTGAGGTCGATTGTCTCGAGCGGCCCCATGAACGACCAGCGCAGCCCAAGCCCGTGCTTCACGGTCGCATCCAGGTCCGCGGCTGAGATGGCGCCGTCGGCGAGCAGCCGGAACGCCTCCGCCAGCAGCGCGCCTTGCAGCCGGTTGAGCGCGAAGCCGGCCAGTTCCTTATTCACCGTCACCGGCGCCTGGCCAGCGCGGCTCATCAACGCGCGCGTGCGGGCAACGACCGCCGGATCCGTCCATGGCGCCGGACAGAGCTCGACCAGGGGCACGAGATACGGCGGGTTCACCGGGTGCGCCACCAGGCAGCGGGCCCGGCCGGCGAGGCTCTTGGTGAACTTGCTCGCCGGAATGCCGCTGGTCGAGCTGGCCAGCACCGCATCGGACCGCACCGCCGTGTCGAGCGCGGCGAAGAGCTTCTTTTTGTCTGCGAGTTTCTCCGGGCCGTTCTCCTGAACGTGCTCGGCCTCTTGCACGGCGGCTTCCATTGTGGCTGCCGGACGGATGCGCGCCAGCACGGCGCGGGGCTCGTCGGCCAACAGCCCGGCCTCGCGTAGTTCGGGCAGACGCTCGCGGATGAAGCCGAGCGCAGCCTCCACCGCTGGCGCGACCGGATCCCAGAGCACCACGTCGAACCCGGCGCGGGCGAACACGATCGACCATGCGCGCCCGATCAGCCCCGCACCAATCACTGCCACTTGCATCATCAGCTTTCCCTTTCGCGTGCTGGTGGGGTTCTTTCCCGAAAGGGATTTTAACACGGAGCACACCCGAGGGGCACTGAGGGCCACGGAGGGCGGTTTCGGTCACGATGCGCCGGGGCCCGGTGATACTGGGGGCAATGACTTGCTCGATCGAACACGCTACGCGACACTCCACGTTTCTCTGTGGCCCTCGCACGTCTGCCATGTTAAAATCCTATGCAACGTAAGGTCGTAAACCCGCGGGGATGCTCCGTGGTCAGCCGCCTTTTCAGTACAACGTTGTGCGCGTTAATCTTCGGTTGACAAACCGAGGAGACGCGTACAGATTTTTGTACGAACGGGGAAAGCTCATGGCGAACGTTTCGTACACCGATCTGCGGCAAAACCTGGCGCGTTATCTGGATGAAGTGGTGGACAATCGCGTGCCGCTAACGGTGACCCGGCAAGGCGGGATAAGGCAATGTCGTGATGATCTCGGAAGCCGAGTTCACCGGCTGGCAGGAGACCGTGCACCTGCTCACCAACCCCGCCAACGCGCGCCGGCTGCTGCGCTCGATCCACTCCGCCGACGCCGGAAAGACGCGCGAGCATAGTCTCATTGATCCCAAGCTGCCGTCCGAGGCGTGAAGGTACTCTTCACCGAAGAGGCGTGGGAGGACTATCGCAGTTGGACCGACAGTGACCCGCGCACGCTCGCGCGGCTCAATTCGCTGATCGAGGATGTGCGGCGGAATAAGTTCTCCGGTCTCGGCAAGCCCGACCCCCTGAAGGGCGATCTCACTGGCTGGTGGTCGCGACGCATTACCGGCGAGCACAGGCTCGTGTACCGCATCGTCGGCAAGCCGCGCGCCGACCAACGCATAGAGATCGTCGCCTGCCGATACCACTACGGCAACTGACCCGACGCTTGCGCGTGCCCCCTGGGCGTTCCAGCATCACCCGGAACCGAGGGAGTCACGCATGACCAAGGTAGCGGTGCTGGACGACTGGCAGGGCGTTGCACGCGACTTTGCCAACTGGCCGAAGCTGCAAGCGCGCGCCGAGGTCGTGTTCTTCGCCAAAGCTTTCGCCAACGAGGATGACGCCGCCGCCCAGCTCGCCGACTTCGATATCGTGCTGACGATGCGCGAGCGCACGCCCGTGCCGCCGTCATTGATCAACCGTCTGCCCAAGCTGCGCATGCTGGGAATTACCGGCAGGCGTGTCGCATCGCTCGATCTTGCCGACTGTACTGCGCACGGGATCGTTGTCTGCAACACGGTGGGCGGTGGTGCCGAAGCCGCGACCGCGGAGCTGGCGCTGGGTCTGCTGATTGCGGCGGCACGGAGCATCGTCGCCGGCGATGCCGCCATCCGCGCCGGACGCTTCCAGGAGAGCGTGCCGATCGGCATCGGGCTCGCCGGCAAGACACTCGGCGTGATCGGCTTGGGGCGGCTTGGTAGTCACATGGCGCGCTATGGCCGAGCCCTGAACATGAGCGTGCTCGCCTGGAGTCAGAACCTGACAGCCGAGAAGGCGCAGGCCGCCGGCGCCGAGCTGGTGTCGAAGCAGGACCTGCTGTCGCGCTCGGATGCGGTCAGCATTCATCTGGTGCTGTCGCCGCGCACGCGCGGCCTGATCAGCGCCGCCGATCTCGCCCAAATGAAACCTGGTGCGATTCTGGTGAACACCTCGCGAGGCCCGATCGTCGATGAGGCTGCACTGATCAACGCAGTCGAAGCGGGCCGCATCGTTGCCGCGCTGGACGTGTTCGACCACGAGCCGATGCCGCCAGACCATCCGCTGCGCCGAGCGCCCAACACGGTAATGACGCCGCATCTCGGTTACGGCGTGCGGGAGACTTGGGAGAATTTCTACCCGCAGATGGTAGAGAACGCGCTGGCCTTCCTGGACGGCAAGCCGGTGCGAATCGTCAATCCGGACGTGCTGGTGAAATAATAGAGGTTTTCAGTTCGTAGCCCAATTTCGCGGATTCGACTGCGGGCCAAGAAATCTTCGGCTGCCAAGCGCGTAACGGCGCACAGCCTGGGCGCGCGAAACCGGCCGCTGCCTGCCTCGCTGATCAATCGCGGTCTGTGGTCAGCGGCGCGACGGCGACGAGTCTGCACGGCACCCTCACCCCCAGACCGGGACAGATGCAGCCTCACCCAATGCCGGCGAGCTCTCGCCACTCCTGCTCGGTGACCGTCCGCACGCCCAACTCCGTCGCTTTACGGGCCTTCGATCCGGCATCGGCGCCGACCACGACAAGGTTGGTCTTGCGCGAGACGCTGTCGGTTACCTTGGCGCCCAATGCCTCGGCGCGCGCCTTCGCCTCGGGGCGCGTCATCGTCTCCAGCGTGCCGGTAAAGACGACCGTCTTGCCGGCGAGCGCTGTCGCCTCCGTGGCGACCGAAGCTGCGTCCTCGATTCTCAGCTCGCCGGCGAGTTCGTCCAACGTGGCCAGATTCCGCGGCTCGGCGAAGAAATCCGCCAGTTCCTCGGCAATTGCCGGGCCTATCCCCACGATGCTGCCCAGTTCCTCGCGCGCATCAGAACCCACAGTCGTCGCCGCGATCATCTGTTCCCGCCAATTGGCGAAGCTCCCGTAATGCCGGGCCAGAAGTTGCGCGTTGCGCTCGCCGATACGCCGAATCCCAAGTGCGTAGATAAGCCGCGCCAACGGAATACGCCGCCGTGCCTCGATGGCCCGCGCGAGATTACGCGCTGAAACAGCTCCCCACCCCTCGCGCTGCGCGATCTCTGCCTCGCGCGCGGGCAGGCGGAACAGGTCGGCGGGGCTGCTCAGCCAACCCTCGGCGTAGAACTCCTGGATGGTCTTCTCGCCCAGGCCGTCGATGTCGAAGGCCGGGCGCGAGACGAAATGGATCAGCCGCTCGACCCGCTGGGCCGGGCAAATCAGGCCGCCGGTGCACCGCCGCACTGCTTCGCCGGGTGGGCGCACGGCATGGCTGCCGCAGGCCGGGCAGGTTTCCGGGAACCTGAAGGCCCGCGCACCCCGAGGCCGACGGTCCGCCACCACCGCCAGGACCTGAGGGATCACGTCGCCGGCGCGCTGGATCAGCACGGTGTCGCCGATGCGGATGTCCTTCCGCTCGATTTCGTCCTCGTTGTGCAGCGTGGCGCGCTGCACCAGCACGCCGCCGACATTGACCGGCTGCAGCTCGGCGACCGGCGTCAGCGCGCCGGTGCGGCCGACCTGGATGCGGATGTCGGTCAGCACCGTGGTCGCCTGCTCGGCGGGGAATTTCCAGGCGATTGCCCAGCGAGGCGCGCGGCCGACGAAGCCCAGGCGGCGTTCCAGCGCCAGGTCGTCGATCTTGTACACCACACCATCGATGTCGTACCCCAGGTCGGCGCGGGCGGCGGCCATTTCGGCCTGGAAGCCCGCGGCTTCGTCTTCGCCGGCCAGCCGGCGTGAGAGGGGGTTCACCGTGAATCCCCAATCGCGCAGGCGCTGCAAATACTCCCAATGCGTCGCGGCCGGTGCTTCGCTGGCCTCGCCCATGGCGTAAGCGAACAGCGAGAGGGCGCGGCCGGCGGTGATCTTTGCGTCTAGTTGGCGCAGGCTGCCGGCGGCGGCATTGCGGGGATTGGCGAAGACGCGCTGACCGGCAGCGGCTTGCGCCTCGTTCAGAGCCAGGAAGTCGGCTTTGGTCATGAAGACCTCGCCCCGGATCTCGATCAGCGCCGGGGCATTGCCTTTCAGGCGATTTGGCACCGCCTTCATAGTGCGCAAGTTGGCGGTGACGTCCTCGCCCTCGGTACCGTCGCCGCGGGTGGCGCCGGTTGTCAGGCGGCCGTGCTCGTAGGTCAGGTTGATCGACAGGCCGTCGATCTTCGGCTCTGCCACCATCGCCAGCCGGGGGCCGGCGGCCAATCCCAGGAACCGCCGCACGCGAGCGCAGAATTCGGCGAATTCCTCCGCGCTGAGGGCGTTGTCCAGCGACAGCATGGGCGCGCGGTGACGCAACTTGGCGAAGCCGCCCTCGGGCGCGCCGCCGATCCGGGCGGACGGCGAATCGGGCCGGATCAGGTGAGGGAAATGTGCCTCGATTCCGGCGTTGCGCCGGCGCAGGGCATCGTAGTCGGCGTCGCTGATCTCCGGCGCGTCAAGCTGATGGTAGGCGCGATCGTGGTGCGCGATCTCTGCCGCCAAGGCCTTCAGCTCGGCGGCGGCTTCGTCTTCAGTCAGCTCTTCGACAGGGCGAAGCTGCCCACGGGTCGTGGCCATCGCGGATCACTACCGCTTGCCGCCAAGATGCTCGAGCAGCACCAGCGCACCGGGCATCTCAGCCCGCTTCTTCTCCAGCAGTTCGGTGCCGCCAACGGCGTACACGGCGACCGCCGCCAGCAGTTCGCGCAGCTTCCGGGGCGCGGTGGCGTCGAACGGCAGCACGGCACCCCCGGTGCGTCGTGCCATGTCGAGGAACGTCTCGGCATCCAGCCGCGCCGCCGGGTTGGTGGTATCATGCAGAACGATCAACTTGATGCCGCGAAGGCCCAGCGCATCGGCCAGCATGCGTCCCTGACGGAGCGATTCTTCATAGACATCACCGATATACACAATCACCCGCACACCCGGCCGCGCCAGGCTTGTGCGCAGGATCGCCAGCATCCGCGTTCGGCCGGCGATGCAGGTGATGCCGGCAGCGCGGTCGCGCAGTGTCCTGGCGTCGGTGGTGAAATCGGTGAAGGTGTGCAGGTGCGAGCCGCCGTGCACGGCGAGCGCCACGTCCAACTCGCCCGGAAGCGCCTGCACCAGCGCATCGGTGACTTTGCGCGCGGTAGCCCAGGCAGGCTCGCGCGAGGCGGTAGCGTCGAAGCCGAACACCAGGCGCGGCCGCCGCGGCACATCCTCAGCGGGGGGAGCCAGCGACCCGGCCGGCTTCGGCACCAGCGCCGAAGCCGCGGTCAGCCACCCACGGACGCGAGCCACCAGCCCGGGCGGCTTCGGCGCGCCGTCCGTGTAGGGCACGAGAACGAAATTCTGTCCGCGCTCAGGCATCAGGCGATCTCGTATCCGATGCTCATGGCGGCTCGGCGCACCGCTTCGGCGAACCAGGCGGCGCAGCTTGCCGGCACGACCACCTCGAAGCTTGGGGCGTCGTCGCGTTGATACAACAGGCAGGCCAGCTCCGCGACCGGCGTGGCCGCGACATGGCCGGCGTGGAAGGCACGGGCGTGCAGGTCCAGGCGGCAGATGCGGGCGAGCACGCCGCGCGCCCTGTCGCCCGACAGCAGCAGCACTGCCCGCCCTTGTGTCTGATCCACCACGGAGCCGGCATCGCCGCACGCGTCCTTCACGCGCCGGGAGAACGTGCCTGGTTCGGCGGGCGGCGCCATCAGCACCCACGCCGAGGGCTGCATCCACAAAGCGGTCAGCTCGCCGGCGGTGGCGGCGCGGCCGGGCGGCGGCAGGTCCAGGCCGAATGCGCTGCGCATGGCGCCGGCCAGTGCGTCCGAGTGCCCGCGCCGCGCCGATAATTGCACCAGCGAATATCGGCGAGCCGTGATCCGCACCGGCGTATCGGTCGGTGCGCCGTGCCGCCCGGCCGGCAAGGCGGCACCGAACGGACAGGCAGGCTCAGGCGCGGACACGCGCGTTCTCCGGATCGACGAAATGCGGGCTGACGATCTCGACTTCGGTCGACTCGTTCTTCAGCGGGAAGGCTGCTTGCAGGCGGGTGCCGATCCGTCGCTCGGCACCGCTCAGCAGCGCGAGGCCGATCCACCGCTCCAACTCTACCGAGCGGGTAACGCTGCTGACCCAGCCGAGACTTTTGGTGGTTCCAGGCTCAACCAGATGCGCGCCCGCCCGCAGCTCGGTCGTGTGGTCCGCCGGCATGACCCCGACCAGTCGCGGGCGGTCCGGATCGGTCAGGCCGGCGCGCCCGGCCAGCGCGCGGCCGATGAAATCCCCACGCGGCTTCAGCATGCGCCCAAGCCCGAGATCCGCCGCCGTGGTCTGGCCATTCAGCTCCGGCCCCGCGACGTGGCCTTTTTCGATGCGCAGCAGCCCAAGCGCTTCCACGCCATAGGGCTGGATGCCGAACGCCGCGCCCGCCTGCAGGACCGCTTCCCAGACAACAAGGCCATAGCCCCAAGGCGTGGCGACCTCATAAGCCAACTCTCCGGAGAAGCTGATGCGGAACACCCGCGCCGGGCAGTCCGCGACCTCGGCGTCGCCGACCGCCATGAAGGGGAACGCCGCATTCGACAGGTCGAGGCCGCGCACCACCTGAACCAGCGTCTCGCGCGCCCGTGGCCCGGCGATCGACATCGACGCGAACGTGTCGGCCACCGAGGCAATCTGCACATCCAGCTCGGGCCAGCATGTTTGCAGATGAAACTCGAGATGCGCCATCACCGCCTCGGCGTTCGCCGTCGTGGTGGTAACGAAGAAACGATCCGCCGCCAGCCGGGACACGGTGCCGTCGTCGAAGGCGATGCCATCGTCGCGCAGCATCAATCCATAACGGGCACGGCCAACCGCCAGGCTGGACATCGTATTGGTATAGACCCGATCGAGGAACGTCGCCGCGTCGCTCCCCTGCACGTC
>Ga0335075_10013537_pt1 | contig 12277 bp, 12 predicted proteins | sample Lox_Sample_24_FD_206723 | JGI IMG/M metagenome (GOLD analysis project Ga0335075, IMG submission 206723) | Soil microbial communities from Loxahatchee National Wildlife Refuge, Florida, United States - Lox_Sample_2.4 | ecosystem: Environmental > Terrestrial > Soil > Wetlands | place: USA... | reverse complement strand
CGGTACCGGTCAGCCGGAATCGCTTCCCGGTGCCGCTGTGTGTCTTCATCTTCGGCATCGTCGCCGTCGTCTCCGTTTCTAAGTCTCTTACCGCGGCGTTCACCACGGTGCGGCCAAGGCGCGCAGCTCTCACTGTCCCCGGCGCCTTGCGGCGGATCCGGGGGGATCGTCCCCCCGAAGGTAACGCTGCGCCGGGGATCACTCCGGGCCCCGGGTGCCGGTTAGGCCGGACCCGGTACCGCGGCGCCGTCGGCGGCTGGCTCGGCTGCCTCGGGCTCGGAAGCCCCCGCCGCATCCACGCGCGGGCTGGGCACTGACCTATTGTGCGATTGCCCGGCGTGTGCCTTGGTCTCGCTCTTCTTCTTGTGCGGGCCGATCACCATGATCATGTTCCGCCCGTCCTGCTTGGGCTGCGACTCCACGAAGCCGAGCTCCTCAACGTCCCCTGCGAGACGCTGCAACAAGCGGAAGCCCAGTTCGGGCCGTGACTGCTCACGTCCCCGGAACATGATCGTCACCTTGACCTTGTCCCCCGCCTTGAGGAACCGCTCGACGTGGCCCCTCTTGGTGCCGTAGTCGTGCGGGTCGATCTTCGGCCTGAGCTTGATCTCCTTGACGATCGTCTGGGTCTGGTTCTTGCGCGACTCCCTGGCCTTGACCGCGGCCTCGTACTTGAACTTGCCGTAGTCCATGAGCCTGGCGACCGGGGGCCGTGCGGTGGGCGCTACCTCGACCAGGTCGAGGTCCGCCTCCTGGGCAATCTTGAGTGCCTCGTTGATCGAGACGATCCCGATCTGTTCTCCCTTCGGTCCGACCAGCCGGACTTCGGAAGCACGGATGCGCTCGTTGATACGCGCTTCGGCGCTGATGTGACCTCCATGAGCCTATCTCCCGCGGCCGGCGTTTCCGGCCACGGCACGTGCCTCGCCCACGGCGTTTCCCGGTGCCAGTCCCGATCCGACGCCGCCCGCGGGGGGCGGATCGGACGGTACTGCACACGAGAAAGCCCCGCGAGCGATGCGCTCCGCGGGGCAACCACAAACTACGGCGCTGTCCCGCCGGCCCCTCAGGGCCGCGGACTACGCCGTGCCGCCGATCCCGGCGACGCACGCGCTCTCGCGCCATAACATCGCTGGGACTGGCTGGCCAGACCCGCCTGCCTCGGTGTAAACCGGGCTGACCGGGTGGGAGGTGGTCCTCCGCTTCGCGCGCCCGGCACCGAAGCACCGGGCTGTAACAATCAACACTAACAGCACTTGGCCGCATCGTGGTATTCCCGCCGGGATAGGGCAACATGTCCCGGGGGCTGTGGCCACGGACCGTTCCGTATAAAGATTTCTTAGTTGAGCACGCGGTTGGTGAAGGTACGGATGCCCAGGTAGCCGAAGACCACGGTGCCGCCGACCAAAGCGAGCAGCACGGCCCACAGCGGCATGTGGCCGAGCACCGGGGTGAGCACGGCCCGCAGGCCCTCAGACATGTACACCATGGGGTTGACCAGGACCGCGATCTGCAGCCAGCGGATGTGGTGCAGCGCCGACCAGGGATAGTAGACGCAGCCGAGCATGGTGGCGGGCAGCAGGATCACCGCGAACAGCATCTGCATCTTGCGCGGGTCCATGGCCGTGCCGAGCAGCAGCCCGAGCGAGGCGGTCAGCAGCGACGCGGCGGCCAGGATCACGACCAGCAGCGCCCAGTTGGTCACGTGCACGTGCGGAGCCTGGCCCGAGGCGTGTACGAACAGCACGATCGGGAACACGATGCAGGCGCCGATGAACGACTGGACCGCGCCGGCCACGATCTTCTGGATGGCAAGCACCCGGATCGGCACCGGGGCAAGTGCCCGGTCCTCGATCGTGCGCTGCCAGGAGAACTCCATGACCAGCGGGAACGTCACCGCCATGATGCCCTGCATGAGCAGCATGGAGGCCATCAGGCCCGGCACGAGGATCGTGGCGAAGTTGATGCCGCCCCTGACGCTCGCCCCAGCGGCCGCGGCGCCGCTCCCGAGGTTGAAGCCGCCGCCGATCTTGGGGAACACGTAGGCGAAGACGAACACGAAAAGCAGCGGTTGCATGACCGCCCGGGTGAACAGGGAGATGGCGTTGCGCCTCAGCACCCGGAACTCCCTGGCCATCATGGCCCGGAACGTCCGCAGCGTGGTAGGCCGCGGTACCGGGGCATCGTCGATCAGGGCCGCGATCTCGGCCGACGAGGGTACTCCGGCGGGCTCCGTCGCCTGGGCGGGCGACCTGCTTGTCGTGGTGGCCATTACTCTCGGTACTCCCGTCCGGTCAATGTGAGGAACACGGTCTCCAGGCTGGGTTTGAGCTGGGTCGCGTCGCGGACGGTCAGCCCGGCGGCCGACCCGGCGGTGACGAGTTCGCCGAGCACGCCCTCGGGTTCGCGGGTGAATACCCGGACGAAGTCGCCGTCGGACTCCACCTTGGTGACTCCTGGACGCTGGCCGAGCCCGGCTCGCGCGGCCAGGTCATCCGGAATCGCGTTCTCGTACCTGACCGTGATCACCGTCTCCGCTCCCGCGCCGTCCTTGAGCTCGTTCACGGTGCCCGAGGCGAGCACCTCGCCGTGGTCCATGACGGCGATCTCCTCGCACAGTGCCTCGGCTTCTTCCATGTAATGAGTGGTCAGCAGGATGGTCTGCCCCTCGGCGTGCAGCACGCGGAGGATGTCCCACAGGTTCACCCGGGTCTGCGGGTCCAGGCCGGCCGTGGGCTCGTCGAGGAACAGCACGTCTGGCCGGTGCACCAGGGCGCGGGCGATGAGCAGCCGCCTGGCCTGGCCGCCTGACAGGTCGGTGGACATCGCCTTGCGCCGGTCGGCCAGCCCGAACACCTCGAGCAACTGCTCCGCGCGGCGCGATGCCTCGCGCAGGGTCAGGCCGAAGAACCGGCTACGGAACTCCAGGTTCTCGGCCACGGTCAGCTGCATGTCCAGTGTGTTGTTCTGGGTCACGACGCCGATCCTGCGCTTGACCCCGACCGGGTCGGCCACCACGTCAAGGCCGGACACCCAGGCCCGGCCGCCGGTGGGCAGGATCAGCGTGGTCAGCATCCCGATCGTGGTGGACTTGCCCGCGCCGTTCGGCCCGAGCAGCCCGAAGAACTGGCCGGAGGCGACGGACAGGTCGATGCCGCGCACGGCGTGCACGTCCCCGCGGGACGACTTGTAGGTCTTGCGCAGATCCTCGGTGCGGATCGCGTACTCGGCCGATTCCGTCATGATGTCAACCTATGTTGACGAGAGCCTGGTGTCAACTTTGGTTGACGGCTTCGGGCCACCGGCCGCGCTCCTTCCTGGTCAGTTCGCTGAACTGGCCGATCATGTCGACGAAGAACTTGCGGATGACCGGCTCGTCGGCCGGGCTCACGAAGTCGAACGCGGCACGCCACTGAGGCCCGGCCAGCGCCTGGTAGTCCTGGCAGATGCGCCTGCCCTCCTCCGTCACGTAGAGCCTGACCACACGCCGGTCCCCTGGGTCCCGGCGCCGCTCCACGTAGCCCTCGCGCACCAGCGTGTCGACCACAGAGGTCAGCGTGCCTGGCGTCGACCACCCGCGGGCCGCCACGTCGCTCGACTTTAGCCCGTCGGCGTCAAGCAGCACCCGCAACACGCCTAGCCCGGCCGGGCTGATGCGCAGGCCCGCCTGGGCCAGCGTGCTGGCATAGAAGGCGCCCATGACCCTGGAGGCGGCCAGCAGCAGCGCCTGGAACGGCGCGTCCTCGGGAATGCCATCCGCCGGATCCCCGCAGATCCATCCTGAGAACGCGGCGCCATGGTCTTCAGCCCCCTGCATGGCGATAGTCTCCACCACAGCTATTTCCATGTCAAATGATTTGAGGTCAAAATTCCCGAGCCCAACCCCTGTGCTCTGCATTTCTCCCCGAGAGCCGACCCCTATGCTCTGCTCTCTCCCCCGAGCCCACCCTTATGCTTAGGCGGAGTGAGTAGCGTCACAAGCGAGCAGGGCCAGTCCCTCCCGGACAAGTCGGCCTCGCTCGCGACGGTACCCGGCCCCCGCACGCCGCGCTGGGCCGGATGGCTCGTCATGGGCTTGTACCTGCTTGCTTCCTTCGCGTTGACCTGGCGGCTGTGGGCCGATCCGGCCGGGCGGATGGTGGCAGGCAACCCCGGGGACATCAACCTGTTCGCCTGGTTCATGCGGTACAGCGCCACCGCCGTCTCGCATGGCCGGCTCCCGGCGCTGGTCACGACCGGGCTGAACGCGCCACAGGGCATCAACCTGATGTGGAACACCTCGGCGTTGCTTCCCGGTGTCGTGCTGGCCCCCGTGACGCTGCTGGCCGGGCCGCAGACCAGCCTGACCATCCTGCTGACCGCCGGGTTCGCCGGTTCCGCGGCCAGCTTGTTCGTGGTGCTGCGCCGGTGGGGCGCCAGCGTCACCGCGGCCGGGATAGGCGGCGCGGTGTACGGTTTCTCCCCCGCTCTGCTCGCCGCGGGCATCGGCCACTTCCATCTCCAGTTCGCGGTTTTGCCTCCGCTGATCATCGACGCGCTACTGCGGATCCTCACCGGCCGCGGCCGCGCGGGCAGGTCGGCCCAGCGGTCAGCGCTGCGGTCCGCCCTGTGGTCGGGGCTGTGGCTCGGGCTGCTCGTCGCGGCGCAGCTGTTTACCGGGGAGGAGTTGCTGGCCGACACCGGCGTGGCCGCGGCGGCGGTGGTCGCGGTCCTGGTCATCGGCCATCCGCGCGCGACGTTCGGGGCGGTGCGCAGCCGGGCCTGGCCGATGCTTGGTGGCCTGGGCGTAGCCCTCGCCATCGCCGCGGCCGCCTGCGCGCGGGCCTTGTGGGTGCAGTTCCGCGGGCCGCTGGCCTCGCACGGCAGCCCCTGGGTGGTCAGCGAGTTCCACAGCTATCCGTACGCATTCGTGACCCCCTCGGCTGGGCTGCTGTTCCACACCAGGGCCAGCGCGGCGGTGGTCGGGGTCTATCCCGAGCCGCTGCCTGAATACCTGGCCTACCTGGGCTGGCCGCTGCTCGGCGTGCTTGTCGTCGCGGCGATCTGCTTCTGGCGGGATCCGAGGGTTCGGGTGGCCGCCGTGACCTTCGCGCTGCTCGAGCTGTTCTCGCTTGGAGTGGTAAGCGAGACGGCGGGCGGCTGGCACTACCCGGCCTCGATCCTGCCATGGCACTGGCTGGCGCACCTCCCTTTGCTCGCCGACCTGCTCCCCGACCGGTTGTCCATCCTGGCCGACGGCGCGGCGGCGGCGCTGCTCGCGTTCGCGCTTGATCGCGCGCGCGGACTTGGCTGGCGAGTCCGAGGGCACCGGGTGGCCGGGCTGCTCGCGACCGTGGTCGCGGTGCTGGCCGTGCTGCCGCTGATTCCGCGACCGGTGGCGGTGGCCGACGTCACCCCGCTGCCGGCCGGCTGGCGGGCCGCCTTCGCCGGGCTGCGGCTGACCGCCGGTGACCCCGTTCTTCTCATTCCCGATATCAGGCTGGGCCTGCGCTGGCAGGCCACCAGCGGCGTGCCAGGCTCGATGATCGGCGGCGGCGCGACCACCGAGCCAGGTCCCGGCGGCCAGGGCACCAGTTACGTCGACCAGAGGCGCCCGACCGCGAATTACCTCGAGCGGCTCTACCTCGGGTTGCCGAGCGGGTCCGGACCCTCGCGCGCGACGCTGCAGGCGGACCTCGCGTACTGGCAGCCAGCCGCGATCGTCGCCGTCACGACCCGGAACACGCGGCTCGGGCGTTACCTGACCGCCAAGTTCGGCCCGCCCACGATCAGCGTCGGTGACATGGTTGCGTGGCGGCAGCCCGCCCTGCGGGCCCCGCCCGGTAGGTTAGCTCCTTACGGAGGGAAGTGACGCGCATGTCTGGCCTGGAGATGATCGTCATCACCGGCGGGGCCGGGTTCCTCGGCTCGCACCTGTGCGAGCGGCTGCTGGCAGACGGCTGTTCGGTGACATGCCTTGATAACTTCTGCACCGGGACCCCGGCCAACGTGGCGCACCTGATCGAGAACCCCAGGTTCCGGCTGATCCGCTACGACGTCACCGAGTACCTGCACGTAGGCGGCCCGGTGGACGCCGTGCTCCACTTCGCCTCTCCCGCGAGCCCGGTCGACTATCTCGAGCTGCCGATTGAAACGCTCAAGGTCGGCTCGATCGGCACCATCCATGCGCTGGGGCTGGCGCGGCAGAAGGGCGCACGCTTCCTGCTCGCCTCCACCTCGGAGGTCTACGGCGACCCGCTGGTCCACCCACAGGGCGAGGACTACTGGGGCAACGTGAACCCAGTGGGGCCGCGCGGCGTCTACGACGAGGCCAAGCGGTTCTCCGAAGCGCTGACCGTGGCCTACGCCAAGAACCACGGCGTGGACACGAAGATCGTGCGCATCTTCAACACCTACGGTCCGCGGATGCGCCCGAACGACGGGCGCGCCATCCCCACGTTTATTCGCCAGGCATTGGCCGGCGAGCCGATAACCGTGTCAGGTGACGGCAGTCAGACCCGGTCGGTCTGCTACGTCAGCGACCTCGTGGAGGGCATCCTGAAGTTGCTGGAATCGTCGCATCCGGGCCCGATGAACATCGGTAATCCGGGCGAGCTGCCGGTGCTTGAGCTGGCGGAGATGATCCGGCGCATGACGGGATCGCAGTCGCCGATCACCTTTACCCCGCGCCCGCAGGACGATCCGATGGTGCGCCAGCCGCGGATCGACCTCGCCCGCCAGGTTCTCGGATGGAAGCCGCAGATCAGCCTGAACGAAGGCCTGGCGCGCACGATCGAGTGGTTCCGGGCGCCCCGAGGGCGAGCGGGAGATACCACATGAGCGGGGCGGCGAAGCTGTCCATCCTGATCCCCGTGTACAACGAGGCCAGGACCGTGGAGACCTTGGTCAAGCGGGTCCTCGATGTCGGCTTCTCCTGCCCGGTTGAGATCATCATCGTCGATGACGCCAGCACCGACGCGACCGCCGAGATCCTCAGCCGCTTCCACGATGAGCGGCTGGTCAAGCTGCGGCATCCGGTGAACCGGGGCAAGGGAGCCGCGATCCGCACCGGGGTGGGCGCGGCCACCGGTGAGTTCATGGTGCCGCTCGACGCGGACCTGGAGTACCAGCCGGAAGAGATCCCCAAGCTGCTTGAACCCGTGCTCAGCGGCGAGGCCGAGGTGGTGTTCGGCAGCCGCAGCTTCGGCAGCCACGCTGCGTATTCGTTCTGGTACGTGATGGGCAACAAGGCGGTAACCACTTTCGCCAACGTCTTGTTCAACGCGTACATCGCCGACCTGGAGACCTGCTACAAGCTGGTGCCCCTCGACCTGCTCCGCAGCCTGCGGATCCGCTCCGAGGGGTTCGGCATGGAGGCCGAGATCACCGGCAAGCTGCTGGCCCGCGGGATTCGCCCGTTCGAGGTGCCGATCACCTACCGGGCCCGCAGCCGGGAAGCGGGCAAGAAGATCACATGGCGGGACGGGGTGGACGCGATCTGGATCCTGGCCAGGATCAGGCTGAGCACGTGGCGCGGGAACAGGCCGGCCTGACGTGAAAGCGCTCAGGGGCGACCGGCAGATCCAGTGCGACGTGCTGGTGGCGCTGTCGGGGTGCCGCAACCACCGCAAGTGGTTCGCCGAGTTCGCCCGGCCCTACCTGGGTGATCACCCGATCGAGATCGGCAGCGGTCTCGGCGACTACGCACGGCAATGGATCCCGCTAGTCGGGCGGTTCACCGCCACCGACGCGGATGAGGCCATGATCGTGGTGCTGAAAAGGGAGCTTGCCGGGTACCCGCACGTGGACGTGCGCCAGATCTGGCTGCCGACCACCGCCGTGGCCGAGCATTCCTGCCTTATCTCCTACAACGTGCTCGAGCACATCGAGGATGACGTCGGGGCGCTGCGCAGCATGGCCGGCCTGGTCAGGCACGGAGGGCACATCGTCCTGGTCTGCCCGGCGTTCCCGTTCGCGATGAGCCCAGTCGACGTCGCGACCGGGCACGTCCGCCGCTACACCACGCGAGCCATGAGGACGGCGCTGACCGGGGCCGGGCTCGAGGTGGTGGACCTGCGATACGCCAACTCCCTCGGTCTGGTCTGCTACTACGTGTTCACCAGCCTGCTGCGGCGGCAGCCGGCCAGCGGCGGCACGATGACGTTCTACGACCGGGTCGTGGTCCCGCTCGTTCACGGCGCGGAGCGGCTGATCAAGCGACCGCCGTTCGGCCAGTCCGTGGTAGCGGTCGCGCGGGTGCGCTAGTCCTGGGGACGCCAGTCCGCATAGTGTGCCGCGGCAGGTTTGCCCGTCAGCGCCTTCCCCTGGGTCGCCGTGAAGCCCCGGCACCCGCGGTTCCCGCCCTTCCGCGCATAGACCGGGCGAAACCTGACAGAGTGAACCCCCGGATTCAATGAACCCAGGGTTCAGCTCGTTCCCGGACGACACCAGCCCGGGCCGGACGCGGGGCGGTAGCCGGACAGCGGCCGCTAGCCGGACGCGGGGCGGTAGACCGTGGCGCCGTCGGCGCGGTAGGCGAAGCGGAAACCGGTGGCGGACAGGTACCGCGACAGGGTCTGGGCGTGGTCCTCAGGCTGCCACACCACGACCCAGCCGACGTGCAGCGTCCGCAGGTCAGCGCGGGCCGCAGTGATCTGCGCACGGCTCACCGCGTGGCCCAGCTGGGCGTTGTTGAGCTGGACATAGAAGAGGTGGCGTTTGATCGCGGCGATCGTCTGCGTGGGGACCCAGGAGGTGTAGCAGATGGCCCGCGGGTGACCGTCGGCGGTCGCCATCAAGATGGCCTGGGCGGCGGGCTCGAGGCCATAGGAGGGCACGTTGTCCAGCCCGAACGGCACGTCGACCACGATCGAGTCCGAATGGTCGGCGGCGATCGGGCGGTCCAGGGCGGTGAACGTGGTGGGCATGACCGGCAGGCCGAGCGGAGTGCCCGTCCAGCCAGCTTCGAGGGCGCCGAGGAGCGCAACCACGATGATCAGCGGCCAGGCCCACGGTTTCCCGCGGGAGGCGCCGCTCCGGATCCCCTGCCCCGCCAGCCAGTCGACCGCCGCGCCGGCCAGCAGGGCGGCGCCGACCAGGCCGAGCAGGGCCAGCCGGTCCGCCTCGCGGAAAATCGACAGCCCAGGGACCCGGATGAACCAGGTGTACGGCATCAGCGCCGAGACCCGGACGCCTTGCCAGGTCTGGGCCAGCGGCACGTACCGGTGGTGGCCAACGTACAGCACCGGCCCGAGCGCCAGCGCGGCGCCGCCGAGCCAGAGCAGGAACAGCAGCCAGGCGCTTCGCCTGCGCCAGCAGGCGATCAGCCCAAGCAGCGCGAGCAGGCTGAGCACCACGCCGAACGTGTTGAGCGTCTCGAAGCGCGTCTGGAAGATGTAGAGATGGCCCAGCCCGGTCAGCCCGTCATCGGCCAGCCGGGGCGACGGCGCGAACAGGCTGCTCAGGTTGGCCACCCAGGTGGAGTAGCCGAGCGACGCGGCGCTCGCGGTGTTGCCGCCCGCGCGGGCCTGCTGGATCATCGCGACCAGCTGCGGGCTCGCCACCACGACGCCCACCACCCCGGCCGCCACTACCGCCCGCAGCCGGATCGCCGCCACCTCCCTGGCCCGCGAGACCGCCAGCCACGGGACCAGGGCGAGCGCGGCGACGATCAGCGCCATCACCGCCGACTCCTGGTTGACCAGCGCCGAGGCGCCGAGCACCACGCCGAGGATCGCGCCCCGGCCGATCGCGGGACCGCGGCGCAGCCGGACGGCAGCCTCCAGCGTCAGCGGCAGGAACAGCGTGCCGTATGCGATGTTGATGTGGTACCAGTCCTGATAGGTCAGCATCGCCGACAGCCCGAAGAACGCCCCGGCCGCTATCGCGCCAGGCAGCGTGCGCAGCCACAACCGGGCCACCCGGTACATCGCGTAGCAGGCCAGGCCAGGCAGCACGATGATCAGCAGGTTGTAGGAGGCAGAAGGACCGAATGCCAGCGTGACCGGGGTCATCAGCGCGCCGAGCAGCGGCACGAGCGTGTGGTACCCGAGCTGGAGCCCGGCCGGGGCGGCCAGGTACGCGGTGGACCACGGGTTGTGCAGGTGGATGATCTGGCGGGCGACCCACCACATGTCCCACACGTAGATCGCCACGTCCCGGCTGGCGGGCAGCTTGCCTGCGAGGTAGGACGCCAGCGGCCAGGTCGCCGCGACCCCGGCGGCCAGGTATGCGGAAAGCACCGCTATCTCCCGCGCCCAGGGGCGACCAGCGGCGGCCCTCAGCCGCTCCGGTCGTCCTGCCGCTTCCCCTTGCTGGCCGGCCACCTGCCGCTGGACCATGACCGAAGCCTAGTGGGCCCGGCCTACTCGGTCCTGGGCGGCACGGTCCCGGGGGGCTCAGGTTGTCAGCAGCACGCGGAGGCTGGCGGCCTGGCGTTGCAGCTCGGCGTCGGGAACGGGGTCGGGTGAGAACATCTGGGCCCACTCGATCGGCCCTCCCGGCGCCGGATCATCCAGGTACCGCGGCACCACGTGGGTGTGCAGGTGCGGGAGTGTGTTACCCAACGTCATGTAGTTGAGCTTGACCGGGGCGAACTGGGCCCGGATCGCACGGCCCGCCGCGAGCACCTCCTGCCAGTACCCGCACGCCTGCTCCGGGCCTAGGTCGGCCGGCTCCGCGACGTGCTCGTGCCGCCATATCACCACGCAGTAGCCCGGCAGCCGGGTCCGGCGCTCCAGGTTCACCTCAGCGAACTGTCCGGTGAAGACGTGCACCGAGTAGTCGTTGTCGCCGTGGCCGACGGAGGCGCACATCGGGCAGTCCCGCCCGGCCATCCGCTCAGCCCAGTCGCCGGGCCACCCTCGGTCAGCCATGCCCGCGCCCCGCTCCGCCCATGGAGCCGATGGTAGCCAGGTGCGATGCGGATCACATAGGCCGCGGGCCGCGGGACCACGCGGCGTGGGTCATGCTTTTCTCGGTGAAGTTCTCCGAGGCGCTCGTGCTGCTGGCCGCAGGGACGGTGGGCGGCATCTTCAGCACGGTGGTGAGCATCGCCTCGCTGGTGACCTATCCGGCGCTGCTCGCGCTGGGCGTGCCGCCGCTGTCGGCGAACATGACAAACACGGTGTCGCTGGTGCTCACCGGGGCAGGCTCGGTAGCCGGGTCCCGGCCCGAACTCGCCGGGCAGGGCCGCCGCGTGCTGCGGCTCGGCGTCGTCACGGCGCTCGGCGGCGCGGCCGGAGCCGCGATTCTGCTGGTAACGCCGGCGAACGCGTTCACCATGGTCGTCCCCGTGCTGATCGGCGGCGCGTCGCTTGTGCTGCTGGCCCAGACCAGGATCAAGAAGCTGGCGCCGAGCGCGGCCCCGGGTACCCGGCGGCGCGTGGCGTCCGGCGCGGCACTGTTCGCGGTGGCCATGTACGTCGGGTACTTCGGCGCGGCGGCCGGCGTCATGCTGCTCGTGGTGCTAAGCGCCATGATCGGCGAGCCGCTGGTCAGGGTCAACGCGATCAAGAACGCGGTTTCCGGCATGGCGAACGCCATGGCCGCGGCGGCGTTCGCGCTGTTCGGCGACGTCAGGTGGCAGTTCGTTGTGCCCCTCGCCGCGGGTTTCCTTGTCGGCGGATGGATCGGTCCCAAGATCGCCCGCCGGGTCCCCGCCGCGCCGTTCCGCGTCTTCGTCAGCCTGTGCGGGCTGGGCCTGGCAGTGAGGCTCGGCATCAGCGCTTACCGGTGACGTCACCGATATCGGGGAAAATAAAGTAAGCGCGTCTCATGGTGCGAGACATCGTGACAAAATACTCCGTGCTAGTGAGTCGGCACTAAGGGTTGACTTAGGAGCTCGAGCATGCTGGTACTTGTCATCGTTGTCCTTGCCGTCGGCTACCTAGTGTCGCTGCGCCTTCACCCGCTCAGGAAGTGCCCACGGTGCAACATGAGCGGCAGGCACTTCGGCGGCGTCTTCTCCTACGCGTACCGGCGCTGCCGTAGGTGCGACGGACGCGGCCAGCTCGACCGCATCGGCACGCAGGTCTTCTACGGCGGGACGGGGAACACCGGGGTCTTCCCGAAGAAGTAGCGCCGGGAGGCAGCCCGCACCGCGCCCCGCCCGAGGGCGGCGGCTAAGGCGTGACGATGATCTTGCCGACCACGCCGGCCTCGGCCGCCTCGTGCGCGGCCGCCACGGCGTCCAGCGAGAACTTGTGCACGGGCAGGCCGGTGAGATCCCCCGCGGCGAGCGCCGCCGTGATGTCGGCGGCCGCGCGTTCAAGCGCGTCCTCCGGGAGGCGGTAAAGCA
>Ga0335075_10013536_pt1 | contig 12277 bp, 10 predicted proteins | sample Lox_Sample_24_FD_206723 | JGI IMG/M metagenome (GOLD analysis project Ga0335075, IMG submission 206723) | Soil microbial communities from Loxahatchee National Wildlife Refuge, Florida, United States - Lox_Sample_2.4 | ecosystem: Environmental > Terrestrial > Soil > Wetlands | place: USA... | reverse complement strand
TAGCGGCCTGCGCGGTACTAGGCCTGTTCGCCCTGCGGCCCGGTCTCACCGGGGCGCTGCTGATCCTTACCGCCACCGGTGGGCTGTGCTGTTACCAGCTGGCGGCCAATGCCGCCTTCGTCACGGCCGCCCCGGTGGACCGGCGGAGCCAGGCGTTCGGCATCGCCCAGGGGGGAATCACTTTGGGCCAGGGCACTGTAATGATCATGGCCGGTGCTGCGGCGGTCTGGCTGTCGCCAGAGACCGTGATCGCGGTCGTTGGCGGGCTGGGAGCGCTCGCCGCGCTCGCCATCGCCGTGACCAGCCCGAAGGCGCAGCAAACTCGCTAGGGGTACAGGAGTCAGGCCTTAAAGCGCCTAGCCGAGCTGGCCCGGCTGGGCGAAGTCCAACCGTTACGGACTAGTTCCATGCCTTGCTGCGCACCGCTGCCTCCTCCCCGCGCGGTCCCTCACCCATCGGCTGGGCGCCACGTCAGACACCAGATGAAGTGCTACACCACTAGTTCCATGCCCTGCCGCGCATAGCCATTTCCTCTCCGCGGTCCCGTTACATCAATCCAATGTCGCATGAAACGTAAGGATTGGATAGCAGCGTCGTCGACGCCGGCAGAACGCCCGCGGCGGCCTGGATCCGCGACGGCAGTGGACAGCGTGCAACCATCGGTTGCATGTCTCGGCCAGATGTGCAACTATTGGTTGCAGGTCGGGTCCGCACTGGACCTGGCAACTCGGCGACTGGAGGCCAGGCAATGAACGCACGCGCGGACATGATGACGAGCTTTACCTACACGATCTACATCCACGGCACGGCCGAGCAGGTCTGGCGAGGTCTCACCGACCCGGCCATGACGAAGCGCTACTGGCGGCACCACAGGGCCGGTCCGAAGACGTTCCGTTCGGACTGGCAGAAAGGTTCGACCTGGGACCTGGAACACAAGGATGCCGGGCTCGTCGTGATCGACCCCAAACAGGTGATCCTCGTGTCCGATCCCTACCGCCGGCTGTCCTACACCTGGCACTCGTTCACACCCGGATGGGCCGCCGAGGTCGGCATGGACGACGCAACCGCTGAGGCCTGGCGGGCCGAGCCCCGCTCGAAGGTCGGCTTCGACCTAGAGGACGTCGGGCAGGGCGTGGTAAAGCTGACCGTGACCCACGACGGCTTTTCGCCCGGAAGCCGCGTCCTGCCGGCCATCTCGGAGGGCTGGCCTGCCGTCCTGTCGAGCCTGAAGACGCTCCTTGAGACCGGGAAGGCCCTGTCTGCCACCTAGGCTGCGCCCCGGTTTCAGCGGCGGCGGGCAGTGACGAGCCACGCGCGGGAGCCGAACCAGACACCGTCCTGGCCCAGGTGCGCGGCCAGCATCTCCCGCAGCCGTCCCAGCGCGCTGGCCGCGCTGGCCGCGCCGGCGTGATCCAGCCGGCCGAGCGCTTGGCGGGTGCAGGCGAATCTGCGGACCCAGTCCAGTGCGGCGGCTACGTCCGGGCCGTAGTAGACCGGCTCGTCGACGTCGGTGAAGGTGACCCCGGCAAACCCGGCAGCGTTCAGGATCGCCGTCACGGCCGGCGGGTCGGCCAGGGAGAACGCCGCCGATCCCGCGGACGCGGTGGCCGCTGATCCGCCGGGTCCGGCCAGGGCCTGACGGATGGCGACATCCCACTCGTTGCGATCGCGGGCCTGCCAGACCATCATGACCAGCCGCCCGGCCGGTCGCAGAGCCTGCCCGACGTTGCCGAACGCGGCGAGAGGGTCGGCGAAGAACATCGAGCCGAACCTGCTGACAGCCAGGTCGAAGTGGTCCTGCGGGAAGAGGTGGACTTGCGCGTCGGCGCACTCGAAGGCGACATTGCCTATTCCCCGCGCCCGGGCGAGCTCGCGGGCCCGCTCGACCGCGGGCGCAGAGATGTCAACCCCGAGCGCGCTGCCCGCGTATGCCATGCGAGCCACCTCACAGGTCGTCTGCCCGAGCCCGCACCCGATGTCCACGACATGCTCGTGCGGCTGGACACCCCAGGCGCGGCGCAGCACCTCATCGTGCCGCTGCACTTCGGCGTCGTAATCAAGGGGGCTGGCCTGGTGTCCGCCAGCCCCGTCCTGCCGCACCGCAGCCCCCTCGCCAAATCCGGTCACGCGCCGACCCCGGGCACCACCATCGGCCCGCTGCGCCAGCGCGGCAAGGCGGCAGCCCTGGCGCAGGCGGAAACGCGAGCTGGCCGGGGCTTGCCGATCCCTCCCGGTGGGTATGGCGACCCGGTCGGAAGGAGCGACCATGGAGATTGATACCGAATGTACCGCTCTGGTGGTCACCGACCCGCATGTGGACTACCTCTCGCCCGACGGCGTCGTGTGGGACCTCGTCGGCGAGCAGGTGGAGAAGAACGGCGTCGTCAAACATCTCGTCGCCCTGAAAGAGGCTGCTGAGCGGGCGGGCGTCCCCGTCTTCTATTCGCCGCACTACCTCGGCCACGAGTACGGCGGCTGGCGGCACCTGAACAAGATCGACAAGATCATGTTCGAGCGGCGCATGTTCGACGTCTCGGGCAAGGGAGCGGAGTTCTTGCCGGAACTTGCTCCCGGCCCCGAAACGATCGTGCTCTCGCCGCACAAGGCGCTATCGGGCTTCTGGGCGAACGACATCGAGATCCAGCTGCGCCAGCGGGACATCCAGACGATCATCCTGGCCGGGATGGCGGCCAATCTGTGCGTCGAGTCGCACCTGCGCGACGCGGCCGAGAACGGCTTCGACGTGATCGTTGTCAAGGACGCGACCGCCGGCCCAGGCGAGGCCTCGACGGAGGCTGCCTACGTCAACTACGGCTTCATCGCCAGCCAGGTGGCGACCACAGCCGAGGTCGTCAAGGCGCTCAAGGCCGCGGCCCGCTTGCACGCATAGACGGGCCCGGCCCAATCCGGCCCTGGCCGGATCAGCCTGGCGGCCCGGCGATCGGTCTGGCGATAAAAGCACTGAGCCTGGCTGCGCTGGTTCAGGCGGCTAGGTCCTGCTGCTGGCTGGCCCGTTCCGCAGCGACGCGGGCGTTCGCGAAACAGGCCCAGACGGCCAACTCGAGGTCGAACTTGTCGGCTAGGCCGTAGGGGATGATGGTGTCGGTGGTGATGTCGGCGTCGTGGCAGCGTGTCAGGTCGGCGTCGCTGCCGGGCAAGGCGGGGCCACCGGGCATGGGCTGGCCGTCGGGGCGGGTGAAGGCGAACCCGCCGCGGGCAGGGGTAATCAGGTAGCCGAGAGCGTGCACGATCACGTGATGCGCTTCGCACAGCAAGATCAAGTCACGCAGCCGGGTCTTGCCGCCCTTGGCCCAGGCGATGATGTGGTGGATGTCGGTACGCCGGGAGTTGCAGCCCGGGAACTGGCAGCGGGCCTTGTCGCGCTCGCGAACGGCGCGGCGCAGCGCAGGGGTGGCCCGGCGGTGCCGGCGTCCGGCGTCGAGCAGAGTGCCGTCGTGATCGTGCAGCATCCAGGACACTGTCGCATGGCAGGCGAGGGCCTGCGCGGCAGCGGGGCTGATGGCGGGGCCGTCGTCGAGGTGGCAGCGCGCCGGGTGGGCGGGGTGGGCTGTAGGCCGGTGGGCGGGGCAGGCGGGACTGGCGGGGGTGCCCGCGGCCGGGCCGCTGGGCGTCTCCGCGGAAACGCCCGGCTGCGCCGTGGCCGGGTCGCTGGCATCTGTCCCGATAGTGGTGAGGGCTTCGGGGCCGACGTGCACGATCACCTGGTAGATTTCCGGGTTGCCCGCGGTGGCGATCTTCCCGGCCAGATACGCCCCGGCCACCTCCACCAGCGCATCGGCCAGGCTCGCCCGGCAGCTCGCAGCGCCCCGTCCGGCATTCTCGGCGTGCGTGGTGTCCTCGGCGGTGTCACTGTGCGGGCGGTGCGGGTGCTCGCAGTCACCCGCGGCCGAACGCAGCGCCTGCAGCACCACCGCGCCGTCGGTCGCGGGCAGCTTAGCGCTGATAGTTACTGACCCGTCCTCGCCCACGTGGGCACTCACCCGCCGCGTCGCCCAGCTCGCCAGTTCGTCGGAGTCGGACGCTTTGCGGTGCGCGGCGACGAACCGCTCGCATTGCGCGGCAGTCATCGGCCCGGTGATCTCCGCCAGGCCCGCCTCAGTCGCCGTCGTGGCGACCCGGGTCAGCGCCCGCACCTTGGCATACGACATCCGCCCGGCCGCGAACTCCGCGGTGATGTGCGGCAGGCTGGCCAGCGCGCGGGCGACCCGAACCTGCTCGCGGGCTGTGCCGGAGGCGACCTGGCACTTCCACGCCAGCCACGCTGCGCACGACGGCAGGTCCCAGGACGCCCAGCCGCGGCGGGCGTCGAACTCGGCGACCAGCTGCAGGAAGCGGCAGGTCCCGGCGGCAAGGTGCGCGGCCAGCTCGCAGATCCGCTCCTCCAGCCGCTCCAGCGGCACGAGCGGCACATCCGTGTCCTGCGGTCCCGGTTCGGCTAGGTCGCCCGTTCGGAAATTACCGGCTGTGCTTAACATAAGTTTTTCAGTCATGCGTTCATAGTAGATGGCGGTTCTGACATTCTCATCAAACAGAAATTCGAGATTGATAAGATGTGCCGTCAGTCCCACCAGAAACTGCAGAATTCGGCACCTAGCCAATCCTGCGTGTCGGCGCGCCAGGACAGGAACTCCCAGCCCGGCGCATGCCACTCGCGGCGGCTGGCGTTACTGCGGGTGAGGCCCTCCACCTCGGCGAGGTCGAGCGCTGTGCCGTAGCCCTCGACCGGCCACCGCCCCGCGATCTCCCCGGCCAGCTCTTCGGCCTGCGAGCACGGCACGATGATCGCATCTACACTCATCCGCGGGCTGTCGGGCCCCCTGGGGGCGACGAACCCGGCCAGTACCCCGCCGCGGCGCTCGGCCTGTTCAACCAGCCACTCCTCCGGCGGCTGGTCGTTGGGCCGCTCGCCGGGTTCCCAGTAGATGACCAGGGTGAGCGCCTCGCGGACAATCTCCGGCGGCGCGCCGGCGAACCACCATCCCACCTCGTGATCGGGACCCTCTTCCTCCACCAGCTCGGGACGGCAGTACGGCAGCAAAATCGTGGCTAAGCGGTCGGCAGCGTTCTGCTCGGTCATGGTCGTCTCCTCTGCAGCCAATGCAGGCGCCCCGGTCCGGATTCTGGCGAATGGCGCCCGTCTGCAGCCACGGTAAGAGCCGGGTCGGACAACGCTCCCGCCATGATCAGAAGCGAGCGGCTGGCCGGACTCGGGCCCGCGCCGTTCAGGAAGCACTGCGCCAGGCCGCGCACAGAACACGGCGGGTCACGCAGGGATCCCGCGCCTATGCCGGGCGGCAGCAGCAGGCAGCGCTCGCGGTCGCCGCCGCCCGGGAGGCGATACGCTGCCCCTCGCGAGCAGCCGGCACCGGAGTACCGCACGTGGTGCGCTGGGCAGCCCGTTCCCGCGGAGATGCCGCTCTGGGCCGAGGGATCGCCCGGCGCAAGACTCTGCTCCGGCATGTACCTGGCCCGGGCCCGGAATGCGCCGTGCCTGCTGACGGCGACTGTCCCGGACTTTCGACGGCCTGCGGGCAGCCGTACGGGCTTCGGCGTGCCGGTGTTCTGGTTACGTGCGTTCCTGCTGACTGCCCGATTAGGCGGTCTAGCGTGCGCAGCCGACGGCTGTCTCGGGCTGACGCCGGCTGCCCGCCGGGCCACAGGGTGCTCGTGGGATCTCGGGCGGTAGGCAGGCAACCTGATTCGCAAAACTGTCGTCCTAGCGGTGATCGCGAGGATTAGGAGGTTGCATGGATAAACGGCAGACGCGAGCCTTCGAAGAGTTCGCCGCCGACTCCGGAGCTGAGCTGCTGCGGATCGCGACATTGCTCACGCCCGACCCGCATACCGCCGAAGACGTCTACCAGGAAACGCTGCAACGGCTCGCCGCACGCTGGTCCCGGGTGGATAACCCCAAGGCGTTCTGCCGTCGGGTCATGCACAACATCGTCGTCGACCAGGCGCGGGCCCGGGCCCGGCGGCCGCACGAGCTACGCCTTTTCGACACCGGAGAGAAGATCGACCCGCGATCTGCGGATCCGCATCACTCCGTCGAGCTGTGGCCATCGCTACGCGCGGCCCTGGACAGCCTCACCGTGCAGCAGCGCACGGTCCTCGTGCTCCGCTACTTCGACGATCGCAGTGAGGCCGAGGTGGCCAGTCTGCTCGGCATCTCCGTCGGGACCGTCAAGAGCACGGCCTCACGCTCCATCGCGCACTTGCGTGACTTTCCCGGCCTGGCCGCCATCTTCACCCCTACTGACAGCATGCTGTGAAAGGACTGACAATGCCTGCCACCGATGAAGACATCATCCGTGACCTGCTGCACCGGTACACCGACCACGTGCGCCCGCCCGCGTCCATCGCGACCGAGGTCGCGGCCCGCCAGCGCCGCCGGGATCGCCGCCGCCGGGTCGCGTCCGTCGCGGCTACGGGCGCGGCGCTTGGCACCGCGGCCGGCGTGATAGCCGTCGTCCCAGGGCACTCGTCCTCGGCGCCCGGCGGCCCCGGCGCTCCCGGCGGGACACGGCCCGTGATCAGGCTGACAGCGGACCAGCGCGTGCTCTACCACCTCAGTTCCGTTGCGGCCAGGCAGCCGCAGGGCCAGGGCCGCTACGCGGTGATGAGCACGGAGGGGGACAACGTGAAGGACACCTCCGTCATCGACAGCCGCAGCGGGAACATGTGGTCCTATCAGGAGGGCAGCGACGGCTCTCCGTCCGGCAAGGGCTTCTCCGCGCGCTACTCACCGACCTCCGCGCAGTTCGCGGACATGCCGGTCGGCCTTGCCGCCTTGCGTGCCGCCCTCATCACCCAGTGGGACAGCGAGCACAAGCCGGTCCAGAACCCGCTGCGGACGAAGGTGCCTGGCCTCCGTGCCATCCCGGTCCCGCGCCCGGTCACGGTAACCGACGACGATAAGGCATTCCAGCAGGCGAGCGACATCCTCTGGAACCCGCTCGTCGGCCCGGCCCTGCGTTCGGCGCTGTACAAGGTGCTCGCGGCCGTACCAGGGGTGACGGTCAATCCCTCGGCGCGCGACAGCACCGGCCGGCCGGCCGTGGAGATCAGCCGCGTTGACGACAGCGGGCTGCCCGGCGGCAGGTCGGACGAGGACATCTACGCGACGTACGAAAGCCCCGCCACCGGTGCCGTCCTCGAATCGACGGTCACTTACCCGCCAGGCTCCGACGTCGTCACCCCCCAGGACCCGACCGGCAACAGCACAGTGGTCGACACGACCGTGTACCTGAGCGTCACCTGGGCTGACGTCATCCCGGCCGACCCCTACGGCGGCTGACCGGCCCACCCAGGCCGCGAGCGAGCGGGCGCGTCCTTCGTGATCACCCGGGGGACGCGCCCGCAACGTGGCGGCCGGGGACCGCCCGGAGTCAGTCGCGGCTGACGGATGCCCGGGTTGGCCAGGCGTCGCGGTGCGCGTTTGCGAAGTCCTGGAAGCTCCGCGGCGGTTGGCCGGTGAGGTCTTGGACGTCGGGGGTGATGCAGTCGTAGTCGCCGCGGCTGATCGCGATGTCCAGGTCGGCGGCGGTCCTGGCGAGGTTCCCCGGGAGTCCGGCCGCCGTCCAGCGCGCGGTGAGCTGCTCGGCGGTCAGGTCGATGTGGCGGATGGCCTGGCCGGTGATCTCGCTGAGGATCGCGGCGACCTGCGGGTAGCTGAGGGTTTCCGGGCCGGTCAGCACGTGGCGGGTGTTGGGCGGATGGGGTGCGAGCAGGGCTGCGGCGGCGGCAGCGGCGATGTCGCGGGCGTCGATGAACCCGACCCGGCCGTTGCCGGTTGCGGTGGCGATCTCGCCGTGCTCGCGCAGCGCGATCGCGGTGGGGTGGGTGCCGGTGAAGTTCTGCATGAACCACGAGGGCTGCAGGATGGCGTATTCCGGGGCGCTTTCCTCCACGGCCTGGCGGACCTCCGGCATGCCCGCGGGGCCGGCGACCATGGAGTGCAGCAGGACGATCCGGCGGACGCCCGCGGCGCGGGCGGCGGCCAGGAACCGCTCGACCAGCGGCATGGCCTCTGCCGCGCGCGGCGGGCGCAGCAGGTAAAGCCCGCTGATCCCGTCCAGGGCTGCGGGGTAGGTGGCAGGATCGCCCCAGTCGAAGAACACGCTCGTGTCCGGGCCGGCGCCTGGCCGGGGGTGCCGGCTGGCCTCGCGGACACGCGCGCCGCGCTCGCGCAGCAGCCCGGTCAGGTGCCGCCCGGTCGTGCCGGTGGCACCGGTGACGAGGACCGGCCCGCTCCCGGGCGCGGCGACCGGACCCGGTGCGCCGCGGTCAGTCATGGCTGCTGCTGCTGCTGTAGCGGGAAAGCAGTTCCGGGATACGGCCCAGGAGCTCGGCGCTGGCCAGCGGGTCCCAGTAGTCGCGCCACAGCGTGATCTGGCCGTCGCGGACTTCCACCACCTGCACGTATCTGAGCTGGTAGGGCTGCCCGGTACTGGTCACCGTGCCGTGCGCGTCGTACTCGGCGATGATCACGTCCGGGTCGGCGGTCTCATACACGGTCATGTTCTCGAAATGGGTGTGCTTCAGGGGCGTGCCAGTGATGGCGGTGAAATACTCGCGCAGCGTTTCCCGGCCTTCCAGCCGCCGGGGGATTCCCGGTGGGGCGAACGGCAGCTCGTGCACCCCGCCGGGCGCGAACAGGTCCGCGAAGCCGTTCAGGTCCTTGGCCAGGGACAGCCGCTTGGCCTGCTCGAAGACCTCGCGTGCGCGGGGAGCCTGCGGCTGCGGTGCAGTGGTCACGGTCATCCGCCTTTCAGTCAACACTCGTAGGCTGAGTAACCGTACCGGGGGCGAGGCCATCTAGTCAACGAGCGTAGACTGAAATCGTGGGCCAGGCACAGGGGATACGGGCACGGCAGCGCGAGGAGACGCAGCAGCGGATACTCACCGCTGCCCGGCACCTGTTCGCCCAGGTCGGCTACGAGCGCGCGACGATCCGGGCCATCGCATCGGCGGCCGGCGCCGATCCCGGCCTGGTCATGCGCTACTTCGGCTCTAAGCAGGAGCTGTTCTCGCAAGTCGCCAGCATGTCGCCGGACGACGGGCTGACGGGGACGCCCGAGGAGGTGACCGAGTACGTGCTCACATCCCTGGCCGCGAAGCTGACCGAAGAGCCGTCCGCCACCCTGGCCATGCTGCGGTCCATGCTCACCCACCCGGAAGCCGCCGAGGAAGTCCGGGCCGCGGCGAACCGCCAGGAGCGCCAGCTCGCCGCCGCTATCGTGGCCGATGACGCCGAGGCGCGCGCCGGCGTCATCGGCGCCATCACGCTGGGCACGCTCATCGCCCGCCACCTCCTCCAGCTCAACGGGCTCGCCGCGGCCACCCCGGCGCAGATCACCAGCCTGCTCCGCCCGTGCCTGCAATCCCTCACCCGCGACCCGGCCCGCACGCCGCATCATGCCGCTCCGGCCGGCGATCCGCACTGACACTGGCAGCAGCCATTCGCGGCAAAACCGGAAACAGCGCATCCCTCAAGATGAACCAACAGCGATCGCTGTTCAGGTAGAACTTCTCGGCCATTCCTTTGAACGGGTCGTCGGGCCGATGGGGTGGGATGAGCTCGTTATCGCCCTGCACATCCTCAACCGCGGGCTTAGCACCGCCCGGCGGCTGGCCGGTCCACGGCGCTGCTGTCCACGCCTATGCGATCGGGCGCAGTGCCGCACGCTGTGGTTGGTCCGGGGTTCTGCGCGGGCGGCTTGGGCTGGCTTGATGGCGGCCCCTATTGTGGTGCAGCTGTAAAGAGTGGCTCCGCAGACGACCTGTCCGAGGCCGGTTGGGGCTGTAGCCGGTGGCGCCGACCTGGCTGGCACCGGCCAGGCGCTAGCCAGCGTTCCATCGGCAGAGGCTGTGCACGTCGCAGCGGCGGCAGCGGGGGCCGGGGCTGGGGCGGAAGATCCGCTGGCGCAGGTCGGTCACCGATACTTCGACGGTGTGCTCGCTGGCGGTGATGGCGGCGGGGGAGACGTCGACCGGCTGGCGGTCGGCCGCTTTCAGGTCGTGAACGTAGGCGGCGTCGATCGGCAGCCCCTCGCGGAGCCCGGCGTCGGCGTAGATGGCGAGCTGCAGCTCGTAGTTGTCGCCGGCCTCAGGGTCGGCGGAGGTCTTGTAGTCCACGATCGCCAGGGAACGGACCTGGCCGTTCTCGCGGTCCAGGATCACGTCGGCGCGGCCGCTGATGATCGCGTCTGGCAGGTGCAGCTCGAACGGCCGCTCGGTCTCCCATACCCGCCGCAGGTCGTCGTCGTACTCCCAGACATAGGAGCGCACGAGCTGGCGGGCCGCCTCCTTGAGCTGGTGGTGGGCGGCCTTGCTGGCGGCGGGCAGAAAGAAGCCCTCGTCCAGCATCCGGCCGATCTGCTGGCCGTCGGGCGGGTACCCGTGCCGCATCGTGTACTCGGCCACTGCCCGCAGGATGTGGTGCACCGCCTTGCCGTAGCCCAGCTCGGGCGCCAGGAACGGCTGGAACCCGAGCACGGTGCGCAGCCGGTAGGAGAACCCGCAGGCGCGGTAGGCGGCCAGCTCGCTGAAGGTCAGCGTGACCGGCTCGTCGGCGTCCCCGTTCAGGGAAAGTCCCACAGGTGGCAATGGGAGCGGTGGTCCGGCGGCGTGGCCGGTGACCTCCTGGTGGTAGGGGGAAGCGCCGACGCGGTTGCGGGTGATGCGCTCGTGCCGGGACAGGGACAGCCAGTCGCGGGCCCGGGTCATCGCGACGTAGAACAGCCGCCGTTCGTCGGCGTCGGAGCCCTCGTAACGCTGCGGGCTGAACAGGTGCCGCGGGACCAGCCAGTCGCGGGGCCGCCCGGTCCGTGACGACGGGAAGCGGCTGGTGGTCAGGGACGGCACGAACACCGCCGCCCACTCCAGGCCCTTGGCCTTGTGGATCGTGGTCAGGTCGACCGCGTCGACCGACATGTCGGGTTCCCCGTCGAAGTCCTCATAGGAGCGCCGGGTGTACCCGACCACGTACGTTGCGAGGTTCCGGTAGTACCAGGTGCCGCGGTCCGTGCCGCCGATCTGCGCGCCGGCCTGGTTCGGGTCCGGCCTGCTGCGGCGCCGGACCGACTCGAAGTCCGCGAGGATCGCCGAGCATCTGGCCAGCGTGCCCAGGCGCGAGCTCGTCACCAGGTCGTCGGCGTCCCAGGTGGCGACGCCGAGATCGGCGAGGAGTTCGTAGAAGTCGGCGACCAGGCTGACCGGCCGGCTCTCGCTCGGGACGCTGTCCTTCAGGGCCAGCAGCCGTTCCCGGACCTGCTTCGCCTGGACCTCGTCCAGGCCGTAGAGGTCGCGGTACCCGTCGAAGATGTCGTCGTCCGCGGGCGTCTCGCCCGTCGAGTACGGGTCCAGGGACCAGGTGTAGTCCGCCAGCCAGGCGTAGGTCTTGCCGAACATCTGCGCCTCGGGACGTTCGAACAGGCCGGTCCGGCCGGCCGGCTGCACCGGCACGCCGTGGGCGTCGAACGCGTCGAGCAGCTGCGAGTAGGCGGCCCGGCTGCGCACCAGGACCGCGATGCTGCGGTACGGCAGCCCGTTGCCGTGCAGCCGCTGGATGGTCTCGGCGATCTTGTCGCACTCGTCGGCCTCGGTGTCCGCGGCCCAGGTCACCACCTCGGTTCCGGCGGGATCGCGGAACGCGCTCATCTGCTTGTCCAGCCGGCCGGGGATCGACCGGGCGAACGACGCGGCCGCGGCGACGATGTGCGGTCGGCTGCGCCGGTTCACCGTGATCCGGAACGTGCGCACCCCGTGGTACCGGTCGGTGAACTCGACGATGTTGCGGACGTCGGAGCCGCGCCACTGGTAGATGGCCTGGTCGTCGTCGCCGACCACGCACAGTTCCACCTGCGGGCCGGTGAGCAGGCGGATCAGCCGTTCCTGTGCGGGGTTGACGTCCTGGTACTCGTCGACGATCAGGTGCCTGAGCCCGGCGTGCACGTTGCCGGCGACCTCCGGCTTGGCCAGCTCGGCCACGGCCCGGGAGATCAGCTGCCCGTAGGTGAGCAGCCGGAACTGCTCGAGCAGCTCGTAGAACTTTTCGGCCATTTCCTTGAACGGCACGTCAAGGAGCTCGAGTGGGATGAGCTCGTTCTCGACCACCTCCAGGTTTTCCAGGAAGGCCTTGATCGAGCCGAAGAGCCTGCCGGTCAGGTGCTTGAGCCCGAGCGCGGTCGCTTCCCGGCACAAGAACGCGGTCAGCCGCCGCTCGTCGAGCACATCGAAGGTTTCGTACCGGGCA
>Ga0335075_10013534_pt1 | contig 12278 bp, 16 predicted proteins | sample Lox_Sample_24_FD_206723 | JGI IMG/M metagenome (GOLD analysis project Ga0335075, IMG submission 206723) | Soil microbial communities from Loxahatchee National Wildlife Refuge, Florida, United States - Lox_Sample_2.4 | ecosystem: Environmental > Terrestrial > Soil > Wetlands | place: USA... | reverse complement strand
CGCGTCCGCGCGTCCCCGCGAGTTAGCGACATGATCTCATCAGTTACTCATGCGGACGTCGCCGGCGCCGCGAAGGGTCTCGATCAGCAACCGCGCCCTGGCGCTTTGTCCTACTGCGCCCCGAGCCTTGCGGATACGGGCATGATCTCCTGCCAACTCGAACTCTACTTCGGTATGGGGCAGGAGACCCAGCCGTTCGCGAATTTCTTGCGGTATAGTTACCTGTCCCTTGCTCGTAATCTGCATGGTATGACTCCCAGTGATAGTGTACTGTTGTGCTTTATCGCGATCTGCGCAGCCGAAGCAGAAAAAGCTCGGTGTCCTCTCCGCTGTTGAGCGGTGTTCATGAATCGGATCAGCCGACCCCGTAGAGGTTTGAGCCGTGGCGTCAAGGTCGATGCCGACACTGACCGGAGTCGCACATCACAACAGTATCGGGAGCCGCCCCTGAGAGCGACTCGCATTTCCGCGCTTTCTCACTGCGACCGTTCGGTCTCGTGAATCAACGGTGACAATCTCAACAGAAGGGATCCAAATTCGCCACGCAATGCGTGCCGTGGGAGCCGGTATTTGCGGTGATGAGTCTGGCCGCCGGCAGCCGCAGCATATTACGGACCTACTATCGATGTAGTGACCGCGATTGGCGTTCTTCATCTCCCGCCAACAATTGTTCAATGAGAGTGTTGGAACGTCGAACGTTGGTCACGCGAAGCCGCGACAGAGCCGCTGGAAGGTCTATGAGATTCCGGATTGCAGCGGCCCGCAATACTCCGAGAGTTCCCGTCGTGGTGATTCCTCTCGCTTGGCTTCCGCCCGCCGTCAGCATCGTCCATCAGAAGAATTACAGGCGGAGATTGGACTTGAGCAAGAGCAATGGCTGCGCGCTCGCCGTCGTCCAAACGGGCGGAACCAGGCGGTCGCACGCCCCGAGAGTTCGAGCCGCCCGGCAAGAACGCCGTCATACGCAAAGAGGGCGAAAGCCACATCGTGGAACCCGTTACTCCGAAGCGCCTGCTCGATCTTGGGATCGCTCGCTCCGCTTGATGAGGAGTTCCCCGACATCCGTGACACTACTTCTCGCCGCGTTGAACTCTGATGCGCTACCTGCTCGACGCTAACATCGTGTCCGGGATGATCCGTAATCCGCAGGGCCGGGTCACGGCGCGGGTTCGAGATGTCGGTAAAGCGCAAGGAGCGACCGGCGCCATAGTTGCCGCCGAATTGCGGTACGGCGCCGGCGAGAAGGGATCGGCGCCTCATAACGCTCAGGGGGAGGCGGTGCTCGGAGCCATTGAAGTTCTGCCTTTCGAGGAGCCGGCGGATCGCGCGTACGGTACCCTCCGCTCCGGTCTTGAGCGAAAGGGTCAACCCATCGAGGGGGTATTGATGTTCTGATCGCAGCTCAAGCTCTCTCGCTTGGATTCACGCTCGTGACTGCCAATCAACAGGAGTTTGCCACAATTTGATGATCTTGTCTCCAAGAGCTGGCTAGCTTAGGAAGTTGCCTGCGACTGCGGCACAGTGGTCGGCGTATCGGCGCTCCCAGCCAGGGGCCCGAAAGCTCACCGCCGCCAGCCGACGCTTTTTCGTCCGCATTCGGTGTGAGAGATCGGCGCCGGCGTCACGGTCGAGGCGCTGCCGGCCGCGGCACTCGCAAGAAAAAGCCGGCATGGCTCAAAACATCCTCGTGCGCCGTCAAAATCCGCGCGTCGCGGCCGACGGCCCATTCCACCCCCACCGAGCTGGTAGCGTCAAGCATCAGTCCACGTAACTTTGCAACGCAAAGGGTCTTCGGCTCGCGGCGAGTTTTTACCCTCGAGCGCCTTCGCCCATTCGAGCTTGGCGGTACGTGCCCCACGCCGGCGCCGAACGCGAGCTTCGGAGCGCCCAAAAAGGACAACCCCCTAATTACGCTTCAATTTAGATCGCTGCGCCCACCCCTCCGGCGAACCGCGGCAACCGCCCCGGGCATAAACCCGCCTCTTCCTTTTTTTATAGGCGGTAAAAACTCGGCAACGATTGGTCGAGCCCGCTGAGAGTCGCCTGGCGCGAGCTTGCCGTGACACAATGGGGGCCATGTCCGCTCCCGCTGCGAGTCTCAAGCGCTCGCTTGGCCTCTGGGATCTCGTTTTCATCGGAATCATCCTGGTTCAGCCCACCGCGCCGATGCCCCTCTACGGCGTCGTGCAGAACGAAGCGGGCGGTCACGCCGTCACAACAATTCTGATCGCCATGGTCGCCATGCTGTTCACTGCGCTCAGCTATGGCAGGATGGCGCGGGCGTACCCCAGCGCCGGATCGGCCTACACGTATGTGGGCCAGGAGTTGCATTCCTCGCTCGGCTACGCCACCGGTTGGAGCATGTTGATGGACTACGTGCTGAACCCCGTGATCTGCACGATCTGGTGCGCCAAGGCGGCGCAAAATATCGTCGCGCTGCCCTATATTGCTTGGGCTGCATTCTTTGCAGCGCTGTTCACGTTCATGAACCTGCGACAGATCCGGGCTACAGCGCGCATTAACGAAGTATTGACTTTCGCGATGGGAATCGTGATCGTCGCGATGCTGGCAGCCACGGCGCGGTATGTGTTCAACCTGCCGCATTTGGACGCCGCTCTCTTCACTCGCCCGTTTTATGATCCCGCGACGTTTTCATGGCAGCATGTAGCGACCGGAACGTCGCTCGCCGTCCTGACCTACATCGGCTTCGATGGCATCTCCACGCTGTCCGAGGAGGTGGAAAATCCGCGGCGCAACATCCTTGTGGCCACGGTCCTGATTTGCCTGGTGATCGGCGTTCTATCCTCGATCGAAGTATATGCCGCGCAATTGATCCGTCCGGCAATCCCGAAATTTTCCGAACACGACGTGGAAACGGCCTACGCGCATGTCGCGCAGCAAGCGGGTGGCCTGTGGCTTTTCCACGCCATCAATTTGACGTTGATTGTCGCCACCATCGGGTCAGGCGCAGGCGCGCAGCTCTCCGGCGCGCGGCTGCTGTTCGGCATGGGACGGGACAATGCCATTCCGAGACGGCTTTTCGGCGCAATCGATCCCAAGAAGAACATTCCCGCCAATAATGTGATGCTGATCGGCGTAATCTCGTTCGCCGCGGCTCTATTGATGAGTTACGAGACGGGCGCGGCCTTGCTGAATTTCGGAGCGTTGATCGGATTCATGGGCGTAAACGTAGCGGCCTTCGTTCGCTATTACGTGCGTGCGCCCGAGAAGCGCTTGACGCACCTCGTGCCGCCGCTCTTAGGATTTCTGATTTGTCTGGCTATGTGGCTGAGCCTACAGACGCCTGCGAAGATAGTCGGCGGCGCGTGGTTGTTGCTCGGGATTATTTATGGGGGTTACAAGACGAGCGGCTTCCGTCGCAGCATCCGTTTTGAGGCTCCGGCGGATTGACGTGTATTGGTGTTTGCTAAAATGAGTTTAAATGCTCTGGCGTTGAATCGGTATCGGAGCCTTTCTCAAGCCTTAAAGGAAAGCCACCCTAGCTCAGTTGGTAGAGCGGCTGATTCGTAATCAGCAGGTCGCCGGTTCGATCCCGGCGGGTGGCTCCATAACTTCTCTGAAAACGAAAGACTTCCCCGAATGTTCCAACCTCAGGACTCTCCATTTGAGCTCCAACTGTGCCAAAACTGTGCCAAAACCCCTTCACGCGGCCTCTCCTGTGCCAGAACTCCCCTGGTCGTTCGCTTTGCGATTCAGCTTAGCGAGAGCTTCGCGTTTCATCTGCAGCTTCATCTGTGAGTACTTCTTGAACACCTTCGCGTCACCCTGGCGCAGGAGCTGCGTAACCCATTCATCGGCCACGCCACCGGCGCTCAAGCGAGTCGCGTACGTCGATCGTAGATCGTAAATCCGGAAGTAAGGAATTCCCGCCTTCCGAAGCGTCGTCGCCCAGACCTTCTTGAAGCTGGCCTGATAGCCGGATGGGTTGTCTGGGTTGGGAAACAGGTAAGGCCCCGGCCCCGAGATCGCGATCTGTTTTCTGAACGCTTCAACTGCGAACTCTGTCAACGGTACCTCGGCAACTCCACTCGCAGTCTTCGAATCCGGAATCCACACGAATGCGTTTGCTAAGTCCACGTCCTCCTTTTTCATCGGGGCGAGCTCCTTATATATCCGCAGGCCCGTTTCCGTGACGATACGGATCACGTTGCTCAGGTAATCCGGAGCGGAGACCTCGATCTTCTCCTGCTCCGACCACGTCATGTAATGCGGGCGAAAGAGCCCCTTCACCCGCACCGGGAACTCTACGCCGAAGCACGGGTTCGCCACCAATAGCTTCTTGCGGACGGCAACGTTCAACATCCGCCGCAACACTCGAAACTCCTGATGAACCGTGCTCGGTTTGACGAACCCTTTAGCGACTTTGCCCTCTGACCGCGTGATTTGAACGCGCTGCTCCAAACGGCGGCGCAAATATGTCTCGATCACATCCGCCGTCAGATCGACCAAGAGGACCTCCCCAAATCCAGAGTTAAGATGCTTTGCCACCCGGGTATAGGACAGATGCGTCTTCGGTGCCCGGATGGGCGGCTTCGAAAATGCCTCCAGGAAGTGCTCCGACCATTGCGCGAATGTGAGCTGTTCGCCTTTGCGTAGCAACGGCAGTGTGTTGCTGTCGCGGGCTTGCAATCTCTCGCGCAATCGCTTCTGAGCCTCTTCCCAGTCCTCGGTGTTCGTTGATTCTCTCTGGCGTTTACCCGCGCGATCGCGATAATCCATCCACCAGAACTTCGATTCCTCCTTTCGAAAGAGACGTCCATCGTGTTTCCTAGGTCTTGCCATTTCCCACCTCCTGCTTGAATGCGGCGCGGAAGGGCTCGAGATCCGATTTGAGGAACCGGACGTTTCGGCCCATCACGCGGAGATGGGGAATCTGCTTTCGCTCAACCCAAAGATACACCGTTTGAGGGCTGACGCCAAGGAAGGACGCGGCCTGCCGGACCGTTAGCGGCATTTCGTCTGCAAAGGCAAAGGCGCCGTGTGCGCCCTCGCTAGGATCAAGGGGGAGGCTCTTGGAATTCATGCCTTTTTATATGGCTTGCTGTGTTTTTTTTCAAATGGACCAAAATGCGCGCTGTAATGGTGGCGATGATGTACATCAGGCACTGGGGTTGTGTCGTCCGGAAGGGCGCCTGCAAACGCGCTCCTACGACGACAAGGAAGGAGTGAAGCGGTACGTGACCGAGGTCGTGGCAGAGAACGTCGTGTTTGCTCGGTGGGGCCGCAAACGGCAACGGTAACAGCATCGGAAGAGGCGCGAGGAAAAAAACGGATTCGCCGCCAGACCCGTGGCACGACCTCGGCTAGCCATCGCGATCGGGAATCACATTCGTCGCAGACGGTTCGCGGCGTTTGATCGTAACCTCGAAAGCGACTATAAATATCCTGAACAATTACTCGCAGGAACTGACTCAAAGGGCGTTTTGAATCCAAATGCTCACAACCGAGAAAGTGGCGGCCCGTCCGGCTTGTATGCATCCGTGGATCGATCCCAAGGCATGCGATTGGTTTAGTGGATCGAGTTAAGCGGTCCGGTCTCGCACGGAGGTTGCAGATGCTGGTGCCCCAGACTTACGTTGTTTGATTCATGGTATATGAGCGCCAAGGAGGTCCCATGCGAATCACGCCAGACCAAGAAATTGCCGGCTATTCCGCTATACGGATCCGTCAGTTGATGCGCCAGACCGTTGATGGCTCAATAACGCTCCGACACGTCCGCCGCGTATTAGGATGTCCTGACTCTGTTGCCAGTCGAGTGTTGAAACATTTGCAGAAAGATGGCTTTGTCGAGTCATCGAGGGGGCGCTTGGAGGTGTCCGTGAAAGGTAACGCACTTGCCATGGCCACGGCGGCTTCACCTCTGCGGCGCGCAACGGGCGAACGCCTAGTTGCAGGGCTCTTGGAGCGGGCGGGAGCCGTAAACGCTGACGACCGCTGGGCATATCTCGTCGGAAGAGTCGTTGTATTTGGTAGCTATGTTCGCGGTGTCGACCGCCCGAACGACGTTGATGTCGCCTGTGAATTGCGTCCTCGCTGGACGCCGGAACGACAGCCGGCGCAGGAACAAGTCAGACGGGAACTTCGAGCGGGACAGTTCCGAAACACGACGCAGTGGGCCCTTTGGCCAAAGCTGGAAGTATTTCGCTTCCTTAAAGCGCGAACGCGTGGACTTTCAGTTCACGAACTCGAGGATTGGATACTGAAAACAGAAGATCACCAAGTGCTGTTCCAAGAGAAGCCTAGAGCTGGGGGAAAGGGGCTCGTCAGATCGTAACAGCGTCCCTGTCCTCGCGGTTGAGCGTCTCTCTCCTGAGTACGAGTCCATGTCTTCTAAGCAGGTGGTCGCTAAATAACAGCTCAGGTCTATTTGCAGATCGCCTGGTTCGGGACTAGGAAGTCGCAGGTTCAAATCCTGCCGCCCCGACCACCATCAAACAAGATGAGTGGAATTGAATTCCATGGGTACGATTTCTGGGTGGGCAGTTGGGTGGGCGGATCCGCCAGCCCAGTCTGGCGCTACGGATAACCCCCGATGAACTCAAGCCCGAAAGGATCTCGCCGCTCTGCGACCCCGCCTGGCCAACACTCAGGCGGTCCCGCCCGATCCCGCTTGGATTCGAACGGGGAAGCCTTTCGATCAGCTCAAGGGCAAGCGGGCCCTCATTATCGAGCAAGCCGACGTGCTCGGACAGATGCGGCAGTTAGTTGGATGGACGGATCCGGCGGCCTTGGCCCCACGCATTTTACTCCGGCACTTCGGACTGCACGGCCCAGCTTACGGAACTGACGCCAGCTTCCAATGACAGCCTCACGACCAGTTGTTCCAACGACTGATCCTGGCGGCCCAGCCCCCTGATGCGGGCAGTGACTTTCATCTTGTTGGTTCCCTCGATGTCTTCACTTCGTAGCGCGGTCAACGTCAGCGGACTTTGCGACATCGCTTGCAGCATGAGCGCCCGCATGTGCGCCTCGTCCTCGGGCCGACAGTTCAGTTCGAACCCGTAGGTGACCTCCTGTTCTTCACTCGACGCTTGAGCAGGATAGAGGCGATACGCAAGCGGCCGAAGAACAATGTTCGTGCCCAGCACGATTGCTGTGAGAATCAAAGCGTGCAGCGGGTTCCCCAGCCCGGAAATCGCGCCGATCGCCGCTGAGCACCAGAGGGTCGCCGCAGTGTTAAGGCCGCGAACACTGCCGCTGTCTTTGAAGATCACGCCTGCCCCGAGGAATCCTACGCCGGATACCACGTAAGAAACGATCTGCGCCTCGCTCCGCGACGTGTCTCGAACCATGAACGCGCACATTACGAATGCGGAGGCGCCCGCGGCAACCAGTGCGTTTGTGCGAGTGCCCGCCATGCGCTGCCGCCATTGCCTCTCTAACCCAACCACAGCGCCCATTAGGACGGCGGCGCCAAGCCGCAGAAAAAAATCGAATATCTGCATTTTCAACCTCACCTGAACACGAGCTGTTTACGACGAAAGCTCTTTCCTCGCAGACCCAACTGGACTCGTTCTGGCTGAACGGTCTAGCCTGCACTGCGATGCTTGCCGTGGCGATGGATCTCCTCTTCGAGCAAGCGCACGCGATTCAACAGCGCTAGCACGTGGGTGTCCTCTTCTTTTGTGAGCTCGCGCCCTTGCGACGAAGCTGTGGCGACTATCCCTGCAGCCTCCTTGCGCAACGCTGCGAGTTCCGCTTCCTTCCCACGGATCTCCGAGTCGTCCATCGCAACCGCTCTTTCACTGCCGCTGCCATGGTTTCAGGCTGAGACCCATGTGCAGACGCACGCTGTAGACAGTCACCGGGCCACGGTCCTGATTGTATGCAGGATTCGCGTAATGTTGCACGTCAAGAGTTGCGTAGAAGCCAGGGAAGAGACGCGCGGAGTAAAAGCTCTCCCACAGGTATTCAGGAGCATAATTCAGGCGACCGTCGCCAAGATTAAAATCAAGGCCGCCCGCGACGAGATACTCTTGATGAACGGCGGACAGCCCGCCGGTCGTGAACGATGTGGCCACTACATCAAATTTTCTATGCCAGCGTGTTCCCTTGACAGAGATGCCGGCGCTGGCGAGCCGATCGATTGGAGTAAAGGCCCAGGCTTCCGTCTTGCCATCGCTCCACCCTAGGCGAGTGAAGACGCCCACGTCAGAATTGATCGCCAGGTCAAAGCTGATGCCGAAGCCGTACTTGAGCGTGCCGACACGGCTGGTAAGGGTAACATCTGGTGCCGCTCCCGTTTGGGCCTCCAGTTTCAAGGCGTTTGCATACGTCCCCGCCAGCGACCGATTGTCATAGGCCACTAGGCGAATCGCTCCGTCACGCTTCCTTAGCGAGTAGCGCCGCTCCGCTTCCCATACCTGCCCGTGATCACGGAACAGTCGCCGGTCAAATTGAGAGCCGTTCGCAAGTTTCGGTTCAGCTACGATGCCATACCGGAATGCCCAGTTTCGCGTGTGCAGCTCTTGGACAACGCCCCAGGTGTACCCGCGGGTATCGGCTGGATAATCCCAAGCGCCGTTGTACATCACGCCCCAGGCCATGAATTGAGTCCGCGGATCATGGGTGTAGTTGTTGTCATCGAAAAAATCCGTAATGGTGAATCGTCCCGCATAGACGGAATAGCGATTGATCGGCCGCTCACCAGCGAGCTGATTCTCATCGCTTTCCTGGCGCTCCGTCTCCTTGCCGAATCCGAAATCATGTTGGACATAAAGCCGGGCGACATACGGCTTGGGCGTCGCGCTGGCGACGCGAGGGATCTCGCCATTCGGCGGATTTCCAAAGCCGTTCACGCCGCTGAATCCTTTGCCGCCTGCAATCTCTGGGTTAAAGATCAGAAACGTGTTCTGTTCCATGCGAGCGGTGAAGAAAAGCGTCGTCGTGATGGACACATCGCGCTCGGGATTATCCTGCAGGCTTAGGGGGCCGCTGTAAGGAGCCGTGAACGTACCGTGATAGTCGCCGATTGACGTCGCCTGATAGTACAGATTCCAGCGCTCCGATTCCGTCTCTCCAATTGTTTTCTTCCTAGTCGACGTGTCGGGGACGGTTGAGGCTGCCTCCTGTGCGTGGATGGCGAAAGAAAACGTCAAAAGCATGCAGCCTGCGATCAGCACCTTGTAGACCGTCATCACTCCATCCCCCTTTCCGCCGCACCAAGTTACGAATGAATTACGCCAGCCAGTTGCAGGACCCGGAATCCCAAGAGCCCGAACATTAGAAGCAGATATCCGCGTAGCGCGAATAAACAGATCCGCACTGTTCTAGTCATCTGCATCGGACCAAGATGCTCAGTGTCGACCTTTTCCTCAGGCGCATCGTCCAGCGGATGCACCACCGTGAAGAAGGTCTTCTCCTCCAGGGCCAACTCATCGAATTGAGTAGTCGCGGTCATGTCTTTTCTCTCCTTATGAATTTGGAAACAGCCGAGGCACAGCCACCTGCGCCGCGAGCAGCAAGGACAATAGAAACAATAGGATCACGATGATCCAGTTCACAATGTTGTTCCAGCGCTTGTTAGCGAACCGCGCGCCGAGCACCTCTTTGTCGTTTAACAAGAGCTGGAGGAAAATGATTGCCGACGGGAGCATCAGGCCCGCTAGGACCTGGACGCTCAGAATAATCAGTTGCAGCGGGGCTCCGGGAATCAGCACCAGGCCAGCCGCGGCCAATACGCAGAGCGCGTAAATGGAATAGAAGCCCGGCGCTTCCCGAAGCGGCTTCTGTAGGCTGTGCGGCCATCCCCTGACTTCGCCATAGGCCCACGCGCTCGACAGTGAAATCGTCGTTGTACCGAGAACCGCTGCATTGATCATCAGAAGAAGAATCGCGTTCTTCAAAAACGGTCCAAAAACGCCGCCCAACTGCACGGCCATTTGCGCCGGATCGCTAAAGTCCCACCGATGCTGGAATGCGGCGTTGCCCGCCAGCATCATGCAGCCGGCGACCACGATCGTGAACACCGCTCCCACGAACGTGTCGAGTCTTGCCCACCGCAGGTCTGAAAAGCGCAGTCGCTTGTCGGCCACGCAGCTCTGCTGGAAGAAAAGCTGCCACGGGGCGATCGTTGTTCCAACGGTGGCGATCACCAGAAACAGCCAGCCTGCCGTCAAGCCCTTCGCCGGAAGCGAAGGAACAATCGTGTGCTGCAACAAATTCCGCGAGCTGGGGTGAACTCGGAATGCAATGCCAAACCAAGCAAGATCGACCAGGCAGAGGAACACGACGATCCGCTCCCAGCGCCGATAGCTACCCGTCAAAACAAGCGCCGTGAGCGCAACGGCCGCGACAGGTACGCCGAGCCGAGGGTCTATGCCGAGTTTGCCAAGGACGAGAGCAATTGCAGCGAATTCGGTAACCAGCGTGAGGAAATTGAGAAGCAGCAGATCCGCCAGCGAAAAGCGTCCCCACCACGTTCCGAAGCGCCGATAAATCATTGCCGCATGCCCCTGCCCTGTAGCAATCCCGAGCCGGACGACCATCTCCTGGACGAAATAGCAAATTGGCAACAGCAGCAACAGCAGCCACAGAAGATGTGTCCCGTATTGCGCGCCAGCCTGGACATACGTCGAGACAGCGCCAGCGTCGTTGTCAGCCTCCATCACGATGAGGCCCGGTCCGAATACCATCAGAAAGGTGAGTGCGTGCGCGGCCCACTTGTTTGAGACCCGGATCGATTGGGCTGGAGCGGGTGCAAACGTGTTCTCCATTGGCTTTCCCGGTCACACGGCGGCATACCAGTAGGCCTGGACTAAGGCACACGTCGAACAGCGCGAGGCATTTTCGCGGAACCTAGGCGAGGAACTGGTAGTTGGACCTGTTAAGAAGCGCGGATAGCGGACGCTATCGAATCAGAGGGCAGCGACCGTCAGAGACGGAGGCTCCGCTGAGTCGGTATCGATCAACTGTTCGCGCAAGCGACTATTACCGCCGTCAGACAACATGGGCCTCCTTTCTCTTGGGGTTGAGGGCCGATTCAACGATCCCCCATGGACAGAGTATACCCGCCGGGGTATGCTTGTAAAGTCATTTCTGTAATTAATTTTTGGCGAAGCTCCATTATGGCCCACACTCTGGAAGAGAAAAAAAAGCTGCTCCATCGCGTCCGCAGAATCATGGGACAGGTCGGGGCGATTGAAAAGGCGCTCGATCAGGAGGCGGAATGTTCCGACATCCTTCACAACATCTCGGCGTGCCGCGGCGCGATGGATGCGCTGATGGCTGAGGTGATCGAGGGGCACATCCGATATCATGTCCTCGCCCAGAATGGCACCGCTACCGACGAACAGACGCGAGCCGCCGATGATCTTGTGAGCGCTCTGCGCGCATACCTGAAGTAGGAGCCGGGAGGGTCATCGCATACCATGTTCCCGCATCTTCTCGTAAAGAAGCCGGCGTTGGATTCCGAGCAAAGCTGCCGCTTTGAGTTTGTTCCCCTCGGCATCGGCTAGTGCGGCTCTCAGGAGTTCCGTCTCAACCATTCGAATTACAGCCTTGAACCCTTCGCGATATGGAATCTGTCCTAGCCAACCATTTCCTGCGGGAGCAAGCCGTCTGGGAAACTCAATGCACTCCGTCGTGATCACACCACCAGGCGCGATCGCGATGGCGCGTGCAACGACGTTTTCGAGCTCCCGCACATTGCCAGGCCAGCTATGGGAAATAATTCGGTCAAGGGCGTCTTGCTGAATGGTGACAGGCTTTTCGGAACGTCCCAGGAATCGTTGAATCAGGAGGGGAATATCCTCGCGTCGTTCTCGCAATGGCGGCAACGAAATCTTCACGACGCTGAGCCGATAAAAGAGATCTTCTCGAAATTGCCCAGTAGCGACGGCATCATCGAGGTCCTGAGCTGTGGCGACAATCAGGCGGAAATTCGTCTGAATCGGCTGGTTACTACCCAACCGTTCGATCGTTCGTTCCTGAACCGCCCTTAGGAGCTTTGCCTGAAGCGGCAGAGGCAGTTCGGCAATCTCGTCGAGGAACAGCGTGCCTTGGTTCGCCTGCTCGAAACGGCCAACACGCCGTGCGATCGCATTCGTGAACGCTCCTCTTTCGTGCCCAAATAGTTCAGCTTCCAGCAGCGCTTCCGGTATCGCCGCACAGTTCACTTTGACGAGCGGGCCGTCGGCTCGGGAACTGTACTCGTGAATCGCATTTACGACCAGTTCCTTGCCTGTACCCGACTCGCCGACCACGCAGACGGTCGCATCCGACGAGGCAACCCGTCCGATCAACTTGTAAACCTGCTG
>Ga0335075_10013533_pt1 | contig 12278 bp, 7 predicted proteins | sample Lox_Sample_24_FD_206723 | JGI IMG/M metagenome (GOLD analysis project Ga0335075, IMG submission 206723) | Soil microbial communities from Loxahatchee National Wildlife Refuge, Florida, United States - Lox_Sample_2.4 | ecosystem: Environmental > Terrestrial > Soil > Wetlands | place: USA: Florida... | reverse complement strand
GTAGCCGAGCATGAGGAACTCGGTGTGGTGGTTCCACATCTTCGAGAACAGGTCCAGGCAGCGGTGGAAGTTCTCGCGCACGTAGTGGTTTTGCGCGACCCCCTTGGACTCCATGACCACGGCGGCGTCGTCGATCTCGGGCAGTTCCGGCACCTCGATCGCCTCGATCTGCCGGATCAGCTCCGCCATCCGCTCCTTCCAGCCGACGTAGAGCCGGTCCCAGTTCTCGTAGTAGTAGCCGGCCCGTTCCTGGAAGACGGCCAGGCGCTTCTCGATCTCGGCCGGGTCGGTGACCGGGATCGCCGTGATGTAGATCCGGCCGTTCACGATCCGGTGCTCGATGCCCAGCGTGGTCGGGAACACGAACACCCGGGCGGTGTTCGCGCCGATGGCCGTGTACGGGATCTCCGCCGTGATCACGTCGAAGGCCGGCATCGGCTCGGGGAAGTGCATCGAGTTGTAGAACCAGAAGCGGTTGTCGTCTTCCGGCTGGAACCGCGTGAAGTAGGGATACATCGACCGCCAGTTCTCGGCGCCCGGAACGTCGGTGATCTGCGAGGGAAGCGGGAAACTGCCGGGCGCTAACTCCACGGGATCCTCCTTCAGCCGATCGGGTAGTCCTGTTGCTTCGTCACGTAGTCGGCGAAGAAGTCGAGCGAGTCGGGGTTCGCCATCGCGTTGCGGTTGGCCGCCTCGTCGGCCGGCACGCCGCGCAGGATCTTGCGCACCGGCACCTCCAGCTTTTTCCCGGTCAGCGTGACCGGGATCTCGGGCACCTGAACGATCCGGTCGGGCACGTGCCGGGGCGTGTACTCGCGGCGCAGCCGGTCACGGATCTTGTCCTCGATGCGGTCGTCCAGCCGTAGCCCGTCGACCAGCCGGACGAACAGCGGCATGAAGAACCCGCCGCCGGGCAGGTCGAGGTTGACGATGAGCGCGTCGTCGACCTCGTCGATCGACGCCAGGACGGCGTAGACCTCGGCGGTGCCGATCCGGACGCCGTGCCGGTTGAGCGTCGCGTCGGAGCGGCCGAGCACGAAGCAGCCGCCCCGGGCATTGATCCGGAAGAAGTCGCCCTGACGCCAGACCCCGGGGAAGTCGTCGAAGTACGAATCGCGGTAGCGCGCGCCGGTGTCGTCGCCCCAGAACTTGACCGGCATGGACGGCATCGGCTCGGTGACGACCAGCTCGCCGACCTCATCGATCACGCTCTGGCCGTCGCGGTTGAAGGCCTTCGCGGCCACGCCCAGGTGCGGAGCCTGGATCTCGCCCGCGTAGACCGGCAGCGTGGGCACGCCGCCCACCAGGCCCGCGCACACGTCGGTCCCGCCGCTTCCGGTACAGACCCACACGTCCTTTTTGACGTTGTCGTAGAACCAGGCGGTGTGCTCGGGAGACACCGGCGAGCCCGCTGGCATGATCGCGCGCAGGTCGGTCAGGGGGAACACGTCGGCCGGCACGAGGTGCGCCTTCACCATCAGGTCGACGAAGGAGGGGCTGGCGCCGAACAGGCTGACCTGGCACTCCTCGGCCAGCCGCCACAGCACGTTCAGGTCCGGGTAGCCGGGATTGCCGTCGTAGAGCACCGGGCGCACCCCGAGCAGCAGCGAGCTGACCAGGAAGTTCCACATCATCCAGCCGCTCGTGGTGTGAAAGAAAAGGCGGTCGCCTTCCCGCAGGTCCATGTGGAACTGCTGCAGCTTGAGCTGCTCGATCAAGATCCCGCCGTGGCTGTGCACGATCGCCTTGGGCAGCCCCGTCGTGCCCGATGAGAACAGGATCCACAGCGGATGGCCGAACGGCACCTGCTCGAACTCGAACTCCGCGGCGGGCACGGGCGGGTGATCCAGCATCGCCTCCCAGGTCATGCCGCCCGGCTCTGGCCCATGGCCCGCACCCAGGTGGCGCAGGAAGACGAAGTACTCGAGCCCGTCCAGGCCGCCGATGATCTGCCGCAGCTCGTCACGGCGGTCGAAGGCCCGGCCGCCGTAGGTGTAACCGTCGACGGCGAACAACACCTTGGGCTGGAGCTGGCGGAACCGGTCGAGCACCCCGCGCCAGCCGAAGTCCGGCGAACAGGCGGTCCAGATCGCGCCGATGCTGGTGGTGGCGAGCATCGCGATGACCGTCTGCGGGATGTTCGGCATGTAGGACGCGACCCGGTCGCCGGGGCGCACGCCGAGCTCGCGCAGGCGGGTGCCAAGGATCCGCACCTGGCCGGCCAGGTCGGCCCAGTCGAGGGCGGCCACCGGCGTGGTCTCGCTGACGTGGAACAGCGCGGGCTCGCCGGGGCGTTCGCGCCGCAGCGCGTGCTGGGCGTAGTTCAGCCGGGCGCCCGGAAACCAGTCGGCACCCGGCATGGCCCGGCTTCCGAGCACCCGCTCGGGCCGCGCCGAGGCATCGATGTCCGAGTAGTCCCAGACCGCCTGCCAGAAACTCTCCAGGTCCTCGACCGACCAGCGCCACAGCTCGTGGTAGCCGTCGAAGCGCAGACCGCGCTGCGCGGCGAGCCAGGATGTGAAGGCGGTGAGGTTAGCATCCGCGACCCGCGCGGCGCTGGGCGTCCAGAGCAGGTCGCCCTCCCGGACCGGTGTCGCCATAGGCCGAATCCTCTGCGCTCGCCCCCTCGGCGGGCAATACGCGCCGTCCAGGATTTCACCAGGCGAAAGCCTCGTCGCCAGGGCCGTGCACCCCGGCTTCCGTCACGCCGGGTAGTTCGTCTCACCCGGCTGTCGGACCCGGCCGGAGCAGCCCGCTGGCAGGTTGGGAGAAGCACGTTCTGATGAGCGTTTTCAGCGCCACGAGGCTGAGGGGGAACCGTGGCCGATAAGCATCTGTCGCTGGCCGTCAACGGCCGTGAGCGCCAGTTTCACCGCAGGCTGGTCCCGTTCCAGGCGACGAGCGTCGAGCCCGCGAACGGGAACGGGAACGGGAACGGGAACGGCAAGGAGGCCAGGACCTCGCTGGTCGCGATCGTGGGGCTCGGCTACGTCGGGCTGCCGACGGCGCTGGCCCTGCACGGCCGGTGCGACCGGATCATCGGGGTGGACATCAGCCCGCAGCGGCTGGCCGAGATCGCATCCAGGGACGCGGACCTGGCCAAGGCCGACCTGCCGAAGCTGGACGCCGCGCTAGGGGACGGCACGCTGGAACTGACCAGTGACGTGGCCGCCATCAAGGCCGCCGACGCGGTCATCATCTGCGTGCCCACGCCGGTGGACGACAGCCGGATGCCGGACCTGACCGCGGTGCGGGGCGCGTGCGCGGACGTGGTCCGCCACGCCCGCCGGGGGCAGACGATCATCCTGACGTCGACGACCTATATCGGAACCACCCGCGAGATGCTGACCCAGCCGCTGGCCGAGCGGGGCCTGGCGGCGGGATCGGACGTGTTCGTGGCCTTCAGCCCGGAGCGGATCGACCCGGGCAACCCGGATCACCTGCAATGGGAGACCCCACGGGTGGTCGGCGGGGCCACCCCCGCGTGCGCCCGCCGGGCCGCGGCCGTGATCGGCCGTCTCACCGGCACGGTGTACCTGGTCAGCTCGCCGGACGCAGCCGAGGCGACCAAGCTGTATGAGAACGTCTTCCGGGCGGTGTCGCTGGCGCTGGCCAACGAGTTCGCCGACGCCTGCGGCGCGCTGGATCTGGACCCGATCGAGGTGACCCTGGCCGCGGGCACCAAGCCGTTCGGGTTCCTCGGCGTGTTCCCCGGTCCCGGGGTCGGCGGCCACTGCATCCCCTGCGACCCGCACTACCTGCTGTGGCAGCTCGCCCAGTCCGATCACCGCTCACCGCTGATCGAGCAGGCCATGGACTCCATCGATCGCCGCCCGGACCGGGTGGTCGCGCGCGCGGGCGACGTGCTCGCCCGGGGCCTGGACCTGGCCGGGGCGCGCGTGATCGTGGTCGGCGCCAGTTACAAGTCGGGCGTGCGCGATCTGCGGGAGTCGCCCGCGCTGGAGGTCATCGCCGGCCTGCGCCGGCGCGGCGCCGAGGTCACCTTGTTCGACCCGCTCGTGCGAGAAGTGCCGCAGCCGGACGGCCCGCCCATGCGCAGCGTCGAGGCGCCGGACGGAGCGGATTACGACCTCGCGGTGATCCACACCCTGCACCCCGGCGTCGACTACGCCTGGGTCGGCGACTGCCCGCGGGTTCTGGACGCCACCTACCAGTTCGAGGAAGTCCCGCACCGCGCACTGGTGTGAGCGAAGCGAAAGCACGCGGAGGTCGGCCATGAAAGTCCTGCACCTGATCACCGGGCTTGGCGTCGGCGGCGCCGAGCTCCAGCTGCGGTCCATCCTGCAGCACACCCGGCACGAGGCAGATGTGGCAACCCTGTACAACCCGGGCCCGGTCGCGGACATGATCCGCGACGACGGCGTCCGGGTGCGCGACGTGGGCATGACCAGCAACACGCAGCTCTCGGCGCTGCTGAAGCTGCGGCGGCTCATGCGCGACGGCCACTACGACGTCGTGCACGCTCACCTGTACCGCTCGCAGATATACGGCAGGCCGGCCGCCTGGCTGGCCGGCACGCCGGTGATCGTGAGCACCGAGCACTCGATCGGCGAGACGCACCTCGAGCGGCGCCGGATGACGGCGGGGGTCCGCGCCCTGTACCTGGCCAGCGAACGCTTGTCGGCCGCGACCATCGCCGTATCCACCGCCGTCCGCGAGCGGCTGGAGAACTGGGGGGTGCCCGCGGACCGGATCACGATCATTCCCAACGGCCTCGACCTGGACCGGGTCGCGTTCGACAAGGAGGCCAGGGAAGCATCGCGGGCCGAGTTCGGCATCGGTACCGATGACTACGTCCTGGGCGTGCTGGGCCGGCTCGACCCCAACAAACAGTTCGACCTGGTCATCGAGGCCGCGGCACCGCTGCTCGATTCGGGCACCAAACTGCTGATCGTCGGCAAGGGCGGCGAGCGCGCGCACCTGGAGAAGGTGGCCCGGGCCAGCGGCGTCGCCGACCATGTGGTGTTCGCCGGCGAGCGCCACGACGTGGCCGCGATGCTGTCCGCGATCGACCTGTTCGTCGCGTCCTCCCAGCAGGAGACGTTCGGCCTGTCCGTGCTGGAGGCGCTCGGCAACGGCGCGCCGGTGCTGTACACCACATGCCCGGCACTGGACGGCCTCGATGTGCCGCAGGCCCGCCAGGTCCCGTCCACCGTGGAGGGAATGCGGGCCGCGATGGCCGCCGAACTGCAGGCCGGGCCGCGGCCGCGGGAAGCGGCCGAGGCGGTCAGCCAGGAATACGGAATCGAGGCGGTCACCGCCCGCATAGACAGCCTCTACGAGGAGCTCGCGCTAGCGCGCGGCCGCGGCCACCAGGGGTGGGCCGGCCGACGGCGGGCGGGAGGCCCGGCGCTGGCAGAGGGGGGCTCGCGTTGAAGTCGCTCGTCACCGGCGCGGCCGGATTCATCGGCTCGCACCTCGTAGAGGCCCTTCTGGCCGACGGCCACCAGGTGGTGGGCCTGGACGACCTGAGCACCGGGCGGCCGGAAAACCTGGCCGCCGTGGCTCACCATTCCGGGTTCGCACTGATCCACGGGTCAATCACCGATCGCGGTCTCGTTGACAAGCTCACCGAGGGCGCCGATCAGGTCTACCACCTGGCCGCCGCGGTCGGCGCGTTCGTGATCCGCGACCGCACCCTGGAGAGCATGCGCACCAACATCCACGGCACCGAGAACGTGGTGGACGCGGCCTACCGGGCCGGGGCGCGGCTGCTGGCCGCGTCCACCAGCGAGATTTACGGCAAGAACACCAAGATCGGGCTCACCGAGGACGACGACCGGATCATCGGGTCGCCGCTGAAGTCCCGCTGGAGTTACTCAGAGGCCAAGGCGATCGACGAAAGCCTGGTCGAGGCGTATGTCCGGGAGCTCGGCCTGCGGGCGGTGATCGTGCGGCTGTTCAACACGGTCGGCCCGCGGCAGACCGGCCGGTACGGGATGGTCATCCCCCGCTTCGTGCGGCAGGCGCGGTCCGGTGAGCCGCTGACCGTGTTCGGCACCGGAGATCAGGTGCGCTGCTTCTGCCACGTCCTCGACGTGATCCCGGCCCTGACCGAACTGATCGCCTCGGACCGCGCGTGCGGGCGGGCCGTGAACCTCGGCAGCAACGAGCAGGTCTCTATCAACCAGCTGGCTCAGCGCGTGATCGCGGCCACCGGCTCGGCGAGCGGCATCGCGCGCCGCTCGTACCTGGAGATCTACGGCTCGGGCTACGAGGACATGCAGCGGCGGGTGCCGGGCTGCTCGCTGGCCCGGGAGCTGACCGGGTTCGCGCCGCAGCGGACCCTGGACGACATCATCGCCGCGGTGATCGCGGACCAGGCAAGCAGGCAGAGCCCGGTCGCGACCGCACGGTAAGGGGGAACACGAGCTCATGGGCAACCGGATACCCGCGCTCACCAACGGTTCCGCCCGCAGCAGCACCGCGGGAGGCCGGAACGCCGGGGACCGCGACAGGCCGCCCAGGAAGCGATCCGCCGGGTTCGCCTGGCTGGCTCTCATCATCGCGGCCATCGTGGCGGCGTTGCTGGCCACCCTGCTGCCGGGGCGGTCACCGCCGCCGCCCCGGGCGGTGGTGGCTTCGCTGCCGTTCTGGAACATCACCCAGGGGTCCGACACGGTGCTGGCTCACAAGGCGGACTTCACCGAGGTGTCGCCGTGGATGTACGGCCTGTCCGCCAACGGGGTCCAGATCAACACCCAGTACCCGCCGGGAACGTCGGGCGCGGTGAACCAGGAACTGAGCAGGCTGCGCGCGGCCGGCATGAAGATCGTCCCGACCCTGGCCAACGTCACCAACGGCACGTTCACGTACCAGCCGGTGGCCAACATGCTGCACAACCCGACGCTGATGAAGCAGCACATCGCCGCGATCGTCAGCCTGGTCCGTGCGCACAACTACGCGGGCATCGACATCGACTACGAGAACCTGCGCGCCGGCGACCGGCAGGCGTTTACCACGTTCATCACCGACCTGGGCCACGCGCTGCACGCGCACGGCAAGATGCTCTCGGTCGCGGTGTTCGCCAAGACCAGCAACGCGGGCGTGGACCAGCGCAACGTGGCGCAGAACTTCGCCGCCATCGGCCGGGTCGCCGACCAGGTTCGCATCATGGCGTACGACTACCACTGGGCCACGTCACCACCCGGCCCGGTCGCGCCGCTGCCGTGGGTCCGCTCGGTGCTGAAGTACGCCAAGTCCCAGATCCCGGCCCACAAGATCATCCTCGGCATCCCGCTGTACGGGTACGACTGGTCCGGCGGGAAGGCCCAGGCCGTATCCTGGCTGGCCGCTCTCCGGCTGGCCCGGGCCCACCACGTCACCGCGCGTTACGACAACGCCGCGCAGTCCCCGTGGTTCACCTACACCGACGCGTCCGGCCAACGGCACCAGGTGTGGTTCGAGAACCAGGCCAGTTCCGAGGCGAAGTTCGGCGTGGCGCTCGGGTCTCAGATCGGCGGCGTCTACCTGTGGATGTTCGGTTACGAGCAGCCTGGCACCTGGCCCGTTCTGGCCAAGACCCTGCCGGTTCCCGCGCCCCAGCGGAGCGGCTCATGATCCCATGGTGGGGGCTGGCGGTCTTTATCCTGGGCGCCAACTTCGCGCTGTGGGGATCGATCGGGATATGCCGGCTGTCCGGGATGCTGGTCGAGAAGGTGCACGCCCGCCGGGCGGCCCGGGCCGGCCTGCATGGCGGGGCCGCGCTGGCCGATACCGCCCGGAGCCGGCGCAAGGCGGCCCGGATGCCCGGCTGGGACCGGCGCCGCCGGGCGAGCCCGCTGACCGTCCGGGACGTGGCCGTGCTGATCCCGGCGCACAACGAGTCCGTCGTCATCGAGGACACCTTGCAGGCGATCACGGCCCTGGTGCCGCAAGGGCACGTGCACGTGGTGTCGGACGCCTCAACGGACGACACCGTGGAGATCGCTCGGCGCTGGGGCGCGAAGGTGATCGAGACCACCTCCAACGTGGGCAAGGCGGGGGCCCTGCAGGAGGCCATCGAACGATTCGGGCTGATCCGCCGGTTCCAGGTGGTGATGATGCTGGACGCGGACACCAGGGTCGAGCCGAATTACTTCGCGGCCGGGCTGCCGATGTTCAACAGCCCGGACGTGGTGGCGGTGGCCGGGTGCGTCCGGACGGCCGGCGGCCGTCATCTGTCGCCGATCGGCCGGATCCTCGTGGCCCACCGGCAGCGGATCTACGCGATCGGCCAGCGGGTGCTGAAGTTCGGCCAGACCTGGCTGCGCACCAACGCGACCCATATCGTCCCCGGCTTCGCCAGCATGTACCGGACGGACGTGCTCCCCTACATCGACATGAACCCGCCCGGCCTGGTGATCGAGGACTTCAACATGACGTTCGAGATCTACCAGAAGCGGCTGGGCAAGGTCGGATTCACGCTCTCGGCGGTGGCCGTCACCCAGGACCCGGACAACTTCCGTGACTACGTCCGGCAGACCAGGCGCTGGGCGGTGGGCATGTGGCAGACGGTCCGGCGGCATCCGCCCCGGGCCAACCTTTTCACCGCCATGCTCACCCTGCTCTTGATGGAGCTCGTCATCTCCAGCCTGCTCTATCTGTTGCTCCCGCTGCTGCTCATCGTGCTCGTGCTGCCGGAGATGGCGGGCGCCATCGTGCATTGGGCGCCGTTCGCCGAGGTCCATCTGGCGGTGGCCTCGCACATGAAGCTGGACGGCATGTTGTTCGGCGTCCTGGTGCCCGACTTCGCGCTCACCGTCGCGGTGACCCTGCTGGACCGGCGTCCGTGGCTGCTGCTGATCGCCCCGTTCTTCCCGTTGCTGCGGCTGGTGGACTCCGCGATCGGGCTGACCTCGATCCCGTTCGGCTGGTTCTCGGCATCCACCGGGCGCTGGAAGAGCCCCGCCCGGCGCGCCCTGCCCGATGCCGAGCAGGCGGCTCCGGCCGTCGCCGCCGCAGCCGGCCCGCCGACGGCGGTGACGCCGGTCAAACCGGCCGCTGTGCAGCCAGCACCGGCCCTGCAGCCCGCCCCGGTCATGCCGAGCCCGCCCGAGCAGGAGCCACCGGTCCAGGCCCCTGCCGTCCGGGCTCGGGCCGAACCGGGCACTACCTCCTCGGCAAGCTAGCTGCCGGGCGGAACCGGGAAACCGCCGACCGCGGTCTCGTACGCCCGCGCCACACGCAGGCATGTGGCGTCGGCGAAATGGCGGCCCACGATCATCATGCCCACCGGAAGGCCATTGGTCAGGCCGGCCGGAACCGACGTGGCCGGGTGCCCGCTGACGTCGAATGGCGCGGTGTTCGGGACCATCTCCAGCGACCGGGCCAGCTTTTCCTCGCGGCCGGCGCCGGGGGCCGGGATCGTCGAGGCAACGATCGGCAGGGTCGGCATGATGAGCACGTCCGCCCCGGCCAGCGCCGCATCGTAGGCGGCGGTCAGCTCCAGGGCCAGGTTCCTGGCCATCGCGTAGTGCCGTCCGTCATAGCGGTCGATGGTATAGCGGCCCAGCAGCACGGTCAGCTTCAGCGATTCCGACATCTCGGCGGCGCGTTCCCGGCGCCCCTGCGCGTAGTGCGCGATCAACTCCGGGTCGTGCAGCCCGGATGAGTTCAGCCCGTACGCGTTCCCGTCGATCATCTGGTTGAGCGCGCCATCGGTCGCGATCACGTTCCACACGTGCAGGCCGTCGCGATGCCACGGCACGCTGATCTCGCTGACCGTCGCGCCCGCCGCCGCCAGCGTGGCGATGGCGGCGCGGACCGCCTCGTCCACCCCCGGCTGCGACAGGCCGGGGATGCCGAATCCCTCGGTCACGACCCCGATCCTGAGCCCGCTTACCCCGGCATCGAGGTCGCCGAGATAGCCCCCGGACGGCGGATCGTGGCGCTGACGCGGGTCCAGGCCGTCCCGCCCGGCCAGCACGCCGAGCAGCAGCGCGGCGTCGCCAACGGTGCGGGTGATCGGGCCGAGGTGGTCGAGGGTGTTCTCGATCGGGAACGCCCCCGTGTACGGGACCAGGCCGTGCGTGGGCTTGTGCCCGACGGTGCCGCAGAACGAACTCGGAATCCGGACCGAGCCGCCCTGATCACCGCCGAGAGCCAGGTCGGCGTGACCCGCGGCGACCAGCGCCGCGCTCCCGCTCGATGAGCCTCCGGCCGACTTCGTCCGGTCCCAGGGGTTGCGGACCGGGCCGCTCTTCGACGTATGGCTCCCGCCGGAGAAGCACAGGTCCTCGCACACCGCCTTGCCGGTGATCGTCCCGCCGGCCTCCAGCACACGGGTCACGACCGTGGCGTCCCGGCGGGGAACGAACCCCTCCACGGTCGCCGAGCCGTTCATCATCGGCAGCCCGGCGACCTCGATGTTGTCCTTGATCGCGACCCGGCGCCCGGCCAACGGGCCGTCATCGGCCGCGCTGAGGTCGCAGGTGACGTACCAGGCGCCCAGCTCGTTCTCGGCCTCCGACGGCCATTTGTAAGGCCGGCTCGGCGCCTCCGGCAGGCGCTCGGCATACAGCCGCTCGACCTCGTCATAGGAGGCCGCCGCGCCGATCACGGCCCGGAACTGCTCGATGTCGCCGGAGTCGAGCCCGAGCCGGTACCGCTCCGCGATGGCAGCAAGATCGTCGTTGGTGGGCGGAGTGAAAGCCATGGCGGTCTCCCTGCACGGTGAACGGCCGACCCGTCGCAGCATAGAGCCCGGTAAATCCGGAGTGGAAGGAACGCCCGCCTGCGCCCATTCCGCCCTCCTTGCCGCCCTATACGCCGGGGCCTACATTTGCCGCACGGTGCACGACGGCCCGTGGTGAATGTCACCACGGGCCGTTCTGCGTGACGGTTTGTCAGCCGACGTGCGGGCGGCTGCCCTTGGGCTGGACCGGCGGGGTCTGGTCCGCGCCGGGGAACGCGGGGAGCGGGTACTGCGAGGAGGTGTACGTAGCGACCGTGAGCGGACCGCTCGTGTCCGGGAGGACCGGCGGCTCGGCGTGCGAGCCGAAGCGGAACGCGTTGGTGAGGTCGCTCAGGTTCTTGCGCCGCCAGGCGGTGATGTTCGGCGCGGTCACGCCGGTCACCGCCTCGAGGAAGCGCAGGTGCGAGGTGTGGTCGGAAGGCTCGCTGAACACCCAGCCGCCCGCCGTCCACGGGGAGACGATGATGGTCGGCACGCGGAAGCCGGGCCCGACCCACAGGTCGTTGGACACGGTGCCGCCCGGTGAGGTGGCCACCGTCACGTACTCGTTCGCCGTCCCGGTCGGCGGGATGGGCGGCGGCACGTGGTCGAACAGGCCGTCGTTCTCGTCGTAGGTCAGCAGGAACACGGTCTTCGCCCACACCTCCGGGTTAGCGGCGATGGCGTCGATCTTCGACGCGACGAAGGCAGCGCCCGCAGCGGGCAGGTAGTTCGGGTGCTCCGACTGGAAGCTCGTCGGGAACAGCCAGCTCACGGTGGGCAGGTTGTCGTTCATCGCGTCGATCTCGAACTGACCGGCCGGCTGAGTGACCATGGCGTTCTGGTACAGCGGCGAGGTCGTCGGCGCCTGCTGGTACTGCTTCATGAACTCCAGCACGTTCGTGCCGTAGTTGTCGGTCTCCTGGTAGCACTTCCAGGAAACACCGGCCGCCGTCAGGGCCTCGGGGTAGGTCGGCCAGCTGTACCGGCCGTTGGTGACGTTGTTGTCGAGGGCCGGCCCGCCGTACTGGCCGGTCGGGTCGATCGTCCCGGTCATCCACATGTAGCGGTTCGGGTGCGTCGGGCCGAGCACGCCACAGAAGTAGTTGTCACAGATGGTGAAGGCCTGGGCCAGGGCCCGCTGGAACGGGATGTCCTGCTCCTCGTAGTAGCCCATCGTGAACGGGCCGTTCTTGCCGTCCGCAGCGTAGTGGGCGGGCACCCAGTTGTTGTTCGCGCCATTGGCCAGCGCGCTGTGCTGGACGTTCCAGGCGTGGCTGGTTGACGGAATGGCCTGGGCGCCGGTGGTAAGCGTGTCCAGGTGATAGGGCAGCAGGTAACCGTCCGGGTTTTGCGGGTCGGGCTGGTAAAAGACGCTCTTGCCAGCCATGGGGCCGCTCTTCTGGATCAGCGCGCGGGGGTCGCCGAACCCGCGCACGCCCGGCATCGTGCCGAAGTAGTGATCGAAGCTCCGGTTCTCCTGCATCAGGAGTACGACGTGCTTGATGTCCTTGAGCGACCCCGGCCTCCCGATCATGCTCGGTGCCGGGTCGGCGAGAGCCTTGCGCACGTTGCTGGGGAGGGCCAGCGAGGCGAGGGCGGC
>Ga0335075_10013532_pt1 | contig 12278 bp, 10 predicted proteins | sample Lox_Sample_24_FD_206723 | JGI IMG/M metagenome (GOLD analysis project Ga0335075, IMG submission 206723) | Soil microbial communities from Loxahatchee National Wildlife Refuge, Florida, United States - Lox_Sample_2.4 | ecosystem: Environmental > Terrestrial > Soil > Wetlands | place: USA... | reverse complement strand
CCGCATGAGCACCAGGCACGAACGCCCCGCCGGCGGGTCGATCCTGCCCTTCGCCACGGTCTTCGCCGTCGTCCTCATCGTCTGGTACGCCGGCGCCGTTCTCCTCAACGCGCCCCAGGCAAAGGCCGTGCTGCCTCCTGCTGATCGCGGCCATCTCTGGGCGCTGCTCAGCGCCTGCTGGACCATGCAGCGGCCGGAACTGCCGGCGCCGCACCAGGTCCTGTTCACCCTCGGCCACAGCCTGTTCGACAATCCGCTGACCTCGCCGCGGAATTTCCTCTATCACATGGCGGTCACCGCCAAGGAAACGCTGGCCGGGCTCCTCCTCGGGCTGCTGCTCGGCATCGCCGTCGCGGCCGGCATCATCCGCTGGCGCACGCTCGACCGCTCGCTGATGCCATGGGTCATCGCCAGCCAGACCGTCCCGATCCTCGCCATCGCCCCGATGGTGGTCGTCGTGCTCGGCAATCTCGGCATCACCGGCCTCTTTCCGAAAGCCGCCATCGCCGGCTATCTCTGTTTCTTCCCCATCACGGTCGCCATGGTCAGCGGCCTGCGCGCCGCGGATCCCCTGGCTCTCGACCTGATGCGCACCTACAGCGCCAGCAACGCCCAGATATTCCGCCTGCTCCGCTGGCCGGCCTCCCTGGGCTTCCTCTTCCCCAGCCTCCGCGTCGCAGTCGCGCTCGCCGTCGTGGGCGCAATCGTCGCGGAATTGCCAACCGGCGCCGTCGCCGGCCTCGGCGCCCGCCTCCTCGCCGGCAGCTACTACGGCCAGACCATCGACATGTGGGTGGCGCTCGTCCTCGCCTCGCTCCTCGCCATCCTCGGGCTGCTCGGTGTGCGCCTCGTCGAGATGCTGGTCATCGCCGGGCGCGGCGGCCGGCTGTGAGCCGCCCCGCCGCCGCCGCCGCCCTGCCGTTGCTGGCCATCGCGGCCGGGCTCGCCTCCCGCGCCCTCCTCGGCCACGCCGCACCGTTGCCGGTCGCCCTCTTCGTCCTCGTCACCATCGCCGCGACCGCCGCCGCGCTCTTCGCCCTCGCCGGCGGCACCTCGCTCGCCGAGCGCCTCGCAAGCCCCGTGCTCTTCGGCCTCTTCGTGCTCTGGGTATGGGAAATGCTGGTGCTGGGCCTCAAGGTTTCGCCCGTCCTCCTGCCTCCGCCCACTGCCGTCGCCGTCGCTTTCGGCAATCACTATCGCACGCTCGCCGCGGATTTCCGCCTGACCTACCTCCACTCCGTCGTCATCGGCTACGCCATTGGCTGCCTCCTCGGCTTCGCGGTCGCCATCGCCATCGACCGCTCGCCCTTCCTCAAGCGCGGGTTCGCCCCGTTCGCCAGCCTGATGAGCGCCATGCCGATCGTCGCCATCGCCCCCATCATGATCATGTGGTTCGGCTTCGGCTGGCCCTCCAAGGCCGCCGTGGTCGTGCTCATGACCTTCTTCCCGATGCTGGTCAGCACCACCGCCGGCCTCGGCGAGGCCGGCGCCATGGAGCACGAACTCATGCAAAGCTACGCGGCCGGCTATTGGGCGACGCTGATCAAGCTCCGCCTGCCCGCCGCCCTGCCGCTGATCTTCACTGCGCTCAAGCTCAATTCCACGCTCGCGCTGATCGGCGCGGTGGTGGCGGAATTCTTCGGCACGCCGATCGGCGGCATGGGATTCCGCATCTCCACCGAAGCGGCGCGCATGGATCTCGGCGTGGTCTGGGCCACCATCACGGTCGCAGCACTCGCCGGTTCGATCAGCTTCGGCCTGATCGCTCTCCTCGAACGCGCCGTCACCTTCTGGCATCCGTCCTTCCGCACTCCCGCCGGAAGCTGAGGCAGAATCCGGATTTGCACACGGTATTCGGCTATGTGAGCATGAGCAGCCAACAACAGGAGAAATGGGAGATGAAGAAATTCGTGCTGGCGGCTGCCGCCGCCCTGATGCTGGGACTGGCCGCTCCCCTCGCCCAGGCGGCAGATCATCTGACCTTGCAGCTCAAATGGGTTACCGACGCGCAATTCGTCGGCTACTACGTCGCCCTCTACAAGGGCTTCTACAAGCAGGAGAATCTCGACCTCACCATCCGCCCGGGCGGGCCTGACATCAACCCCGACCAGGTGCTCGCTGGCGGCGGCGCGGCCGTCGTGATCGACTGGATGCCCTCCGCGCTCGCCAGCCGTGAGAAAGGCGTGCCGATCGTCAACATCGCCCAGGTCTTCCAGCGCTCCGGCATGGAACTCACCTGCCGCAAGGACAGCGGCATCACAACGCCCGCGGATTTCAAGGGCAAGACGCTCGGCGTCTGGTTCGCCGGCAACGAATATCCGTTCCTCTCCTGGATGGCCAAGCTCGGCTATCAGTGGAACGGCCCGCATACCGACATCACCGTCCTGAAGCAGGGATTCAACGTCGATCCCCTGCTGCAGAAGCAAGCCGCCTGCATCTCGACCATGACCTACAATGAATACTGGCAGCTCATCGAAGCAGGCATGCAGCCCTCCCAACTCGTCGTCTTCAGCTACGAAAAGGAAGGCGTGGCAACGCTCGAGGACGGGCTCTACGCACTCCAGGGCAGCATCGACAACCCGAAGAAGCTCGACGAACTCGCCCGCTTCCTCATCGCCTCACGCGAGGGATGGGATTATGCGATCCAGCATCAGGACGAGGCGATCGACATCCTCTTCAAATACGACACCGCCGGGGTGCTCACGCGCGTGCATCAGGAGCACATGATCAAGGCGGTGGCCAAGCTGGTCGAGGGTGGTGAGCATGGCTGGGGCTGGCTCGACCCTGCCGCCTACCAGCGCACCGTCAACGAGCTTCTCTCCACCAAATCAACCCCCGTCATCACCAAAGAACCGGTGGGCGCCTGGACGCACGCTGTCTGGGACAAGGCCTTCAAGAAGAGCTGACCGCCGCCGCCTGCTCCCCTCTTGGGGAGCAGGCGTCCAATCGTTGACTCGGATTCCTCTCCTTCCCCCACTGCCGGTTTCCCGATGGCTCTGATCACCGCCTCCTCCATTCTCTCCCGCCGCGCCGTGCTCCTCGCCGCCGCCGCGACACTCGCCTCCGCGCGCTCGAGCCTCGCTGCGCTCGCCCCTTCCGTCAGCATCGCCGGCGCCTTCCCGAATCTCGCCTTTACGATGCAGCGATCGTCGGACGGCAAGAATGTCACCGCCGCCGATTATCGCGGCAAGGTCGTCGTCCTCTATTTCGGCTTCACCCGCTGCCCGGACACCTGCCCGCTCACCATGCAGAACGCCGCGCGCGTGCTGGCCAGGATGGGCCCGCTCGCCCCCCGCGTCTCTGTCCTCTTCGTCACCATCGATCTTGCTTACGACACGCTGCCGCGTCTCAAATCCTACCTCGCCAATTTCGGAACGCCGCCCGAGATCGACGGCCTGCGCGGCACACCCGCCGCGCTCGCCCGGCTTGCCCGCCGTTACGCCGTCGAATACCAGGCGCCCACGAGTCCCGACGCACCCGATCCGGTCTCGAAAATCTCCCACTCCGCCGCCGTCTATGTCTTCGATTCCCGCGGCCGAGCCGAGCAGATTCTCCCGACCATGGGCGGCGCCGGCGCCGATATTGCAGCGATCGCCGCCGACCTCGAACCCTTCGCGCGATGAGTCATAAAGATTGTTCTCTTTTGAAAAAGAGAACCAGAAAACTTTCATCCTTTCGTTCGGAGTCCTGTGGGCGGCGCCGGGTCCGGAAAACGGGGGAAAGTCTTTTTGCTTCTTTTTCTTCAGAAAAAGAAGGCTCTTCCTTTTCATTATTGGCGAGCGCGCTCCCTGTTCCACTCCCATCAACAGGAATCGCCTCGGCGGTGGTGCAATATCAGGCCTGGTGAGCCTGCCGGGCGCTGGTGACCGCGGTTGCGAATGCCGTTCGCAGCAATTCGATATCCGCCGTCAGAACCAATTCGTCGAAGCCCATTGCAATCCATTGTGCGGCCTGCTCGGGTCGCACGGCATGCAGGGTCACTGGCAACCCAACCTCGTGCCCGGCTTTCACGATCGTATGGAGAACTGCGACGTAGCGCGGCTCAGTCATTTCCAGGCTCAAGCCCAAACCGAGATCGACCGGACCAACGTGCAACCCGGAAATGCCGGGCGTAGCGGCAATAAGCGCGATGTCGGCAACCCCGCGGCGATCCTCGATCATCGGGTAAATTCCCGGCCGAATGTCCGAAACGCGCGCCGGGGCCGCTCGCATGCCGTAGCGCTGGCCGCCGAAGCTCCGCGTACCATCCGGCTGATAGCGGGCGCGCCGCACGGCTTCTTCCACCATTGCGCGGCTCGAGGCCATCGCCACGACCACGCCCGCGGCCCCATGATCGAGGAGCCGCGGCATCAGCGCCAGATCGTGCTCGGCGACACGCACCAGCGCGGGCGTGCCCAAGGCGTCGAAAAGCTGAATGCCGCGGAAAGCTGTGCCGAGGTCCCAGGCGCCGTGTTGCAGATCGAGCCCCACCCAGTCCGGCGCCGCACGCGCCGCCGCTTCGATCACCAATGGCTCGGGCATCGCCAGCCACAATCCGATCTTTGCCACTGCCGCCTCCGCCGTTCTATCGTAGCCAGGCGCTGACCGGCCGAACGGCTTTCCGGCGCCGAGCGCTCTATCCGTCCGCTCGATTATCTCGCCGTGCGATCAGGTCCTGCAGCTCCACAAGGCCCACTTCGCCGCGATCGATCGTACGGACCACACGTCCCAGTTCCAGGAGCACGATCCGGTCAGCAACCGGCAGCACGTGGCTCATATTGTGATCGATGTAAAGAACGCCGAGCTTGTGCTCCCTGGCGCGTTCGATGGATGCGATCACGTTGCGGGTTTCGCGCACGGATAATGCCGCCGTCGGCTCATCGAGCAGCAATAGCCTTGCACCGAAATGAATCGCCCGGGTGATCGCAACGGATTGGCGCTCTCCGCCCGAAAGCGTCCACACCGGCTCCTCGACCGAGCGAATTCGGGTCAGCCCCAATTGTGCGAGGGCGTTTCCCGCCGCTTCCCGCATTCGTCGTCGCTCCAGCACGTGCAGGGGGCCGAACCTTCGGACCATTTCCTTGCCCAGAAAAAAATTCCGCCACAGGCTCATCTGATCGACGATTGCCAGGTCCTGATAGACCGCCTCGATACCAATGCCGCGGGCATCGGCCGGTGTGGCGAATGAGACCTCGCGCCCCATGAAGCGCAGGATCCCGGAGGTGGGACGCTGATATCCCGCGAATATCTTCAGAAGAGTCGATTTCCCCGCTCCATTGTCCCCGACCAGTGCGACCACCTCACCCGGCCACACCGCCATGCTGACATCGAAGATGACCTGGTTGCGCCCGTAGCGGTGCGATATTCCCCGCAATTCAAACACCGGCTCGCCATCGTGAGCGCTTCCCGCGACCGCCCCCGGGCCAGTGCTCACGCCTGGCTGCTCCCGAAGCGCCCGAGGCGGACATTCGCGATCACGACGATGACCAGGATGACGCCGATAAACGTTACGTAGAACGATCCAGGGACGCCGATGAGAACGAGCCCGATCTCGATCGTTGCCAGCAGAAACGCGCCGATCACGCTTCCCCAGATCGTGCCGGTGCCGCCGAACAGCGAGGTGCCGCCGAGCACTGCCGCTGTGATCGCCAGCAATTCGTAGTTCTGCCCCTGGGCCTGGGTCACACCACGGATATAGGCGAATTGCATGCAACCAGAGAGACCGGCCAGGAAGGCACTGAGAACGAAATTGGTGCGCTTCACGCGCGCCGTCGGCACACCCATGGCCTTGGCCGGTCCCGCCCTGCCGCCGGTCGCCAGCGTCCAATTGCCGTATCTGAGATGGCTCAGAACGAACCAGAAGATTCCGGCGATTACGAACAGCCAGACCACCGGCATGTAGAACGGCGTGTCTGTAATGCGCGCACCAAGCAACGACATGGCGGCGCTCGGATCGAACATGATGAGCTGGTGCCCGCTGATCAGGAGATTGTTCAGCCCCTCCAGCACGAAGAACATGCCGAGCGTCGTAATGAAGGAGGGAATGCCGAACAAAGTCGTCACGAATCCATTGATGATTCCAACGCAGCACGAGAGCATGAGCGCGACAATCAGGGCCAGCCACTCGTTGATCCCGTTGGTGACGAACAGTAGGGCCCAGATAATGGGCGTGAAGGCAAAGTTCTGACCGACCGAGAGATCGAATTCGCCGGAGATCATCAGCATCGTCACACCAACGGCAACGATACCGATGGTGGATGCAATGCTGCTGATCGCCGTCATCGTCTGCGGCGACCAGAAGTGCGCGGTTTGCAGGGAAAAGAACAGAATGACCGCGATCAGGCCAAGCCCAGGGGCCAGTTCGCGGATGCCCAGTATACCTTCCGCCAATAGGCGGCGCACCCGGTCGGCAGGCAAGGACGCCGCGCCAGGTGTTCGGTTTGCCGAGCGCTGAGGAGACACGCGGGCGGTCTTCCTGTCGCCTCGCAGAATCACAAGCCTCGCTCGCCCCGCCACTCTCCTTGGGAGCGGCGGAACGAGCGGGGGTTCCGCTTCAGCAGCGGCCGGCCTTGATGCAAGCCTGCACCGTATCGATGTTCTTGTCGGTCACGATCGAGGTGCCGGTGTTTACATTGACGGGCGTCAGGTTGTACTTGATCTCGTTGGCCAGGTTGGCGACCGCGAAATAGGTCTGCAGAAACGGTTGCTGGTTGATTGCCATGGTGATCCAGCCGTTCTTGATCAGAGCGGCGGTTTCTGCACCGACATCGAAGGTCGCGACCGGTATCTTGAGGTGGTTTTGGCCGATATACCGCCCGGCCGGGTTGGCGGCAGGATCACCCAACCCGACGACACCGCAGATGCCTTTGTCCGCCTGCAGCGCGGCGCCGATCAGGGACAAATTCTGCCCCTCGTCGCCGGTTGCCGCGAGATCGGCATAGGGATAGTGCGTCGCGTCCAGTACGCGCTTGACGCCATCGGCGCGCAAGGTCAGCACGAAGGCCGTGGGAAAGGGGTTGACGATCAGAACCTTGCAGGGCTTGGGCGGTAAGTCGGGTAGCCACGCCTTGGCCAGAATCGCGCCGGAGATCGATTCGTCCTGGCCAACGAACGCCAGCCCGGGAATGCGCTTGTCATTCGGCGCATTTGCGCCCTCGAAGCGGTCGTTATTGTAAAGGACCACGGGAATTCCAGCGTTCAGGGCAGCGCTGGTCACGCCTTCCATGGTTTTGGAAACGTAATCGATGGCGATCCCGGCCGGCTTCGTCGCAATCGCGCCCTGCACCAGCGGCACCATGCCTGCATCCCCGGTGTCTTGCGCCGGCGCCTCGAAGACGACGTTGACACCAAAATCGTGACCCGCCTGCTTCGCACCGTTCTGCTCGGTGATCCAGAACGGGTCGGTCAGGCTCGGGCCAATCACGTAGATCGTCGGTTCGCCAGCGGCAAATGCCGGATAATGGCCGAGCAATGCCAACCCCAACAGCGCCGCGGCCAGAGCAATCCCAGCCCGGCCCGCCTCCCTCCAGTTGTTTGGCATATCGAACGTTCTCCCTTGGCATGCGGCCTTTGCGGCCTTGCTCGCGTGTTGCGCAACGCGCAACTCCAGGTAGTAGTTTCGCATTGCGTTCGGGAATGGGTCAAGCGCGAAGTGGCGCGCCACGCCCTCTGTTGCGCGAACCTGTGCAAACACGGGGAGTTCGGGCCATGCTGACACGGCGCTCAGGCTGCCGGCCCATCTCGAACAGCTCGGCTGCGTCACTCGAAACCTGGCGATGAAAAGCGCCGCCGCCGACCCGATTCTTGCAGAACGGCGCAAGGAATTCGGCGAAGCAGCGATCATGGGCGTGCCGGCCAATGGCGCGATGGTCTATCGCGCGTTCTTCTCCTCGACGCACATCACGACCGTACGCGAGTGGCTGGGAACGGCCCGCTCTATGCATTGTTCCGCCCTCGGCAAGGCCTGTCTGTCAGCACTGGACGACCGCGCTCCCGACAGCGAATGGGCGCTCCTGTCCTGCCAGGGTGGAACGAAGCTGGCGGCGCGCGGACCGATGGAGCTGCGCGACCGGCTGGTAACAATGCGTAAGCGCGGCGACGCGACCGACTGCAACGAGACTCTGGACGGGGCTACCTCTGTCGCCGTTCCCGCCCGTATCGGCGGCACGGTTGGCCTTTCCGGCCCGTCCAGTCGGATCAGCGACGGGCGCATCGCCGATTTCGACGATCGCCTGATGCAGATTTCCGTTCGTCCCGGCGGTTTCTGCCGATGACGGCCGTCCCGCCCGATTTCTTCAAGACATCCTGCAAATCAAACCCTGATCGGAGAGCGCGCTCCCTGCGACAGTCCCTGGGCGGCAATTCCCCAGACGCAGCCGAACAGAACCGCAAACGCGATGCATGGCCAGATCACGGCAAGCGCCGGCGCGGCAAGCGAATATTCACTCGGCATCATCTTCCAGCTCCCAATCCCACCATGACCGCCTCGATCCCTTCGGCGGCCGGTCTCCCCCCAACATAGGACTGCCACACGTTTGAAATGTAAATATCAATCGTCAATTCCCGGTGAACGGCAACGATGCCACGTCTCTCGCCTCGCATCCGTCACGCAGAATGCCATCCTGTGCCTTCCTGTTGCCGAAGCCCGCCTTGCATCGCATGATGGTCCCTGCCGTTTTTCCCTGCATGTGCACGACGCCACATCTGATCGATGAAATTCCTGCACGCCGCCGACATCCATCTCGACAGCCCGCTCACCGGCCTCGCCGCGCGAGCAGACCTGCCCGCGGCAAAGATCGCGCACTGCACGCGCCGCGCCTTCAGTGCCATGATCGACCTCGCCCGGCGCGAGGATGTGGCCTTCGTCGTCATCGCCGGAGACCTCTACGACGCCGACTGGAAGGATTTCTCGACCGGCCTCTTCTTCGCCGAAGAGATGCGCCGCCTGGATCGTCCCTGTTTTCTCCTCCGCGGCAATCATGACGCCCGCTCGGCGATCACCAGGCACCTCAAGCCGCCTGCCAACGTCCGCGAATTTTCCTCCCGGACCTGCGAGACATTTCTGCTCCCCGAGCATGGGGTCGCGCTGCACGGCCATTCCTTTCCGAACCGTGCCGTGCCGGAAGACCTTTCCGCCGGCTACCGCGACCGCGTCGAAGGCCTCTTCAATATCGGCGTTCTGCACAGCTCGGCCGAAGATCCGGGCGAGCACGAAACCTACGCCCCATGCAGCGTCTCCGCGCTCGCCCTGAAGGGCTACGATTATTGGGCCCTCGGCCACATCCACGCCCGCCGTGTCCTCTCCGAGCGGCCGTGGATCGTTTTTCCCGGCAATCTGCAAGGTCGGCACGCCCGCGAAACCGGCGCCAAGGGCTGCACGCTTGTCACCACCGAAGACGGCAAGATCGTGGATGTCGCGCATCGCGCCGTTGACATCGTTCGCTGGGTCGCCCTCGCGCTTGATGCAACCGGCGCCGATTCCGCCACCCTCACGGCACGAATAGCGCTTGCCGTCCGCTCGGCCTTCGCAACCGCCGAAGACCGGCCGCTCCTGGCCCGCCTTACCGTCACGGGCATCACCGCCCTGCACGCCACGCTCTTCGGCGACACGGAACGTCTCGCCGCCGAATGCCGCAACGCCGCCCTCGAAGCGGGAGGCGAACTCTGGGTCGAATCCGTCCACCTCCACACAAGCCCGCTCGCGGCGGCATCCGCCGACATGCTCGCCCCTCTGCGCGCCGCCTTTCTCGCCGGCCTCGAAGACGAAGCGATCACCGGCACCTTGCTGCAGGACCTTGCCGCGCTCGGCCAGAAACTGCCCGCTCCGGCGCGCCACCTGCTCACGCTGCCCCAGGATGCCGTCACCCTTCGTGCCTTGGCCGAGGAAGCCTGGCAGCTTGCCGCCGACGCCCTCCTTCCCGGTGGCAAGCCATGAAGCTGCGCCGCCTCGAACTCATTCGCTACGGCCATCTCTCCGACCTCGCGCTCGACTTTCCGGACGGCGCACGCCTCTCCGTCGTGCACGGCGTCAATGAGGCCGGCAAGTCGACCGCGCTCGCCGCCATCGCCGACGCCTTGTTCGGGTTCGGCCACCTCACTGACTTCGATTTCCTGCACGGCCCGCGCGAGCTCCGGCTCGGCTTCTCGCTCGCCTCGCGCGACGGGGCGGAGGCGCGATTCGTCCGCCGCAAAGGCCGGGGCAACACCCTGCGCGACGCGGCCGGAGAGCCGGTGCCGGACGATGTCTTGCGCCCCTTTCTCGGCAACGCCAGCCGCGAACTGTTCGAACAGCGCTTCGGCCTGAGCGCGGCAAGAATGCGCGCCGGCGCCGAAGAGCTGCTGCGCACCGGCGGCGCGCTCGGCGAAAGCCTCTTCGCGGGGATCGGCATTCTCAACCTCCGGGTCGCTCTCTCGCAACTCGACGACATGGCCAAGGCGCTGGTCGGTGACGGTCGCGGACAGCGTGCTCTGTCGGAAGCCGTCAAATCCTGGCGCCAGGCAAGAGACGAAGCCGAGGAACGTGCCGTGGCGCCCCGCGCATGGCAGGCAGCCCAGGAAGCGCACGACGCCGCACGGGACAAGCTCGCCGCCGTGCAGGAAAAGATCAGGGCTCTGACCCGGGAATCGGGCCGGCTGCAGCGCCTGCGCCGGGTTTCCCCGCTCCTCGCCGAACTCGCCGCGGCGCGTGATAAAGGCGCCGGGCTCGCCGACACCCCGCTCCTGCCCCTCGACGCCGAAGCCCGATTCGCGGAACTCGTTTCCAGCCGCCGCACGGCGGAAAGGGACGCCGAACGCGAGAATGCCGGAAAGGAGCGTCTCGGCCGCGAACGCGCCGTCCTGCCCGACGATCAGGCCGCTCTCGCCGTGCAGGATGCCATCGATGCCCTGACTGGCGAGCGCTCCCTGATCGAGCAGGCAATCAACGATCTCACCAAGGTCGCAGCCGAGGCCACCCGCCTCCGCTCGGCAGTCGCCGAAGCAATCGACGGTCTCGGCCTCTCGCTCACTCCCGAGGCCGCCCGCGAGGCGCTTCCCGCCCCTCCCGCGCGCCGCGCCGTGCAGCGTCTCGTCAGCCGGCACGCCGCACTTTCCGCAGAACAGGCCTTGGCCGAGCGTACTCTCGCGGCTTCGCTCTTGCGCCGTGACCAGGCCCGCCAGGCACTCGAGGCAACCGCTCGCCCTTCATCACCGGATCTGCTCCGCCGCGTCATCGAATCCGTCCGATCCGAAGGCCCTCTCGACACTGATCTCGCCCGTTCGGAGCGCGCGCACTCCGAAGCCGCGCATGCAACCGCAACCGCTCTCGCCGCACTCCCTCTCTGGCAAGGAGATCTGGCGTCGCTCGGCTCGGCTCCCCTACCCCTCGCCCCGGACTCGGATAATGCCGCCGCACGGCTCGACCAGGCCGCCAAGGCACGCGAGCGCGCCACCGCCAACAGAGAGGCGCTCGATCAGGAAATCGCCGCCCTCGAAGATGAAATGTCCCGTCTCTCCAGCGGCGAGCCAATGCCCACACCCGATGCCATCAAGGAGGCACGGCAGGATCGCGATCGCGTCTGGCGGCTGGTCCGTCGCACCCTCGAAGGCGGCCCCATCACCTCTCTCGAGGAGCGCGCGGACCTACCTCCCGACCCCCTCCCCGAGCTCTTCGAACAGCGCCGCGATGCAGCCGACTGCCTGGCGGACCGCCGCGCCGATGAAGCCCAGCGCGTCTCTGCTTTTCTCGCCACCATTGCCCGTCTCGCGCTTCTCACCCAGCGCCGCCAGCAGGCCCGAGCATTCCTCGGCGCATGTGAAACGGAAAGCCAGGCCGCCGAGGGCGCGTGGCGCGCGCTCTGGGCACCGGCCGGCATCATTCCAGGCGCACCCTCCGCCATGACCGAATGGCGCCGCGCGCGCGCCGAGGTGCTGGCCCTCGCCGAAGCCGAGGCGGCGGTTCGCCGCCAACGGAATGATCTGTCCGCCCGCCACGACGCCGCGCTTGCCCGTCTCGCGGCGCTGTTACCCGTACCCGCCGCCAAGGAAACCCTGGCCGCCCTCCTGCTTCGCGCCGAAACCGCCTGCGCGTCCCTCGAGGCAAGGCAGAAAGAATACGAGGCTCGCAAAAAGACGCTTGCCGACGAGGAAGGACGGCTGCCCGCCCTGCAACAGGCCGTCCAGCACGCAGGCGCTGAACTCGCCGGCTGGAAGCAGGACTGGGCTCCCGCCATCGCCGCCCTCTTCCTCCCCGAACAGGCCCCGATCGACACCGCCGAGTCGGCACTCCAGGCCTGGACCCGGATCGCCGAGGCCGCACCCGC
>Ga0335075_10013531_pt1:2500-12278 | contig 12278 bp, 2 predicted proteins | sample Lox_Sample_24_FD_206723 | JGI IMG/M metagenome (GOLD analysis project Ga0335075, IMG submission 206723) | Soil microbial communities from Loxahatchee National Wildlife Refuge, Florida, United States - Lox_Sample_2.4 | ecosystem: Environmental > Terrestrial > Soil > Wetlands | place... | reverse complement strand
CCCCCCCAAATATTATATTTTTTCATATATTTTACCTCGTCTTCAATATTTCAAGTCTTCACATATATTTTTCACTTGTACATTTTCCGGCAAAAAACATAAATAATTCATAAATAATTAGGGGGTAAGTAAGTAATTATTAAGTAAATAATTAGGGGGTACCCCCCAAAAATTAGTTGGTACGAACTGAAATTATTAGGGGGTATATGCTAAATTTCTAGGGAGTAAGTCAACAAATTATTAGGGGGGAGGTCAGTAAATTATTAGGGGGTGAGTCACTAATTTATCGCGGGTAGTAACTAAAATTTCTAGGGTGTACCCACTAAATTTTGTAAATATTAGTGGGTAAGCAACTAAATTATATAAATGTTAGGGAGTAAGTAACTAAATTATTTAAATATTAGGGGGCTCGTAACTAATTATTAGGGGTGGTGGTGGGTAAAATTATAAGTAGTTTTAGGGGGTAAATTTTAGGGGGTTGCCCCCTAGGATTGTACGTATTTAGTGGGGTACCCCCCAATATTTTAAAAAGTTAGTGGGTGAATTAGTGGGTGCCCCCTAAAAAATTAGAGGTTAGTGGGCGAATTTAATTTAGTAACAAATAGTGGTGGATTTTAGTGGGGTACCCCCTAGATTCGAAGTTATTTAGTGGGTACCCCCTAAAATCGCAACAATTTAGTGGCTTAATTTAGTGGGTACCCCCTATTTTTTCAACTTAGTAACTATTTTCACTTATAATTTAAGATTTTAATAACTTTGAAAATCCGAGGGGGATTTTACTTATTTCCCCCCTTTAAATTTTAAAATTTAATCACTTTGATTTTGAATTTAATTTTGAATTTAAAGAAAAGATTGTAATTAAAATCCCCCTCAAAAGTTTGATAATTGATATGGTTAGGTACTATATTTTAATTATGGAATGATTAGTATATAAATTTAGTTGGTATCCCCTAACTTTGATCTATTTAGTGGGTATTGCAACGATTAGTTTGTAAATCGCGCGAATACCCTCCTAATTTTATGACAATTAGTTGATAAATTTAGTGGATACCCTCCTAATTTTATGACAATTAGTTGATAAATTTAGTGGATACCCCCTAAAAATGACAACTTTTAGTGCGCATACCACTAAATTTTAGTACAAATTAGTATATACCCCCTAAAAAGTTATAATAATTAGTTGGTTTCTAAAATTATTTTATAAAGAATACCTCCAAATCACTAATAAGATCAATATTCATATACTATATCATTCCTTATAAAATATAAGCATATAATCTTCATTATAATTCTGGTTATAAAAATCCCCCTCCAAATTTTATACACTCAAAAATCCCCCTTCAAATTTAAAATCTTTTTATTTACAAATACATATAATAACCATTTCAATCACGTGAATTTAATGCAATTACACACCATTAAATGAGTATCATATGATTTAAATCAACTTACATATGAAAATTTCGAAAAGGGAGATTTTTTTAAAAAGAATGTAAAAAATTAGTGGGGGGTAGCCTTAATTTAATATAAATTAGTGAGTAAAATTAGTGACAACCCACTAAATTTGTTATATTTATCGATAATATCACATATTTTCATCCGAAATCAATTGAGATGGATTTAATAAAGTCAAAATATTTACATTTATTTATATCACAAATAATCTTATCTAGTCAATACTACCATAATATAAGTCTAAATACCATTTTATATGTTTTTATTATTTCATTTATTATTTTATTCAAATTAAATATTTTTTCACTTTAATGAATATTTTTTAAATTTTTAAGTTTTTAAAAATTAAATATTTTCCAAAATATCAATTTTTATTTACTGGGTAACCCCCTAAAATTAGTTGGTACCCTTTTAAATTTACTTGGTATACCCACTAAATTAATTTATTTTAGTGAGTATTTATTAGTGGGTAAATATTTTGACTTAGTCATTTTCAAAGTAAAAATTAGTTAGTGGGGGTACCCATAAAACTTAGTGGGGGATACCCTAAATTTAGTTGGTGAACCTTCTAAAATTTGTCGCAATATTATAAGTATCTTTTTTAGTGGGTATGGTCACTAAATTTAGTTGATACCCTTCTAAATTAGTGAGGTGGATCAACTAAAGTTTAGTTGGGGTAGGCTAAATTTGAATGTAGAAATGACTTAGTCGTTTTCAAAAATTTTTTTTGGTGAATTTCAATTTCGCATACTAAATATTTTTATGTACCTATAATTTCAACCCTTGCATACGAAATGTGTCTAACGAGGGTGTCGGTGGGTATATGAAATGAGAGAATGAAAATGAGTGAAAATTGAAACAGCAGGGGCGCACTAAAAGAAGCCACTGGATTAATGAGCAACCAACTAAATGAAAGGCAATACCCACTAAGAGCGCCACTAAAGGTTAATGGCAAAAGGGGGTGCACAACTAAGTGAAAGGCAATACCCACTAAGTGCGCCACCCCCCTTTAATACGAAAAGGGGGTCCCAACTAATTTTGCCACTAAATTAATCACTTACTAAAAGGTACTCACTAAATACGCCACCAACCTCCCCCTTTTTTAAAGGGGTTCCACCCAACAAAAATGTGGTGGTGAACGTCGGGTATCCCCTGGTGTCACCAACACGTTTTTATAATTAAAAGTGCAATTATTCATTAGTGAATAATTGATGATTTTAGTGGGTTACCCACTAATTATCATTTAAATTTAATGGCTGTACCCCACTAACATTAATGAACTTGGTGGGCTATCCCCTTTAAATTTATCACTTTTATTTAAATCATTTGGTTCCATATCCGCAAGTTATTTACGCAGTTACACGTCACGCTGATAGAGGCCGATTGGTAGCGCGGAATAACATTGATTTTTTAGTTGGTTCAACCCCTTAAATTTAATAAATTTTTGCGCGGTCACCCACTAAAAATCAAAGAAATCCCACTGATTTTTTTCAGTAGGTATTGATGAGTTTTCGTGGATTTTTGGTTAATAACCATTATTTTCACAAAACTTAGGGGGTAAATTGAAGTTAGTACCCGCTAATTTTTATTAGTGTGATCTAATTGAAAATATCCTCCACTTTAAAAATGTATATCAATGATTTTTAATTATTGGTGGATCATTTTTGAAGGAAATTTTAGAGGGGGCAGTTTCAAAAAGGGTGGTAACCCACTAAATTTTGAAAAAGATTTAATGGATAACCCCCTTTTGATATCAACTAAAATGGATAGGTACCCCCTAGAAAATTTTAGTTGATATTCAACCAAAAAAATCTTCCACCCACTAAAATTTTACGTTTTAGTGGGTAAATAAGATAGTTACCTGGTTGATTCTGCCAGTAGTCATATGCTTGTCTCAAAGATTAAGCCATGTAAGTTTTAAAATCCACCTTCTTACCCACTACAAAATACTAACAAATTTCATAGGCATGTCTAAGTATAAGTAAATATACTGCGAAACTGCGAATGGCTCATTATATCAGTTATTGAATATTCGAAGATCCTTTACTACATGGATACCTGTGGTAATTCTAGAGCTAATACATGCGAAAATCCCCAACTTCGGAAGGGGAGTACATATTAGACTAAAAGCCAACGCCCTTTTTGGGCTCTTTGGTGATTCATAATATTTGGCGGATTGCATGGCCTTGTGCCGGCAACGTTACGTTCTTGTTTCTGCCCCATCACTTTTCGACGGGACGGTATTGGCGTCCCGTGAGGTCAACGGGTAACGGAGAATTAGGGTTCGATTCCGGAGAGGGAGCCTGAGAAACGTAAGTTTTTTATTAAAAACTCACTAAAAATTCATTATTTACTAACTAAATTTTAACAGGGCTACCACATCCAAGGAAGGCAGCAGGCGCGCAAATTACCCAATCCCGACACGGGGAGGTATGTTTAAAAAAACCCCCTATTATTTTGAAATACCCACTAACAAATTTTTGCAGGTAGTGACAATACATACTGATACAGGGCTCTTTTGGGTCTTGTAATTGGAATGAGTACAATTTAAATCCCTTAACGAGGAACAATTGGAGGGCAAGTCTGGTGCCAGCAGCCGCGGTAATTCCAGCTCCAATAGCGTATATTAAAGTTGTTGCAGTTAAAAAGCTCGTAGTTGAACCTTGGGTTTGGTTGGTCGGTCCGCCTCACCGCGTGTACTGGTCCGACCGAACCTTTCCACCCGGGGATATCCATGTTCTTTATTGAGTGTGTGATCTATCCGGGACTTTTACTTTGAAAAAATTAGAGTGTTCAAAGCAGGCCTTTGCTCGAATACATTAGCATGGAATAATGGAATAGGAAGGCTCTTCTATTTCGTTGGTTTCTGGGAGAGCTTTAATGATTAATAGGGCCAGTCGGGGGTACTCGGATACCGCAGCTAGAGGTGAAATTCTCGGATTTGCGGTGGACGATCTGCTGCGAAAGCGTTTACCAAGGATGGTTTCATTAATCAGTGAACGAAAGTTGGGGGATCGAAGACGATAAACTTATTAAAACTCAGTAAAATTTAGTTGGTACCCTCTATAATTTAGGGGGTTACCCAGTAAATTTTACTGGGTTATGATTAAAACTCACTAAAAATTAGGGGGTTCATTTAAATTTAGTGTGTACCTCACTAAAAATTAGAGGGGTCATCTAAATTAAATGTTAAACCCACTAAAAATTTAGAGGGTGGTATTAAAGTTAAGGCGTGAACCCACTAAATTTTTTTAGTGAGGTTCACCAAAACTTGAACCATTTAATCATTTAATCTGGTCGTCAATTGCGTATGAATACGCTTATTTTGACTTTTTTAAGTCAAAGTTACACCGTCAAATTGCGGGAATTACTTGATATATCATTCTACCCCCCAATAAATTAAAATTTTACTGGGTATATGGTAAAAATGAATTGATATTAGTGAAATCCGCAGCCATATCTCATTAAATTTTTAGTGGGTTATTGGTTCACTGACTAATAAATGGTGGGTGATTTTTTCGAAAATCGCTTAAGATATAGTCGAATCCTCATTTTGAGGTTTTGAATCAAGCAGATACCGTCGTAGTCTCAACAGTAAACTATGCCGACTAGGAATCGGGCGATGTTGCTAATTTGACTCGCTCGGCGCCTTACGAGAAATCAAAGTTTTTGGGTTCTGGTAAGTTTAAAACACGTACTCAGTAAAATTAAGACAAGATACTAACTAAATTTTAGGGGGGAGTATGGTCGCAAGGGTGAGTTTATATTTTTTTTTTTTTTGAATTCTACCCCACGGAGGTTGGGTGGGTGGGTAGAACACAACACAAAACTCAAAACTCAAAACTCAAAACTTTAATGACTTAATGACTTATGACTTTACGATTTTGGATATTTTCTTATTTTTATGAAAAACAAAAATTAATTTTTAGGCCCTCATTTTGGCCGGTACCTTCTGGTATTGCTAAAATGGGGGGCTGTTGAGAACAAAACGTTTCAAAAATTAATTAAAAATTAAAAATTCTCAACAAAAGCTCGTGCGTCCCCGTTCGCGCCCCCTGGGTGAGTCAAAATTTGACTCAGCTAAATCGAGCCAAGCTGTAACTCGTTGTGATCCGGCGTGCCTTAGATCGCCGGACGGCGGAAGACTTGTTTCTCGCACCGCCTAGCTCTACAGCCCGAAAATTTTAATCATCATGTCAAAAAATAAAAAAAGAAATTTTGAAGATTTTTTAGAAGATGATGACGATTTTTGGGATGAAGTTGCTGACAAGACGGAGTTGGTTTCGGCGAAACCTTCTCCAGCCTCCTTTGCCATAGGAGCCAACGCTGTTTTGCTTTCTCGCTTGATTGGCTTTGCTGAACGAGCCGGCTCTGACATAAATAAAATGTCTGTAGCCGAGGGTCTTAATTCCGAACCGGAGCATCAAGCTTTCTTCGATGCCCTCAATAATTTCCTCGAGGCTGGAAAAGCCTTAAATGCAGCTCTCCCAAGAAAACCATTAGGGGGTCCGACCACCTCATTAGTGGAAAATGCCAAAGCGTTGGCGGTAACGGATTTAGGTGGACGAAAGTTCACCATACAATCTGGAATCCGCAAGGGCCAAACCTCCCCGTGGGGTGACAAGTTTTTCCCTGAAGACGCAGCTCGCACACTAATTGAGTTATTGGAGGGCGTACCTAACCAGAAAAAAGGGGGCAAATTGGGAGATTGGCGGACCCCCCCCGCTACGACTAATGCGATCGGCTGCTGGCTTCCGGGCACCTTGGCCAAAATCAATGAGTCGGGTCACGCTCCTGTGAGCGTGAAATTTGGGAGAAAGTACGGGGAGCTTAAAGGTGTTAAATCCCCAATAGAATTGGTTCATCGACTGTCGGTGCTTGCATGGAAGCCCCTTGCAGATATAACCCTTCTATTGGAGGGTGGTGATGGTAGTAGTACCGTAAAAAGGTACGAAGTCTCCCACCTATGTCACCAAGCAAACTGTTTCAATCCTTCCCATTTACTGGTTGAGGCGCATTCCATCAACCATGGCAGAAATCCTTGCCAATACGGACATCGGAGGTGCCCATGTTCTCCTCCGTGTATACTAGCACTCATTAGCAAGGAAGAGGAAAAATAGAGGGTGGACAGGGGGGCTGATAGCGAAGGGGACGGTTAAGATCCGGTAGCTAAGTCACGTATCGCTTTTTTTCCTAAGGCGTTTTTGCTTATCTGGGGCTCTGTTGTGCTTATTTGGAAGTACTTTGCTAACATTGTCCTCAGCTGAAACTTGAAGAAATTGACGGAAGGGCACCACCAGGCGTGAAAAATGAATTGGCTCCGCGTCTAAAAGCATACCTATTTGAATAAAATAGGGTGGTGGTGTACCGAAAAACAAAATGCTAGACTTCACTAAAATTAGTGGGTCGATGCGTCCAAATTGCGGGGACCCCCAGTAAATTTTTGGATTTTAGTGGATAAATTTAGGGTATACCCCCTAAATTTATTCATTACCCCCTAAATTTTTTTTGGGAAATCCGCAGCCATCAATTAATTTATTGGTGGTTCAGTGACTAAACGGGCGCAAGTCACTAAATATTAGTGACTCAAGATATAGTCCATCAAGTAAATTTGAAACAAAAATGGGAGCCTGCGGCTTAATTTGACTCAACACGGGGAAACTCACCAGGTCAGGACACCTTGAGGATTGACAGATTGACAGCTCTTTCTTGATTAGGTGGTTGGTGGTGCATGGCCGTTCTTAGTTGGTGGAGTGATTTGTCTGCTTAATTGCGATAACGGTACGTACTTTACCCCACTAAAAGTGATTGAATTTAGTGGGACCCTTCTAAGTTTGTACACTAAATGTGATAAACTTAGGGGGTACTCACTAATTTTACCCAATAAATTTTTATTTTTCAAAAAAAATATATACTAACATTTTTATTTTAGAACGAGACCTTAACCTGCTAAATAGCCACGTTGACTCACGTCGACGGCTGGCTTCTTAGAGGGACTATCGGCTCAAGCCGATGGAAGTTTGAGGCAATAACAGGTCAAAAATTAAATTCTTGCAAAAAAAATATTATATCACAGGCCTGTTGAAGCAAATATTTACGTATTTGCTAGTCTAAAGTCTTAAGATCTATTGTCGGGAGGATCGACCCTTTTTAGGGGCTTGACTTAGGCAACACCACCTTGTACTTAGGAGACCACCCCCTAAAATTTTAGGGGGTATATCCTGTAATGAGTTGGAAATGTCCAACCATTGCAACGCGCGAAAAAGGGGTGGGCTCAATTTTTGAGCTTAAGATACGTGCTAATCCCTCGGAAATTAAAAACCGAGCCATGAAAATTAAGGTCCGACAGCCAAAATTTCATGGGGTCCATAAGTAAAAAATTGGACTGGTTTGAAGTAAAATGCTGTGATGCCCTTAGATGTCCTGGGCGGCACGGTACGTGTTTTTCCCCTTCTTTCCCACTATTTTTTTAGTGACTAACGTGTATTTTTAGCGCGCTACACTGACTGAGCCAACGAGTTCACACCTTGACCGAAAGGTTTGGGTAATCTTGTTAAACTCAGTCGTGCTGGGGATAAGGCATTGCAATTATTGCCTTTCAACGAGGAATGCCTAGTAAGCGCATGTCATCAGCATGCGTTGATTACGTCCCTGCCCTTTGTACACACCGCCCGTCGCTACTACCGATTGAATGGCTCAGTGAGGCCTTTGGATTGGTTCAGGGAGGTCGGCAACGACCACCCAGAATCGAGAAGTTGGTCAAACTCGGTCATTTAGAGGAAGTAAAAGTCGTAACAAGGTTTCCGTAGGTAAGTTATAACAAAAATATCCCCTTAAATTTTAATAATTTTAGGGGGTTATACTCTTTTACGCATATAAATTAGTGTATCCGCCCTAAATTATTATAATTTTAGTGGGGGTATACTATTTTACATGCATAAATTAGTGTAACCCCCTCTAAAATTTTAAAAATTTAGAGGGTACCCCAACTAAATTAAACATCTTTTTAATATTTTACTAACTAAACTTTAAGGTGAACCTGCGGAAGGATCATTATCGAGTGTTTTGGTTTTTTATAAGCCAATCCTCCCGTCCATTGCCTAAAATAATTAATTGCTTCGGTGAGGAAACTTACCGAACTTTTAAACTCTTTCAAATATTGTGGTCAGAGTATTTTTGAAAATAAAATCAAAACTTTCAACAACGGATCTCTTGGTTCCGACAACGATGAAGAACGCAGCGAAATGCGATAAGTAATGTGAATTGCAGCTCTAGTGAATCATCGAATTTTTGAACGCATATTGCACCTTCTGGTATTCCGGGAGGTACACCTGTTCGAGCGTCATATAAAACTTCAAGTTTTACTTGATGTTGGGGGATATTTTTACTTGATACCCCCTAAACTTTTAGGCACCCCTCAGTAATTTCGTGTGCATCGAATTAATTTTCGCATTAAAAATGATTGGGGGGTATGATCAAAATTTAGTGGGGATGTACTAAAATTTACTACGTACCCAACTAAAATTTCAAATTTTGACCTCGAATCAGGTGGGGATACCCGCTGAACTTAAGCATATCAATAAGCGGAGGAAAAGAAACCAACAGGGATTACCTTAGTAACGGCGAGTGAAGCGGTAAAAGCTCAAATTTTAAATCTACCTTTCGGGGTCGAATTGTAATTTGAAGAGGAAATGATGGCCTGAACATAATAAAAATTCCCTGGAACGGGATGTCATGGAGGGTGAGAACCCCGTAATTATTTACGTATCACGGCTATAAATCATTCCTTCGAAGAGTCGAGTTGTTTGGGAATGCAGCTCAAAATGGGTGGTAAATTCCATCTAAAGCTAAATATTGGTCGGAGACCGATAGCGCACAAGTAGAGTGATCGAAAGATGAAAAGCACTTTGAAAAGAGAGTTAAAAAGCACGTGAAATTGTTGAAAGGGAAGTGTACCGAATCAGAAATGATAAGAATATTCGATCACTTTTTTTTAAGTGATTTATTTATTATTATCGGGTCAATATCGATTGGGAGGATCGGATAAAAATCTATGGAATGTGATCCTTAGGGATGTTATAGCCAAAGATTAAATACGTATCACCCCCTATCGAGGACCGTGTTTTTCATGGATATTGGCATAATGATTCAGTACTCCCCGTCTTGAAACACGGACCAAGGAGTCGACCATCTATGCGAGTGTTTGGGTGTAAAACCCGCTCGCGAAATGAAAGTGAACGGAGGTGGGAACATTTTTATGTGCACCATCGACCGATCCTGAAGTTTACGGAAGGATTTGAGTAAGAGCATAGCTGGTCGGACC
>Ga0335075_10013530_pt1 | contig 12278 bp, 10 predicted proteins | sample Lox_Sample_24_FD_206723 | JGI IMG/M metagenome (GOLD analysis project Ga0335075, IMG submission 206723) | Soil microbial communities from Loxahatchee National Wildlife Refuge, Florida, United States - Lox_Sample_2.4 | ecosystem: Environmental > Terrestrial > Soil > Wetlands | place: USA... | reverse complement strand
GCCCGTTCCAACATTCGAAAGAGCGTTGAGAACTGAAACAGGCTCATCGCCGGAGGGCAAGCGCGAGCCAATTCCGGACGTATAGAACGATCCAGAGGTTGTCGCTCCGTCGCCGGCCCCAATTCCACTAGAGCCTGAGCCGCTACCCGGGCCAAACCCGCCGACTCCTGGGCCGCCGGGGCCACCGTGAGAGCCTTCCGCCGCAGCAATCAACTGAATCATTTTCTCCGGGCTGCGGAACCAGTCCTGGATGCGCTCCGCGTCGGCTCCCAGGGTCTTCACGGTCAACTGGGCAGCGACGCGAGCATCGGAGAAAGAGGAATCTTCGGCGACAAAGCGAATCTCATTGACGCGAATGCCGGTGGAGGTCTTCTGGCCGAACTGTGCTTCCAGACGTTCGCTGAGCGGGCCAACTTTGGCCCCTGTCTCCGTGAATGCCCGGATGAAGGCGAGGAATTCCTCTCGATCAACGGAGGCCATAAAACAGATGCTGGCGACTCCGGCGGCGCTGAGGAGGTCGGCGAAGCTGCGTTCTGCGGGGGTGGATTCCAGGGGTACGCCATCCAGAAGCAACTGAGAACCTGAGGTGCCGAGCAACAATCCGGCCTGGCCAGCTGCATCCACGGCGGCCCGAAGCTCCTGCCAAGCGGTGTCGAGCTGGGCTGAGGAGCGCGCGTGCTCTAAGCCATAGAGACGGGCGAACTTAAGCAAAATATTGAGGCTGCGGACAAAGCCGCGCGCATTCGGGATGGTCGTCTCGTTCGGCACTGCTGCTCCAGCCGGAAGGGGTGACATCGATTGTTTGGCCGCCTTGAATGGTAATTGTGTACTAGGACGAATGGCGGTGGGAATAGGCCGGAAGTACCAAGTTTCCAGACGCGTGACGCCAGGGAGCCTCAGGAAGGGAGGCGGACTTCGAGATCCAAGCCGACGAGAGCCGGGCGAACGCGGCGGATTACCTCAGATGCCCAGAGTTTGTCGCTGAGAAGGACGAGCGAGCCGTCTTCGAAGCCACAAACCGCACAGAAGTAGTAGTTCGGGAAAGCCGCGTGGTAGGCATCGACGCCGTGGCGGGCGAGTTCGCCCTCCACAATCGGATCGCCAGAGGCAACAGGACCTCCAGCGCGAGCGCCGAAGGTCTCGCCTTCAAAGCGTTCGAAGAAAGTTTCGAGGACTCCGACAGGCGGGGCAGGAATCACAAGCGAATTCGAATTGGGCCCGCGAAAGGGGATATTGTGGCGGCCGCAATAATCGCGAACGCGGTCGAGGTGACTGAAAAAGTCCAAGGCCCAAGGCTGATCGCCAGCGACGGCGTTCAGAACACGACTCCAGACCTTGGCAGCGTCGGCGCCGCGGACGGGCTCGTGGTTCTCATCGTCCTCGGCCAGTTCCAGGCCGACGGCGCGAACGTCGGAGCCTAAATCGAGCGGTTCGATTTCGAGGATATCCATGGAAGACTATTCCATCCCACTTAGAGGAAATTGAGCCTGAAACTCTGGAGATTGTTTGCGGACGTCGAGCCAATCGAAGAACGCATCGGGCGTTTCGAGCCAGATGGCAAACCAGCGAGCGATTTCCGCTTTTTCGGCGCGCTTTGTGGCGTCGACCTTGCGATTGTGCGCGATCATTTCGGCGCGGCGACGGCCGAGCCGGGCCACCTCGAGAACACGTCCGGCCGCGTGAGTGTTCTTTGCAGCCATGAATTTCCTGTAGAGCTCGTCGAGGTGGATAAGGCACATCTCGGCATCTTCAAGATTCGAGAAATGCAGTAGGTCGTGGAATTCCTCCTCGAGGGCCTCTTCGTCTCCCGTCGCGGCAACGAGGGCAAGGCGGAATCCCGACTCTTCCAGGACGCTTGCGACGTAATCGGCCGTCGTCTTGCCTTTCTCGCCGAGGCGAGCCAACAACTGGTAGCGGATCTGCTCAATCTCAACGAGCGTGAATTTCTCCTTCCGAAGATTGCGAGCTGCTTCGAGAATCATCTCCTTCTTCGTGGAAGGATCGGAAGCCGGGTGTGGGTGCGAGCCGGGCATAATCAGTTCGGACCCTTGCCGCTTTCCCTGGCGGCAGCGGCAGCCGCTGCGGCGTCTTCTTCCAGGAGTTTCCGGTAGCGGGCGACATTGCGGTTGTGTTCCGCCAAAGTCTTGCTGAAGAAATGGCCCCCTTTATCGTTGGCGACGAAGTAGAGGTAGGCGGATTTTTCGGGAAACAGAGCGGCACGAAGAGAGGCTTCACCGGGATTTGCGATCGGCCCAGGTGGCAGTCCCTGGTGCAAATACGTGTTATAGGGCGAGTCGATGTGCAGGTCTGCGGGGTGAATGTCCTCAACGATGTGGCCCTGGAGAAGCCAGGCGTATTGAACTGTGGGATCGCATTGGAGCGGATATGCCTTCTGAAGCCGATTGAGGAAGACACCGGCAATCAGAGGGCGCTCTTCGGCATTTGGAGTTTCCCGCTCGACCAGAGAGGCAAGCGTCACGGTCTGGTCGATGGAGAGTCCGTCTGGAAACTTTACGGAGTTGTCCGGATCGAGGCGCTGCCAAACGTTCCGGAATTCACGGACCATCGAGGCGGCTACCTGCTCGCAAGAGGTGCGCCGCGTGAATTCATAGGTCGAGGGGAACAAGAATCCCTCAAGACTGCGAGCGTTGGGAGCTAGGTCCTTGATGAGTGAGGGATCCTTTACGACCGAAAGAAACTGTTCACGAGAACAGATGCCCTGCGTTTCAAGCTCGTTGCCAATATCGTAGGACGTCCAACCTTCGGGGACGACGAGGATATGCACGAAGACTCGACCGTGAACGATCATCCAGAACACCTGGCGCGAGGTCATCTGCCCGGCAACCTGGTATTCGCCCGCCTCGGGCGCATGGCGGAAGTGCCAGTAGCTTAGAAGAGCGAAGGCGAGGCGGTTGCGGATGACGTCGTCGTGACGGAGGATGCCGGCCAATTTCCAGCGCGAGGTTCCGTGGGGAATTTCGACGAAGACTTTTTCCGGCCGGTGCCCGCGATAAGGGCGGCTGATCTGGGAATCCATCCATGCAGCGCCGGCGCCGAGAGCAGCAATTGCGAGAAGTGCCAGGAGGCCGAGCCGCCGCATGTTTAACTACGCCTCCCCTGCGGCAGAGGAAGAATCGGCAGAGCGCCTGCGGTCGAGGTATTCGCGGAGCAAAATGGCGGCAGCGACGTGATCCAGGTGCGATTCCTTCCTGGCGGAATGCGTGCGCGAGCCCCGCATGGTTTCCCGCGCTTCCCAGGTTGTCAGGCGTTCATCCAGTAATTCGACTTCAAGACCGAGGTTCTTGCGCAACTGCGCGGCAAAGCGAGAGGCCGTTTCGGACATGAGGCTTTCTTCTCCGGTCATGTGCAAGGGATGGCCAATCAGAATGAGGCCCACACGATACTGCTTGCAGATGTCCCGAAGACGCCGGAAGAGATCGCGGCGATTGGTCCGCGGAAGAACAAGGAGCGGCTGCGCGGTGAAAAGAAGTTCATCGGAGACGGCAAGCCCGAGGCGCTTTGTGCCGTAGTCGATTGCCAGAATGCGCCGCGGCGGCTCGGAGATGCTCGCCGAAGACACATCTTCAGCAGAGCTTTTTGCAGAACGCGCAATCATTGCGCCCATTATACGCGAGCGCGCCGACGTAGCTAGTGCGTTGCCCCGGCGGAGATTCGTTCTTCGCCCGCGATGTATCGCAACAGGCAACGAATCTGGACGAGCCAAGCCTGCGGGAGAGATGACTATGGCTGCCTACCGCGCTCGCCGTTTTCCCAGCTCGACCAGAGGCCCCAGAGCTTCATCTCTTTGTCGAGACCCGTCTGCTGGAGCAATTCTTCCACCTGCGGGCGACTCTGGCGGGGACCGATCCGCTCTTCGGCGTCTGCCAAGCCATAGGCGGAAACGGCCGCAATAGCGGTGTTCTTCTTGAGCTGAGGGATGTCCACTTTGTCGTAGGTATCGGAAGCGGCATGGTAGTTGAGCATGTAATCGTCGGGTTCTTGATTGGCGACCAGTGTCGGCACTCCCTCCAAAAGGAAATCAAAATTGTCCGTGCCCAATTCTGCGTCCAGGGTGAAGTCCTTCGCTCCGAGAGCGACCACGGGTTGAAGCGCCGCGCGAACGGAAGGAAGGACGTCCTTGCGCCCGCCCAAGGAGTAGCCGGTGACTTGCCCGTCGCCGGAATCCAAAATGATGGCAGCGACCATGCGGTCGAGTTCCGCGCGGTGAGCTTTTGCGTACGCTTCCGAGCCCAGCATCCCCTGCTCTTCTCCCGTGAAGAGAACGAAGCGGATGGAGCGGCGAGGAATCGTGCCGGAGGCGCGAATGGCTCGCGCCGCATCGATGACAAGCGCCACGTTGCAGCCGTTGTCGAGCGCTCCGGTTCCCAACTCCCAGGAATCCAGATGGGCACCGAGGAGCACGAATTCATCGGGGTCTTCGCTGCCGCGAATTTCGCCGACGACGTTTTCAGATTCGACGGGGCCGGCGACGATGTTCGGCATGTCCCAGCGGACGTGGACCTTCACGCCTGCAGCGATGAAGCGCGCAATCCGCTCGGCGTCTTCGCGGGCGACGATGGCCTGTGGCAACGGTTCGAGGAGGCCGTCGACCGAGGAAGTGTGGCGATAGAGGAGAAGATTCGGGCGAGTGGACATCCAAAAAATGCCCGCGGCGCCAGCCTTTTGCGCGCGGTCAATGATGCCCGGCGCTTCCAGATATTCATTGGACAGATCGTCCCAAGTGACGAGAAATTTGGAATGGACCAAGACAACCGAGTCTTTGGCAGCGGGACCTGCTTTCGCGAAACCCGCTTCATCGCCTGAACCGACATCGACAATGTCCGCCGTGATACCGCCTTCGGGAGTCGGCGGAGACCAGCCGACGGAGACCAGGCGGACAGGGAACGGTTCCGGCGACAGCACTTCAAGATGTGTGTGGCCTTCACTCCAGCCGACCGGAATCGTGAATTTTTCCGTGTGGACTTCATCGACGCCTGCGTTGCGAAGAGCCTCGACGGCAAACCCGACCGCTTTATCTGCAGCCGGAGAACCGCTGACACGTCCTCCGATAACGTCGGTCAGAATTCGCAGGTTTTCGGCAAGAGGGGAGAGGCCGAGCGCGCTGCGGATGATCAGAGGCGCGACCTCCGCGCAGGGAGCATGTATCGAACAACCTCCTGATCCCTGGGGAACCTGGCGGGAGAGAGAAGAAGGCCTCTCGGGAGGAAGCTGCGCATGGGTAACATTCGGATGGATCAGGAGAAATGCGGCAGCCATTGAAAGAACGAACACCCAGCGCAGAAGAAAAGCTCTGTTGACCCTCGGCTGCGAAAATTCCGGGAGTGTGTGTGAGTTTCTCAGGTGCAGAACGGACGCCGGGTTTTCGAAGGTCTTCACGGCTTGAGGAAAGTTAACCTCGATGAAATCACGCGGTCTCGCAGGATTTACTTGCCAAAAACAGAGTTGCCGAAAAATGTGCGAGGTTGAAGTTTATCTTGAACTACCGGGATGAGCAATTGCGGAGAGAACGAGCAGACGGGAAGATTTTTCTGGACGGAAGCATTTTCTACCCGAGGAGATTTTCCTTCCGAGGAAGGGAGAGACGCGAACATTCTCAAAATGAGTCACTTAATTCGGTGGAGGATTTGGCAGAAGAACTGCCGGGGCAATGCATCCGCTTCCAGCGACAAAAGCGGAGAGTCCAGCCCTGGGGGAGATCGAAGCTTACGATCTTTTGAGGGGCACTGAAGTTCCCGTTACTGGCGACACGACGACCCGTTGTAACAGACGCAATCACTATGAGTTAGGTTTGCCGGATGCGGTCCTGGGCAAGCAGAGGGAAGGCCTACCTTGAAGAAAGTTCGTGTTTTTCCGAAAGTGCGGCGAGAGGATGGAAGCAATCACGGTGCAGCGAGCCGGCTATTTTTCTGCGATAGAGAAACGGGAGCCGCGAGATTTCAGGCGGAACAAAATGGCGAGGACGGAATATTGATTGAGCGCGTTGCCAGCCAATTGGCGGTTCACTGTCTCGCGCGCGGCCACGAGCCGGAAGATTTCCTGATTTTGGCGCCTGCGGAGAGATCGCTGGCGCGGCAACTGGTCGCGCGAGCACATGAGCTCCTCGAAGAAGGAAGAGCCGCCTCCAGCCCCGTGAACTTGACGTTACGACAGAGAGAGATTCTACAGTCCGTTGTGAACAATCAGGCCAACAAAGAAATTGCCGCGAAGATGAATATCACTGTCCGGACGGTGAAATTTCACATTTCGTCGCTGCTCGAGAAGTTCGGCGTCGAAAACCGCCTGGAATTGGCGATGAGGGCATCTGGAGTGCTGCCGTCGAAAGCTGAGGGATGTGACGGAGCGCCGCCCGCGGCTCTAATGGCTGGAGCCAGCCTGCGTCAAGGCGTTGGACCGATTCCCGTCCAGACGATTGAACGCGCGAGAGCAAAGGCGCGAAGCTTGCGCTTTCCGGGGCGAATCCTGACCGCGTAGGGTTGAGCTATCAGGCTCTGCTGAGAGGGCGTTGCGGGACCGATTCCAGCTAACCCGTTCTTGCCGCCCCGCGCAGGAATTCCAATACTGCGACTCGTCAGGCCATCATTCATTGGTGTTTGACTTCTGTCATGTTGGTGACTCTTCCTTCCTTGTCTGAATTGACCCTAGGCAACTACTTATACGAAAATCTTTTAGATGAGTTTGTGCGCTATAGGACGGCCAAATTGGTCAGGAGCCCCAGTTGAAAATCTCGATCGTTGGAGCCGGTTATGTGGGGTTGGTAACAGGAGCTTGCCTTGCTGAGGTGGGGCATCACGTTGTCTGCACAGACAACGATGCGCAGAAATTGCAGACGCTTGAGGCGGGAGGCGTGCCGATTTACGAGCCCGGGCTCGATGAGGCGCTGGCGAGAACGCGGAAGGACGGAAGGATGAAGTTCTCCGCGAATCCGACCGAGGTTGTGGCTTCCGGAGAAGCAATCTTCATCTGCGTGGGAACGCCGCCACTGCCGAATGGGGACGCAGATTTGAGCGCGATCGATCATGTGGCGCGAACAATTGCGACAGAAGCGAAGTCGCCCAAGCTTGTGATCGAGAAAAGCACTGTGCCGGCGCAGACGGGGCAGGAGCTCAAGCGCGCACTTTCGGTGTATGGGCGCAAATCGGACGTGACATTTCGGGTTGCTTCCAATCCGGAATTCCTCCGTGAAGGGACCGCAATTTTTGATTTCCTGCATCCGGACCGAATTGTTGTGGGCGTCGAAGACGAAACGGCGGAACGGCAACTGAGAGAGATATACGCTCCAGTCCTCGAACAGAAATTTCGTTGCCCCGTACACAATTCATCCTGCCCGAAGGGGCCTGCTCCTGCGTGGCTGGTGACGACGATCAATAGCGCGGAACTGATCAAGCACGCCTCGAACTCATTTTTGGCGCTCAAAATCTCCTACGCCAATATGGTGGCGGATTTGGCCGAAAAGCTCGGCGCCGATATTCAAGAGGTCACAATGGCGATGGGATTGGACCCGCGGATCGGGCCGGCATTCCTGAATGCGGGGCTGGGGTTTGGAGGATTTTGCCTCCCAAAGGATTTGCAGGCCTTCGTGCATTTGGCGGAGCGTTCGGGCGTGGATTTTGGGATGCTGAAGGAAGCGGAGAAGATCAACCGCAGGCGAATCGATCGATTTCTCGAGAAAATTCGAGAATCGCTTTGGGTGATTAAAGGGAAGAAAGTTGCGGTTTTAGGTCTCGCCTTCAAAGCAAATACGGACGATATCCGGTTTGCGCCGGCAATAGATCTTGTGAAGCAACTGCTCAAGGAAGGCGCTCGCGTGAGCGCCTACGATCCTAAAGCCATCGAAAAAGCCAGTGGGATTCTTCCCGGAGTGGAGTATGCGAAGTCCCCGTATGATGCGGCCAAAGACGCAGAGGCACTCTTGATTGCCACAGAGTGGGATGAATTCCGGGGCCTTGACTGGGAAAAATTGCATAAGGTGATGGGGCGACCGCTGATCCTCGATGGCCGAAACTTGCTTTCTCCGAAGGAAATGAAGACTCTCGGGTTCGAATATCAATCGTTTGGCAGGCCAAACTGATTTCTTGGAGTCGTTGGCCGGATCTCAGGCAAGAATTTGATTCACGAGTGTGCCGACGTGCTCGGCGATGGCGGGGGCGGAAGTCAGCCCCGGACTCTCGATACCCATCAGATGTACAACGACTGGAAATTCTGGATCGCGCTCGACAATGAAATCCGCGATGCCTTTTTGCTCCGGTGAGGTGGAAGAAGTCTTGGACGGCGGGACGAGCTTCGGGCGAATTCCGGAGTAGGCTGGGACAAGGTCGGCAGAGGTGACCCCTGGCAAAAGCAATTGCGCGCCGAGCGCGAATTCCTCGATGGGGATGCGGTCGCGCTCGTAATCGTTCTTGTCGTCGACGTAGCGCGCTGTGGGGCCCAAGAGCACATTTCCCGCGAGAGTTTTTGTAAGGTGCAGGCCTAAACTCATTCCTTCCGGATGCGGCAGAGGATATACGAGCCCGCGCACCATATCTTGCTTGGAGCGCGCGAGCTCGCAGTACTCCCCCCGAACCGGGTAGATGCGGTGCCGGGCCATTTTTGATCCAAGCATTGCGGCAATATCATCGGCAAAAAGTCCGGCGCTGTTGATCAGGCAGCGCGTCTCGATTTCGCCGGCCGCGCTGGTGACTCGAACGCCGTCGCGAAGGGGTTCGAGCCGCTCGACGGCTGCGTGTGTGACGATGTTGGCTCCGTGGTCCTTGGCTACGCGAGCATACGCTTTGACGAGGTCTTCGCTCGAAAGAATTCCTGTGGAAGGGACTTCGATCGCCTGAACACCCTGAATGTGCGGCTCGCGGGAATGAATTGCCGCTTGGTCGATAATGCGAAGTCCCTCGACGCCGTTTGCCTGACCGTTTTTGACAAGTGCGGCAAGCTTATCTTTTTCCTTGATGGAGGAAGCGACGACCAGCTTTCCAATCTTTCGATACGGGACGTCGTGCGCGGCGCAGAATTCGTAGGTCAGTTGATTGCCGCGCAAGCAAAACCGCGCTTTCAGCGAGCCGGGAGGATAGTAAATACCCGAGTGAATGACACCGCTGTTGCGAGTGCTGGTGGCCATCCCGATCTTGGGGAGTTTTTCGAGGACGAAGACGTCAGTCCAGCGTGCGGAGAGTTCGCGCGCGATGGCACAGCCAACCACTCCCCCACCGAGAATTACGACATTCGCTCGATCCATTACGAAAGCCCCCGGGCGATCATAGCAATCCACTGCCGGATGATCGCAGAGAACAACATACAGGAATCGTCAAACATCCGCGTTTATCCAGAGAGCGCCGCCGGCCGTGAGGCAAACGCCAAGCGCAATGCTCGCATACGAAAGGGGGCGATCGGCTGCATGCATTAACACTGCTTCGAGCAATCCAGAAGGAATCAGAAATGCTACACCCAGCGAGAGGATATTCCAATATCTGCCCGGACCAGGGTTTCGAACAGCAATTCCGACGATGATTCCTCCAAGAAAAAAGATCAGTGCATAATAGACGTAATTGTATGCCTCCAGCTCGCTCGTCTTGATCGAGCGGAAAAAGTGCGCCAAAACGGCCGCAGGCCCAATCAGATAGGCGTTGCTTTCTCTTCGCCCGTCGACAAATAAAGACAATCTGTCACCGTCAAAAGAAATAAGAATATTGCGTGCCAGTCTTGGCTCAAAGACGTCGGAGACGTTCCAGGCAAGAGTCGATCGGCGGATTGCGAGACGATTGCGAAACCAGAAAACGAGATCCCGGCCCTCCTGCTTCACGTCCAGATTAACGGAAGCAGGTCCACGAGAGATGGTGAGGATTCTCCCGGAGGGCTCGTTTATACTGTCCGGCGTGCAGACGAGGTGGAGCGAAAATTGATTCGTCTCGGCGAACCTCTTGGCCAAGAGGGGTGCCGGAGCCGCAGAAATAAGCCAAGCCTGCCCATCGAAGGTGCCGGGGGCCGTCTTGGCAGCGATAGCGGCGATGTTCCAAGTGAGATCGGGCAGATGGCCCGTACCGTCCTTCAGCGGAAGAGCAGCGGAGAAATCATACGATCCGATCAGGTTGGCTAAGGGCTGGTTCGCCAGCTTCCCCGAAGTAATTTCCTCTGCTAAATCATTGGGAGTCGACCGGTCCCACAACTCCAGACGACTGACCTGACCTTTCCAGGCTGTGTCTTGCTTGCCAGCTGCGAAATTTCCCACTGTGAGGAGAGCGTTCGGATCCCAATTCGCGATCCGCGCATGCTGCTGCAATGGCACCGAAAAAAGAAGCCAGGCGCCAAAATACAGCGAGCCGATCCATACCGCACGCCGGAAAGTCACAAAGTCCGAAATGGCCGCTTCCATCCCGTGCAAATAACGAAGGACGCGCTCACCTGTGAATGCGAAGAAAACGAATCCCACCACTGATCCCGTCGAGTTCGTCATGACGTCGTGCCAGCCCGCATCTCGCGAGGGAATGAAGTTCTGAAGGAACTCCACGCCGTAGGAGACCAGTGCGCCGGCGACGAGACAAGAGAGGAGTGAGGCCACCCGGCGCGTTCCTCGAGCTGAAAGCTCTCCGGCGAGTCCAAAGCCGAAAGGGACGAAGAGAAGGACATTGAGAAAATCGTCCAACAATCCGGCGCTCTTCATCCCGCTTTGAAGAAGAAAAGGTGAAAGGACTTCCCTTTGCGATGAGTGGAAGGAAAATCGAAAAGGGAAGAGCGTGAGAAAGGCGATGCCGATAATCGCCAGGATCAAGATGCGACCCGACCACTCAGGCAAGCGTCTCGATTCTTGAATGGCCAGGTGCTGTTTCCTTCCACTCGCAAGGATCAACTACGACCAGAGAAGTTTAGCACGGGGCCATTTCATGGCTGATCTCATCGTGATGTCGTGAAAAGCCCCTATTTTTGCGATGTACAAGGGCACGCAAAAATCAGCTTCCTTCGTTGCCGAAAATCCGAAGACGTCCTTCGGGCCAACTTGGTACAGGTTTTGGGACAGTGAGGACAGGGTACTCACTGGCAGGCGAAGCCTGTTGCCCCTTCTTTGTACTCTCGACCAGTAGTTGCGAATCGTTGCGGTCCCTAGACTGTGCGCGCCATGAACATGCGCGCGCAAAATTTCTCTGATTTCCGATCTCTTCGCCTTTCTTTTTCCGACAAACGAAGGATTGCAAACCGCGAGCCGCTCGCGATCCTTGTAACGATTGCAATGATACTGGCCATTGTGGGTCTATCAAGTTGTGCTGGATATACGAGCGCGGCGTCCTCGCAGACCGGAAGTCCCGGGACCCCTGGTGATTCCAGCGCGGGAGTGCTTTCACCGAGCGCTGCAAGTCTCAATTTTGGAAACGTCGCAATGGGAAGCAGCGCGACGCAAAGTGTGACTGTCACAAACACCGGCACGGCAACAGTCAATATTTCCCAAGCGACGATCTCTGGGACCGGGTACACGGTCGTCGGAGGAAATCCTTCCTCCTCGCTTCCTGCCGGCCAGAGCAGCACGGTACAGATTCAGTTTGCTCCACAATCGGCGGCTACTATCAACGGAACTCTGACGGTCACAAGCAACGCGTCCAACTCGCCACTTGCCATTTCATTGACGGGAACAGGGACGCAATCGAGTCTGACAATCAGTCCCACGTCCGTCAATTTCGGAAGTGTGACTGTAGGCCAGACCGGCACGGAAACCGTCAAGCTGACGAACAACGGAAGCACGAGCATCACAGTCAACCTAGCTCAACTGTCCGGCAGCGCTTTTGGCATGAGCGGCATCACGACGCCTGCAACGCTCAGCGCGGGACAAACAGCGTCAGTCAACATTCAATTTTCTCCAACGGCGGCCGGAGCCGCAACCGGCAGCATTTCCTTTACAGACAATGCTCCGGGTTCTCCGCAGACCATCTTGCTCACTGGCACCGGGATCGCGGCGAACGCGACACTTACGGCGAGCCCGGGAAGCGTCTCCTTCGGCAACGTCGCTGTGGGAAGCAAGGGTACGCAGACGATTACGCTGACGAACAGCGGCAATACGACGATTTCAGTCTCTCAAATTGGGTTGAGCGGGACCGGCTACACGTTGAGTGGCGCCTCTACACCTTTGACCCTCACGGCCGGAGAGAGCACCGGGTTTGTCGCTACTTTCACGCCAACGACCGCCGGAAGTTCTTCCGCAACGATTACGATTTCTAGCAATGCGACGGATCCCACGTTGAGCATTGCTTTGAGCGGGACGGGGACGCAAGGACAGCTTTCCG
>Ga0335075_10013529_pt1 | contig 12278 bp, 11 predicted proteins | sample Lox_Sample_24_FD_206723 | JGI IMG/M metagenome (GOLD analysis project Ga0335075, IMG submission 206723) | Soil microbial communities from Loxahatchee National Wildlife Refuge, Florida, United States - Lox_Sample_2.4 | ecosystem: Environmental > Terrestrial > Soil > Wetlands | place: USA... | reverse complement strand
GCCATCCGGGTGCCGACAGGCTGGACGTCGTGACCGCGGAACTCGCCGAGGATCACCCGGAATGGACCGGCGTCCGCTCCATGCTCATCCGTCCCGATGGCCACATAGCCTGGACATCCGGTCCCGATGAGCCGCCGCCGCCCGACTGGTTCGCCTCATCGTGACCCAAGATCCCTTTCTGAGCGCGATGAATCAGCGTGGAGCCGGGGAACACCTTAGATGTGTGTGGGAGCCCAGTTGACCGCGAGAGCGTGGCGAAGGGTTGATGGTGCAGGGATTGATCGTTCCTGGCTACGGCCGCCGGTACCGGCGTTGGGTGCTGGATTCGCTCAGGTACGTCGAGGTGCAGGACCTCGCGACCGGCGGTGAGCACATCCCCGAACTGGGTGAGCTCTACGTGGACGTCGCACTGGCTAGCCGGGGCTCGCAACAGGCTTCCGATGACCCGCTCAGCCGCGCACCCGAGGACACCCCGGAGAGGCATTCGATCAGCGAACTCCTCGACCGCCGCCCGCCCGTGGTCCTCGCGCTGATCGGCCGGCCCGGAAGCGGGAAGAGCACCCTACTTGCCCACGCGGCCAGCCGCAGCGCGCAGACCGCCGTGCTCGGGCGCTGGCGCCGGAGGAGCGCCCCCATCCTCCTCGCGCTGCGTGAGCACGCCCGGTCGATCGTCACCGATCCGGCAGTCTCGCTGCCTGACGTCGTACGGAGCGCGATCGGCAGCGGCCCGGGCAAGGAACCGCGCGGCTGGTGGGAACGCCAGCTGGGCGGCGGCCGGTGCCTGGTCCTTCTCGACGGCCTGGATGAGGTTGCCCGCACCGACGATCGCCGCGCCGTGGAAAACTGGATCGAGCGGCAGATCGCCGCTCACCCGGGTAACCACTTCGTGGTGAGTTCCCGTTCCTTCGTGCTCCCCGACTCGCTGGCCGCCCGGGCCGACGTCTACGTCGTTCCGCCGTTCAGGGCCGATCAGGTTCGGCTTTTCCTGGACCGCTGGTACCTGGCCGCCGAGCGGCACGCGACCGGCGGCTCTGGTAGGGGCGCGCGGCGGGCCATTCAGATGCGAGCCCGCGAATCCGCCGCCAGGCTCTCCTCCGTCCTCGGGCAGGATTCGGCACTGCAGGACCTGTCGGTCAATCCGCTGCTGCTGACCATGATGGCCACGGCCCACCGGTACCGTGGCGCACTGCCGGACGGCCGCGCCGACCTGTACGGGGAGATCTGCCACGTCCTGCTTTCGCGTCGTGGTCAGGCCAAGGACCTCCCCGAACTCTTGCCCTGGCCCGCCAAACAGGCGATCCTGGCCACGCTCGCCTACCAGATGATGCTCGACCACGTCAGTCACCTCCCCGCCGATCGCGTCCTGGAGATCCTCAGGCCTCAGCTGGAACGCTTCCCCTCGTCCGTCACCGGCGAAGCGTTCCTCGACGACGTCTCGCGCAACGGCATGCTCATCGAGGCGCTATCTGGCGGGTACTCCTTCGCGCACCTGACCTTCCAGGAGTATCTGGCCGCCCGGCATGTCAGCGCCAGCCGCGCTCTTGTGAAGAGCCTCGCCGACAACGTCAGCGACCCCTGGTGGCACGAGGCCATCCTGCTGTACGCGGCGACCGCGGACGCCAGCCCCATCGTCCGTGCCTGCCTGGACAGCGGCACGATCCCCGCCCTCACCCTGGCCTTCGACTGCGGCGAAGCCAGCACCGAGATCGATCTTGACCTGCGCCAGCGCCTTGACCGGGAGCGTCGGCGGGCCTTCGAGCCGGACTGCTCCCCCGAGCACAGGCGGCTGATCGCCGGTGTCGTGGCCTCGCGCCTCACGCGCCAGACTCTCACCACCGCCGCCGGGACCAGGATCTGTGCCCGGCCCGTCCCCGCGGACCTGTACTGGCTCTTCCTGGCCGACACCCAGGCGCCCGGGCCTGACAGTCCTTGTGATCCCCGCCCCGACCAGCCTGCCATCGGCATCTGGGGCACGGAGGCACAAGCCTTCGTCAAGTGGCTGAACTCGATTACCGCCACCGCGGCGGGCGTCAAGGTACGACTCCCGCGTCAGGACGAGCTTCAGGAGGAGCCTATCCCCGGCACGCTGAGCGGCCGGCTTCCGGACTCCGTGACCTGTGCGTGGACTCAGCCGCCCCTGGAACTGTGGCTTCGTCCTGGCCAGCCCCATCCGCACGAGCTGAGCGGCACCTCACTCCGTCAGGCAATCGCCGTCGACGCCGAGGCCACCGCCATCGTGCCTCAGGTGCTCACGGCCGCAGTCCTCAACGTCGCTTTCCATATCATCCGCGACCTTGCCGACGTCCGTGCGCTCAGCCGCGCCCTCGCCGAGGACCTCACCGCTCGCGCCAACTCGGGCGGGCAGGCGGTCGAACTCATGCACGCTCACGCCCACGCCATTGTCCTCACCTATGCCCACGCACTCGACCTGACTCGTGCCGACGCCATCACTCACACGTGCGCTGCCGACCCTGACCTCCTGCGCGCCCTTGATCTCGCTAGTGCTCGCGCCTTGGCCGATGCCATCGCCCACGACCTCGCGAGTGCCATCGACCTCGCCCGTACCCGCGCCGTCGAACTCGCCGACGCCATCGATCGCGATCGGAGCGTCCTCGGCGCCTTCGACTTCGACGTCGGTCACGCCGACACCCTTGCCCGCGTTCACTGGAGCGACCTTGACCGAGCGGACCTGCTCGCCCGCAGCGTCGCCAGCGACCCTGATCCTGACCTCACGCGCGTCCTCGGCCTCACCACCGGCCGCACCCTCGACCCCGACCTTCCGCTCCCCGCCATCCTCGGGCTTCCGCTCCGGTGGGCCGCCGGCGGACCGCTGGCCAGCACCTTGCTTCAGGTGCTGGCCGAGAGCGCGCCTTCAAGCGCGGGTGCCCCGCCGGTGCCCGGCGATCTTTACCTGGCGTTCGCACGCGCGCTTTCGTCCCGGGCTGGGATTCACGAGGCCACTCAGCTCACGGCGTCCCTTGCCTATCCACTCACCGACGCGCTGCGTGATGTGCGGGAGACCGAGTTCCCGGACGGAGATCGTTCCCTCGAAGGCAACTGGGTACTGGGGTTCCGCCGCCTGGCGGACGACTGCGCGCCGATGTCCAGTACGCATCAGTCCCCGAGCCCGCCGGAGGCGGCGGGGCTGAGAGTTGTCGCACTTGCCCTAGCCGCCAGTGCCACGTCGTCATCGTCTGGCGCCGTCGGCATCTTGCGCACAGTCGCCGCCACCGTCACGCTGATCGAGAACCGGAGCAAGGGTGAGTCCGTGACCGGCGAGGCCGTAATCCTGGCGCTGGCGTAAATCCTGGGCGGGCGTAGGAACCGAAGATCCAGCCAGGCTGAGGCCGAGTACCTTGGCGTGGTGAGCGAAGACGCCTGGGCCAGTTTGGCGGACCTGTTCGCCGACGAAGCGTACGCGTCGGTGAAGGGGTACGTGCGCACCTACGTGATGCACCAGCAGCTGCTTGAGCATCTGCCGCCGCCCCCGGCGCCGGTGCTCGACGTCGGCGGCGGTGCGGGCCATCAGTCGTTCCCGCTGGCTCAGGCCGGATACGACGTGACGTTGCTCGACTCGTCACCGGCGATGCTGGACAAAGCCCGGGAGCGCCTGACGCGGCTGCCACGTGCGGCTCAGCGCCGGGTGACGCTCGTGGAGGCGGACGGCGAGAACGCCGACGAGGCGGTGAACGGCCAGCGCTTCGCCGCCGTGTTGTGCCACGGGGTGCTCGGCTACCACGAGCAGCCGGAGCCGTTGGTCGACCAGCTGTGCCGGTGCGCCGCTGCCGGCGGCGTCGTGTCGATCATGACGGGCAACGCCAAGGCCGGCGCGGTGCGCCCGGCCCTGGAACGGCGGTGGGACGACGCCCTGGCGTCGTTCGATGCCAGGACCGAGATCGGGGTACTGGGGGTGCAGGGCCGGGCCGACACGGTGGAGGAACTCAGCGAGCTCATCCGGAGCCGCGGCGTGCAACCGCTTCGCTGGTACGGAGTGTGGCTGTTTGTCGACTGGCTCGAGTTCAGCGGAGCCGAGCTCGACCCCAGCGATGCGAAGCAGGTGGCGGCGACGGCCGCGGTCGAGCTCGAAGCCAGCCGGCGAGACCCCTACCGGCAGCTCAGTCGCGTCTTCCATCTCGTGGGACGCAAAAGTCCGAGCTGACGCTGACGCCTGCTACAGGAGGGCGACGTCGACGGTGACCGTCTGGCCGCCGGGGCTGATCGTGAGCGGCTCGTCGATGGCCACGAGGCCGGTCACGGTGACCGTGATCGTGACGCTCTGGCCGGCCTCGAGGGTGCCGGACGACTGCGAGAGGCTGACGTCGGCGAGCAGCTGCGACGGTGCCGAGATAGACCAGGTGACCGGGCCGCCGTTCGCGGTCAGCGTGAACGAGCCGCTGCCTCCTACGGCGAGGGGAATGGTGCTCGCCGACACGCTCAGCGTCCCCGCGGTGGTGCCAGACGGGGAAGACGGGGAAGAGGACGAACCGCCCGACGGCGACGCGGTTGGCGTCTTGCTGGCGGGCGAGGCGCTTCCGTCCGAAACCCGGATGGCCGAGCTGCCTGCAGTGGGCATTGAGGACGGCGTCGCCGAAGGCGTCAGCAGGCGCGGTTGCGGGGCGACGTTCTTGGCGGGAGCCCCGGCGCGGTGCGTGCCGTTGCCCACCGCGGTCGCGTCGCTGGCGCTCGGCGCCTGAGTCACCGTGGTGATGCCCGGCGACCCCGCGGCGGTCGTGGTCGACTGCGTGGAGTGCGCATGGGCGGCCACGCCCGTCGCCGTGGCCGCGACGGCCACCGTGCCGACGGCCGCGAAGGCGACCCGCGGCGCGCGATTCGTCCCGTCGGACGACATCTGGCGGGGGAAGCCGTCGGCGCCGAATGACACGCGGCGCCCGCCGAAGAGCCGGTGCCAGGCAGCGTCCGGGTTCCGGTCGGAGGTCATGCGGTAGACCTCTTCCCACAGGCCCCTGGGCGCCCGGCTCGCCGTGGCCCGCGCGTCCGCGGCCTCACTCAGCAGCGCTCCGGCGGACAGACCGAGAAGCAGTGACGGGCGCATCACCTGCCGGTACCGCTCAGCGCAGACCGCGCACTTGTCGACGTGCCGGCACAGGCGCGCGCGCAGGTCGGGGGTGAGCCGCCCATCGTGCCCGGAGAGCATGGCCCCGAACTCGCCGCAGTTCACCCGGCCGGACCAGCCCATGAGCAGCACGCCAACGCACACCTCGAGCTGATCGCGTGCCCGCGCGAACAGCGCGTACGAGTCGGTCCGGGAGATTCCGAGCACGGCGGCCACCTCGGCGACGTCCAGGCCATGCCACACCATCTGCATGACGTCCCGTTCGGCGCGCTCAAGGCCGCTGAACGCGACGCTCAGCAGCGAGCGAAGCTGCCGCTGCTCGCCAGTGGACAGGACCGTGGCGGCCCGCCGGAGCCGCGGGGCCTCGTCGATGGCGACCTTGACTCGCGACGACCTCAGGCGCCGCAGGCACTCGCTGCGGGCAACAGCGTAGAGCCAGGCCCGGAAACGCCCGGGCGCAGGCAGCACGTCCAGGCGCGAGGCCGCGATAACGAAGGTGTCCGTCACCGCCTCGGCAGCGTGGTCAGCATCGCTGACCAGCGACCGGCAGTATGACCAAAGCAGGTCAGCGTACTTGCTGTATGCCTCTGCGAGAGCATCAGGATCGCCATCAACGATGGACGCTGCAAGCTCACTGTCCCGCATGGCCACGACTGTAGTGGTTTCGGTCCTTACTTATCAGTAACTTGCGAAAGAATGCCGCCCAGTTGACGCAACCGGTCGGTTGCCATAATATCGCAACCAGATAGTTGCTAAATGAGGGAGACAGTCGTGGGATTTCCTGATCGCATCGAGCGCACCGTCGAGATCGCGCAGCCGCCGGCCAGGGTCTGGGCCGCGCTCACTACGGCCGAGGGACTGAATGCCTGGTTCGGCACGGAGGCAAGCATCGACCTGCGCCCCGGCGGCTCGGCCCGGATGCGGTTCGACAACGGCTCCACCGTCACCATGCGGGTGGAACGGGTGGAAGAGCCGACGGTGTTCGGGTACACCTGGCAGGTCTACGGTCTGCCGGAAGACGACCCGCGCCGCACCTACGTGGAGTTCACGCTGGAGCCGGCCGGCGCGGGCACGCGGCTGACCGTGGTCGAGTCCGGCTTCGCGCAGCTCCCCGGCGACGCCTACCGGGCGGCCTACGACGCCAACGCACACGGGTGGGCGAGTGAGCTTGGCGAGCTCGTCGACTACCTCAATGCCGCAGCCTGACGTCGAGGCGATCGCCGAGCAAGTCTTCACCGCCCTGGCCGACCCGAGCCGGCGCGCCATCCTGGCCACGCTGGCCTCGGAAGGGCCGGCCACCGCCACGGACTTGGCCGCCCGGCTGCCGATCACTCGTCAGGCGATCGCCAAGCACCTGGCGCTGCTGGCCGAGGCCGGCCTGGTGACGGCCGAACCGGGGGAGCGGCGCCGCGTGCGGTACCGGCTGCGCTCCGCGCCGATGCGGGTGGCGCAGCAGTTCCTGGCCGCGCTGGCGCGCGACTGGGACGGCCAGCTTGACGCACTGAAAGAACACCTTGACCAGCAGGCTCGCGGATCCGAGGAGGAGTGATGGTGAGCGTGGAATCCCGGCGCACGGCCGCTCCGCCGATCGCGCTGACAGCGACCCTCGGGCTCGCGGCCGCATGCTGGGCGGTCACGGCCTGGCTGATGGACGGCATGGATATGGGCGTCGCGACCCGGCCCGGGTCGTTCGGGTTCTTCACGGCGGCGTGGGTGACGATGATGACGGCGATGATGCTGCCGGGCGCGGCTCCAGCGGTCGCCAGGCGCGCCCGGCTGGCCGGCACCGTGCGGGCCGCGGCGTTCACCGGGTCGTACCTGGCCATCTGGGCGCTCGCGGGCGTCGTGGCGTATGTCCTGGACCGGCCGCACGGGTCGCTGGCCGCGGGCGCGGTCGTGATTGCGGCGGGTGTCTACGAGCTCACGCCGGTCAAGCAGGACTTCCGCAGGCGCTGCCGTGAGGACGCCGGTTCCGGACTGAGATACGGGCTGTGCTGCCTGGGCTCGGGCATCGGGCTGATGGCGATGCTCGTAGCGCTCGACGTCATGAGCCTGCCCTGGATGGCGGTGGTCGCCGTGCTCTGCTGCGCCCAGAAGCTGCTGCCCGCGAGGGCGGCGATCGACGTTCCGGTCGCGCTGACGATCTTCGGGCTCGGACTCGTGATCATCAACGCGCCCTCGCTGATTCCGGGGCTCACCCCGTCGGCGATGTAACGACACGAAACGAGAAAGAAGGAGACAGGCAATGACCAGTCACAAGACAGGGACACGCGAGGAGTGGCTTGCCGCCCGGCTAGAGCTGCTCGAGGCGGAGAAGGAGCTGACCAAGCGCGGCGACGAGGTATCCAGGCAGCGGCGGGAGCTGCCCTGGGTCCGGGTGGACAAGGACTACCGGTTCGAGACCGGCGAAGGAACGACATCGCTCGCGGGCCTGTTCCAGGGACGTTCGCAGCTGATCGTCTACCACTTCATGTTCGGGCCCGACTACACCGCCGGATGTCCGTCCTGCTCGGCGATCGCCGACGGCTTCAACGGGTCCGCCGTCCACCTCGCCAACCACGACGTCACGCTGTACGCGGTGTCGCGGGCTCCGCTCGCCAAGTTGCAGGCGTACAAGCGGCGGATGGGCTGGAGCTTCCCGTGGGCGTCCTCCTACGGCAGCGACTTCAACTTCGACTTCGGGGTGGCGCACACGAAGGAGGAGTGGGAAGCGGGCACGGTCGCGTACAACTTCGGCGATCAGGACCTGCGGCCGGCGGCCAGCCAGGAGGGCTCCCTCGACGCCTTCAGCCAGTCGATCGTCGGCACGGACTGGCAGACCTACCGGCGTGAAGGACCCGGCGTGAGCGCGTTCGCCTTGCAGGACGGCACCGTCTACCACACCTACTCGGCGTACGCGCGGGGGCTGGACATCCTGTGGGGCATGTACCAGTGGCTCGACCGCGCGCCGCTCGGGCGCAATGAGGACGGCTTCTGGTGGCGCCGCCACGACGAGTACGACACTCCGCAGCCCGCCAGCTCCTGAAGGGCTGACACTCACGGCGCGTCGGGTCCCCGGTCGGGGGCGGCGGCTCCTTCAGGGAACGCATCATGCGCGCTCGCCTCGAGCGACTGCTGTCGTCCGGCATCGCGGCCCGCTACTACGCGGAAATGTTCACGGGCCTGGGCTGAGGGTTGACATGCAGCCGTTTGGTTGCCTATCGTAAAAGGCAGCCGGACGGCTGCATTTTACGAGATAGCGGGACGAGCTGAGATGGATGAGGTGTTCCGGGCGCTGGCCGACCCGAGCCGGCGGCGGCTGCTTGACAGCCTGAACGAGCGGAACGGGCAGACCCTGCGCGAGTTGTGCGCGGGGCTGGACATGGCCAGGCAGTCGGTGAGCAAGCACCTGACGCTGCTGGAAGAGGCCAACCTGGTCACGACCGTGTGGCGCGGCCGGGAGAAGCTGCATTACCTCAACGCCGAGCCCATCAACGCCATCGCCGACCGGTGGATCAGCCAGTACGACCGCGAGCGGGTCCGCGCGCTCGCGGACCTTAAAACAGCCCTGGAGGAGAGCCAGATGGACAAGCCCCGGTTCGTTTACGCGACCTACATCAGCACCACGCCAGAGCGGCTCTGGCAAGCCCTGACCGAGCCGGCCTTCACGAAGCGGTACTGGGAGACGTCCTTCATCACCGACTGGGCGAAGGGCTCCCCGATGACCTGGGACAACCACGGCGTTGTGATCACCGACCCGGAGCAAGTCGTGATCGAGTCCGACCCGTTCCGGCGGCTGTCGTACACCTGGCACAGCATGACGCCGGAACTAGCCGAGCGCTTCGGCTGGGACGCGGATTTCACCGCCAAGATCGCCAGCGAGCCGCGGTCCACGGTGACGTTCCAGATCGAGCCCGCCGGAGAAGGAGTCGTCAAGCTGACCGTCGTCCACGACGGCTTCGGCCCGGACAGCACGATCGCGGAGATGGTCAGCGTCGGCTGGCCAGCCGTGATATCCAGCCTGAAGACCCTGCTCGAGACCGGCGATCCGCTGCCGGCCTAGCCGCTACGGGCCCAAACCGCAAATGACTGTGGTACGGCCCGTGATGTCCGCTCCTCGCGTGCCGGCCGACGATGGCGGCACAAGGCCCACATCGGGGAGGGACAATCAATGGTCAGCACATCAACCAGTGACGTGCGGGCGACCGGGGGCGGGGACAGCGCCGTCCGCGGGGCCTGGGCCGGCTGGGGACCGGTCGCCGGCATCGGCTTCGTGGTCCTGGTCGTGGCGAGCGCGTTCTTGGACAACTCGCCGAACGCCAACGACTCCAACGCGAAGTGGACCAGCTACTACGCGAGCTCGGCGCATCAGGTTACCGGGATTCTCAGCGGTTTCCTCGGGGTCATCGCGGCGGTCGCCCTGCTGTGCTTCGTCGCGATCGCCTGGACGCGGCTGGTGGCGGCCGGCCGGAACGGCCTGTCCAGCCTCCTGGTGCCCTTGCTCGGCACCTTGTCCGCGGTCGGCATCGCGGTCGGATTCGCGCTGGGCGCCGTGGTGCCCGGCGGGATGATCTTCGGCTCGATGCCCGAGCCGAGTCCGGACGTCCTGCGCGTCCTGAACCAGACGGCCGGGCCGCTGATCCTGGTGGCCGGCATGATCCCGCTCGCGCTCGCCATCGCGATCCTCGCGGTGCAGGCGAGGCGCGCCGGGACGTTCGGGCGGGCGATGGTGATCTTCAGCATGGTCATGGCCGTGATCACGCTGTTCGCGTTCATCTGGTTCACCGCGCTGGCCCCGCTCATCTGGATACTGACGGTCAGCATCCTGCTGATCCGCCGGCGGCCGCTGCCGGCCTAGCCTTCGCGCCAGCGGCGCATGAACGGGGACCGCCCTCCTGCGGGCCGCGTCGGGACACCGATGGCGCGCAGCAGGGCGGCCGCCGCCGTGGCGGGCCGGCCGGTGAGCAGTTCGATGTGGTGCAGGCTCAGCCCGCAGCCCTCATACAAGTCGGTGACGAGATCGGCGGTCAGCGGGTGCGGGGCGGGGAAGCGTTCCCAGATCGGCCCGGCCAGCGTGACCACGGGAACGCCGTGCCGGGCCAGGGCAGCGCGGACCTGCGGGTCGGCGTACAGGGCGGTGGTCAGCTCGATCTCCGACGGCCCGCGCCGTGGCGGCGGGCCGCCCACCCGGACCGGCAGGCCCTGGTCGTGCGCGGAGCGCAGCACGATCCGGTGAGAGACACCGAGCAGCTTCCCGGCTTCGCCGGCGGAAAGCCCCGCCCGGAGGTACAGGTCGGCGAGGTCGGCCGCGGAGACCGCCACGCGGTCTTCGCGGTTGAACTGCCCCCTCATCGCCAGGTGATCATTGTTACCCACGGCTCCGCCGGCCCGCAACCCGCGCCGGCGGGCGCGCGCCGGCGGGCAGGCGGCTCCACCTGATCTCCATCGCGGCTGCCCCGGGGCTGCACGCGGGCCGGGCATCCTCGGGCGCGAAGTCGTCGCGGTGATTTTGCGGGTCGCGGGGAGGCACACCATGCTTGAACTGCTGGCGTTCGTCCTCCTGGCGGTCGCCGTTATCGTCGTGCTGCAACTGGTCGCGAACCGGACCGGATTGCCGGCCGCGGCGCTGCTGACCTTGGTCGGCCTGCTCTACGCCGTGCTGCCAGGCCCGAACCTCACGCTCGACCCGCACGCGATCCTCACGTTCGTGATTCCGCCGCTGATCTACAGCGCCGCGCTCAACGCGTCCCTGACGGCGATCAGGAAGAACCTGCGGACGGTGATCAGCCTGTCCATCGGGCTGGTGCTGGCCACCGGGGTGATCATCGGGATCGGCATGGGACTGTTCGTGCCGGAGGTGGGCCTGGCCGCCGGGGTGGCGCTCGGCGCCGCCGTCTCGCCCACCGATCCGGTGGCCGCGCTGGCGGTTGGCAACGGGGTGCGGCTGCCTGCACGGCTCGTCACCCTCATCGAGGGCGAGGGCCTGCTCAACGACGCCACCGCGCTCACCCTGCTCACGGTGGCGGTCACGGCGGCGACGAGCGGCGGGTTCTCGTTCGGCGACGCGGTGCTGCACTTCCTGGCCGCGGCGGCCGGCGGGCTGCTCTCCGGAGTCGTCGTGGCGCTGGTCATGCGGCTGCTGCGGCGGGCCATTCACGATCCGTTGCTGGTCAACGCGCTGTCGCTGGCCACTCCGTTCGCCGCGTACCTGCTCGGGGAGGCGGCGCACGTGTCCGGGGTGCTGGCCGTCGCGGTCGCCGGGCTGATCATCGGTCACGACACGCCGCGCTTCACCTCGGGCGCTAGCCGATTGCAGGTGAGCGCGGTCTGGCGGCTGGCGGACTTCCTGCTCCAGGGATTCGTCTTCCTGCTGATCGGGCAGCAGATCGTGCCGGTGGTCCGGGGCCTGCGGGAGTACTCGCCCGGCACGGTCGGCGCGGCCGTGGCTGTCACCCTGGGCGTCGTCCTGGTGCTGCGCCCGCTCTGGCTGCTGCTGGCGGCGGGGCGGCTGGGCGGACGGGAGATCGGCGTGCTGAGCTGGGCTGGCACCAGGGGCGTGATCAGCCTGGCGGCGATATTCACGGTGCCGCTGACCACGGCGGGCGGACAGCCGTTCCCCGGGCGTGACCTGCTGCTGTTCTGCACGTTCTTGGTGGTGGTGGTGACGCTGGTCGGGCAGGGGCTGACGTTCGGGCTGCTCACCCGCTTGCTTGGCGTGCGGGCGGATCCGGCCGACGAGGCGCTGCTGCGCTGGGAGGTGCGGCATGCCGCGACCCGGGCGGGACTGGCCCGGCTCGATGAGATCGCCGACGCCGGCGAGCTGTCCGGACCGGCACTGACCGCACTGCGGGCGAGCCTTGGGCACGAGGCCGGACACGACGGCGAGCCTCCGGAGTGCCTGGCGGCGGAGCACGACACCGCGCTGTGGGCGCGCCGGGAGGTCATCGACGCGCAGCGCGAGGAGCTGCTGCGCTGGCGCGACGCCGGGCACCTGCCCGATTCGAGTCTTCGGGTGCTGGAACGCGAGCTCGATCACGAGGAGCGGACGCTTCCGCCGCACGACGGCCACTGACCGAGCCGTTTAGCCGGCCGCGGCGCCGGCCGTCGCGGACGGAGGCGACGGCGACGACGGCCAGCACCGCGGTGATGAACGCCGGGGCGGACCAGGCGGGAGGCTCCCACACGTCGGCGAGCAGCAGCTTGACCGCGACAGCCCCGAGGATCA
>Ga0335075_10013528_pt1 | contig 12279 bp, 9 predicted proteins | sample Lox_Sample_24_FD_206723 | JGI IMG/M metagenome (GOLD analysis project Ga0335075, IMG submission 206723) | Soil microbial communities from Loxahatchee National Wildlife Refuge, Florida, United States - Lox_Sample_2.4 | ecosystem: Environmental > Terrestrial > Soil > Wetlands | place: USA: Florida... | reverse complement strand
TTGAGTCCACGCCTTTTGACGGCAAACACGGTCTGCTTACCGCCGCCATCGATACTATTGTTCGCTGGTAAGCCCGATCTGCGACAATGGCGAAATGTTTAATGAGGAGGAAGGAACAATGATTCGGAGGTTTCGGAAAGGAAAGATGATAGCGGGAGTCGCAGCACTTCTGATGCCGTTGTCGCTGTTGGCCCAAGAGAAAGCGGCGATACCTCCGGGGACGCCGGTGAACATCACGGTTCAACCGGCCGCTCCCTCGGCGCCGCCGATCACCATCGTGTCGGGGCCGCGCCATGGCCACGTCATACCGGAGCGGCGCGGCTGCACTCACACCGGCGGCGGCAACATCGACGTTGTCCAGCCCACACCAGATGTGTTGGTCGTCACCATGTCGGGCGCCGCCGTCGCCTACGGGTCCATTTGTCCCGCTACTGCCGCTCAGGCTTTTGAGCTGGAACAATGTTTCGAGCTGTCCTTCGACAATCCCAAAGTCAAGAAGGGCAAATTGACGATGGAAGGCCGCGTCATCGGTTTGCTGCGCAGCCACTGCCCGAAAGATTCGGCTGCTTACGACAACGCTTGCGCCGCCGTAAGCGCCGAAGCTACCCCCATCCCTACGGGACAACCGCTCTACCACAGCGGCTGGGGCAACGGCATGACCGTCAACACGGGGCCGGCCTGTATTCTCCAACTTTGCGTACCGCCGCATGCCGTCGGCGGCAAACAAGCTCTTTCGGTCAACGATCACGATGGGCCTTACAGCGTGCCGGTGACGGCCGGCAAATACGTGTTGCGGCAAACCTTCCACATCTCGACTACGGCTCACGCTACCATCGTCCCCATCAAAGGGCCGTCGGCAGAGTTCGCGCCCGACCCAGCCATCGATCCGTTGTGGCTGAGCTACAAAGAGCCGTTCCACGGAGCCATCAAGAAGGACTTCGGCTTCCAGTTCATCCTAAGAGTCGCCGAAGAAACAGAGCCAGAAAAGCCGGAAAACGGTGCGAAGATGGAAAAGCCGGAACAGCCTAGCCGCGAGAAACTTCCCGAACCGACGCCGGTTAAGCCCTAATAGAAGGCAGTCGATCACGGCTGCTTAGGGCTTGGCTGGAGATTCGGACAAAGGCTTGACAATTACTTTCAATGTACGCTCGGCTCTTTCGTTTCCGACGAAGATGAACAGGCGAGCCTCATGCTGGCCCACGTCGCTGGCTGTTTCCGCCGTGACGGCGAGGCCAATCGTGCAGGCGCTTTGACCGGCTTTGTAGGAGAACGTCCAGGGTGAGGAGCGCAGTCGGGACCGGGGCGAGGTCTCCAGCTTCGCGCGCGGTTGCTCGGCAAACGGCGAGCCATCCGACGTTTTCACTTGCACTTCGATGTATTTGTTCTTGCCGGCGGATACTTCGACGCTTGCCGGCAGCACCAACTGCAAAACGGGGGGAGGCAGCGCTCCCAGATGGGGTTGAGTTTCTACCGGATGAATCTGGAAGCGGAGGACTTGCTCGATCCGAGCCTTGTCAGAGGCGGCCTGTACCGTCACTTTCTGTTCTCCCGGCGGCGCATCCGGGGCTGCTTTGACGGCGAAGCCCACCGTATGCGCGGACGGATTGTTCTTGAAATCGAAGATGGTCCATACCGCGCTAGTTAGTTTGCTCGCGGGAGGACCGACCAAGGTGACAACCGGCTCGGCCGGCAGCGGCGTACCGCTAACCGTGGCCGCCTTGATCTCGACATATTTGCTTTGTCCGGGATGCAGAGCAATTTGAACCGGCGAAAGCAAGCGTAGCCCAGGTGAGGTTTTCTTTTCTTGTTTCGTCAACGGCTTCGCTTCGGGTTTGTGTTCGGCTGTTATCTCCAGCTTCGGCTCGCTGTTCTTCTCAACTTTGGTCTCTGATAGGACTGTCGGTTTTTTCTCCGGCTTGATGACCAAGACTTGGATCGTGGAGCTGTCTTTCGTGGCCCCGCTGGCAGCGGCGATATGGATTTCGTGGCTCCCTTGAGGAGCGCTGGCGGCAGCGTAGAGAACGGCCTGGCTCTCGGTTTGGCCTTCGGACAGCTGCACGTCTGGGGCGGTTATCCCCTGGGGCAGCTTCTCGAAGCGGATGCGTATGGAATCCGCAAAATCAAAGCGTTTCACTCGTAACGGAAACGCCACTTTTTGTTCCACACGCACCATCAACGACGGAGGCGCCAACAGGACGAACGAACCCGCGAGTTTGGGAGCTGCCATTTCTTCTAGCTCTTTACGCAGATCCAACGTCAAAAGGCGCTCGGGCCGCACCTGGATTCGGCGTGTGAGTGTGTTGCCCTGCCAGGACGCCTTGAGGGAATACACATAGGTTCGACCCACCGGCACCGGCGGCGACTCGAAATGGCGCGATTTGCCCGTCGATTTTGTTTTGTGTCCATTCACTTCCAGCTCCGCATCTTCGGGCAGGAGAACGTCGAGGCGAATCGTTTTTTTTTCCTCTCCCCGCGCCGGCGGGATGACTTCTCCCAGTAGCACCAGCGCGAGCAACGACGCCCAGCGCCAATCAATCCTGGTGATTCGCTTCATGGTCCGCACCGCCTCTGGTTCGAGAAAATTGCTCGGCACTCTCGCCGAAAGGTGTGTAGCCTTCGAGAAGTGGAGCGAGAGGCCGAGCAAGGTCGTGGGGAAGTCGAGCGGCGCCGAGGAAAGGGATGGCGGAGGCGGCCAACTCGCCATTGGTCCCTCCGCCCGGAAGCCGGCTAAGCCGGGCCTCCGTTCCCTTCCGCGCGCGTCGAGAATCTCGACATGAGATGGCGCAGCTCCAGGTTCACCTCCAGCACGTTGATTAGCTCCACTCCGGCCCATCCGCCGAACGGGGCCGACGCTTTCTGCTTCAACAGCCCCTCGATCAACATGCGGATCTCCGTCGAATCTTTGCCCGTTTTCTTGGCCCAGGCGTCGGCCACGCGATCGAGCTGATAATAGGCGTTTTTCAGCGTGATGTGCGGGTCCAGACCGGAGCCGGAGGCCATGACCAGATCGGCCGGCACTTCCAGCAGCTTCGCGTCGGGATGCTCCTGGAGCCACATGTCAAAAAAGTTGGCCCGGATGGTCGTATCTTCCGTGACCGGCTCGATGCGTTTTTCGGTATTGCCCTCCGGCGTCTTCTTCTCCACCACACCGGGCCACGTACCAGGAAACGTGTGCGAAAAACTGACGAAAAATGGCACGGCGAGATCTTCAGGTTTCGGCTCGGAAATATCCTTTTTCTTCAGCCATTCCTCGACTTCCTTCGGATGCGCCTTTTGCCAGGCACTGACGTACTCGCTGTTGAACTTGTCCTTGGCCCAATCCTGTGCCGCGGACGAATAAGCCTCGGCCCACTGAGCGACGATGTACGGTTGGCCTTTGAAGCGGTCTTGCTGGAACCACTTCTCGATGTCAGGGCCGGCGAGCTGATTTTTCTTCGGGCCGCTGCTGTATTTCACGATCGGCCCGAGAGCCTGAGCGACACGGTAGCGCAGCTTCGGATTGTTGGCGCCATAGTTCGAGCCGGCCGATGCACTGGCGTTGTAAGACGCCGCCGAGGGACGGGGCTGGAAATACTGGTCGCTGGTGAACGGCTGAGCGATCAGCCGCGAGCCGATCGGTTTGCCGTCCTTGTCTACGACGAGGCTGCCGGCAGCCTTGTCCGGAAAGATGCCTTGCCCGATCGCCCACAGGGCCAGGGGATACAGCACGCAGCAGATCAGGACGGTCGAGCCGAGCAGCCACAAGTTCGCGCGGAGATGCGCGTTCATGGAATCACCTTTCATTTTCTACCCGGCAGCGTTAGCTGCCGGGTGATCCCAAATCACGCCATGCCCGGTATCAGGGCCAACACAATGTCAATCGCCTTGATGCCGATAAACGGCACGATCACTCCGCCCAGCCCCCAGATAAGCAGATTGCGGCGCAGCAGAGCGTCGGCCCCAACCGGACGATATTTGACCCCCTTCAGAGCAATGGGGATCAGCAACGGAATGATGACGGCGTTGAAGATTACCGCCGACAAAATGGCCGATTTCGCCGAATACAGGTTCATCACGTCGATGGCTTTGAGCCAGGGCAGCGTCGAGGCGAACAGCGCCGGGACAATGGCGAAATACTTCGCTAGGTCATTAGCGATGGAAAAAGTCGTTAAAGCGCCGCGCGTCATCAGCAGTTGCTTGCCGATCTCGACGACCTCGATGAGCTTGGTTGGATCGCTGTCGAGATCGACCATGTTGCCGGCTTCCTTGGCGGCTTGCGTGCCGCTGTTCATGGCCACGCCGACATCGGCTTGGGCCAAGGCCGGGGCGTCGTTGGTGCCGTCGCCCATCATGGCCACGAGCTTGCCGCCCTGCTGCTCCTTGCGGATGTAGGACAGCTTGGCTTCCGGAGTCGCCTGGGCGATGAAGTCATCGACGCCGGCCTTGCCGGCGATGTGCTTCGCTGTCAACGGGTTGTCACCCGTGACCATGACGGTGCGCAGACCCATGCGGCGCAGCCGCTCGAAGCGCTCGCGGATGCCGGGCTTGAGAATGTCTTCCAGAACAACCATGCCGGCGATGCGGTTGCCCTCGCAGACCAACAGCGGCGTCGCGCCCAGGCTGGCGACACTATCGACCTGCTCCTGCAAGCGCGGCGGCACGCTGCCGCCTTGTTGTTGAACGTGGCGGAGGACCGAGTCCGCCGCGCCTTTGCGAATGACCCGACCGTCCGGCAAATCGATGCCGCTCATGCGCGTCTGGGCCGTGAACTCCACGAAACGCGCGCCCGCCGGTAAGGTGCCGAGGGAGCCGGCACCTTCGGAAGTGCGGCGGTACAGTTCCACGATGCTCTTGCCCTCCGGCGTCTGATCGGCAGCGGAGGCCAGTGCGGCGAGATGGCCCAACTCCGTGGCCGCAAACTCGCCAAACGGCACGAAGCGCGTGGCGTGGCGATTGCCCATCGTGATGGTTCCGGTCTTATCGAGCAGCAACGTATCCACGTCGCCAGCCACCTCGACGGCCTTGCCGCTCTTGGCCATGATGTTGGCGCGGAGCGCCCGGTCCATGCCGGCGATGCCGATGGCCGCCAACAACGCGCCGATGGTCGTCGGGATGAGGCACACCAGCAACGCTACCAGCGTGGGGATGTCGGTGCCCAGGCTGCGCGATTGTTCGCCAAGGTACTCCGACATGTACAGTTCTGTGTGGCGAGCCATCGGCCACAACGCCGCCGTGACGATGAGGAAAATCAGCGTGAACGCAGCCAATACCAGCGATAGGGCGATTTCGTTGGGCGTGCGCTGGCGGATCGCTCCTTCGACCAAGGCGATCATGCGATCGAGAAACGACTTTCCGGGCCGGGCCGTTATCTGCACGACGATGCGATCGGATAGCACGCGCGTGCCGCCGGTGACGCCGGAACGATCGCCGCCCGCTTCGCGGATAACCGGCGCCGACTCTCCGGTGATGGCCGATTCATCGACCGAGGCAACGCCGGCGATGATTTCGCCGTCGCCGGGGATAATTTCCCCCGCTTGCACCACGACTAGATCGCCCTCGTTCAGGCGCGTGGACACGGTTTCGTCCATCAATTCGGCGCCGCTCGTTCGTGAGAGCGCTGCCCCTACCTCCAGCTCGTGTAGCACGTGCTGGGCGTCGTTGCGGTTGCGCAGCCGATAAGCAGGCGTCTCTTGCCGTGTCTTACGCAGAGCGTCGGCTTGTGCCTTGCCGCGCGCCTCCGCCAGCGCCGAAGCGAAGTTGGCGAATAGCACGGTCAGAAACAACCACACGTCCAGAGCGATCAGATAGCCGAGGGACGCTTGGTAAGCGTCGGGGTCGATCGCCTTGGCCAAAGTGTAGAGGATCGACAGCACGGTGCCGACTTCGACCACGAACATCACCGGGTTTTTCCACTGTATGTCCGGGCGCAGCATGACGAACGACTGCACCAAAGCGGTCTTGAGCAGGTCCGGAGCGAATAGCCCTTTCTTCCGGCTGAGACGGCGCGTCACTTTCAGATCCGAGGACGAAAGAGCGGCCGGGGCAGGGGCTGGGGTCATAGTTTGCGACATAAGTATTCGACTCCCGTTTTTCCGAGCTGCGCACACAGCGCAGCGGAGTAAGCGGCCACTTCACACACGCCGCAGCCCGCTTACTCCGCTGCGCTGCGTGCGCGGCTCCGAAGGCCCTAACTTATTGTCCAAACGGGATCGGCCCCAGATGTTCGGCAGCGGGACCGAGTACGGCAGCCGGCATAAACAGCAGGGCGCCGACCAGCAAGATCGTTCCCAGCAGAACGAATCCGAACGTGACAGTATCCGTGCGCATGGTGCCGGCCGTGAACGGTGTTGGTTTCTTGGCCGCGAGGCTGGCGGCAAAAGCCATCGGCGCAATGATCGGAACAAAGCGGCTAATCAACATCACCAGACCGCAAGCGATGTCCCAATAGGGAGCGTAGGGGGCCGGCAGAGAAGGGTTGTCCTCCGCCTTGTTGAAGCCATAGGTGTCGCCGAGTCCTTCAAAGCCGGAGCCGTTGTTGGCGGACGCCGAGCTGAACTCATAGAGGATCTCGGAGAAGCCGTGCGGGCCGGGATTGTTCGTCGCTTTCGTTCCCCAATCGCGGACAGAGAACAAGCCGGCGGGTCCGAGGATCATCAAAGGGTGGATCAACAACGCCAACATGGCCAATTTCATCTCGCGGGCCTCGACCTTCTTGCCGAGATACTCCGGAGTCCGCCCCACCATCAGACCGGCCAGGAAGACGCCGACGACGAGGTAAATCAGAAAGTTAATCAGCCCGACGCCTTTCCCCCCCCAGATGCAATTGAGCCACATGCCGGCCAGCGGCGTCAACCCGGCTAACGGATTGAGGCTGTCATGCATGGCGTTGACCGATCCGTTCGAGGTGTTGGTCGTCAGGGCCGCCCAAGTAGAGCCGGCTGAGGCGCCGAAGCGCAACTCCTTGCCTTCGAGGTTCCCCAACGACTGATCCACCGGCAACGGGACGACGGCAGGCACGGTGACCGTCCGCTCGCCGCCATCCGCCGTTGGAATCTGATACGACCGCTCGGCTTGCCCCGTTAGGGCGGGGTTCGGCTGTGTCGTGTCATGATGCACGGCCCAGGCAATAGTGGCGGCGGATAGGACCAACATCACGCCGAAGATCACGCCGGCATGCCGGAAATTGTTGAGCATCCGGCCGAGCATGACAAGAGAGGAAATCGGCAGCAGAATGATGGCGACGCACTCCAGGAAACTGGTCCAGGCGCTAGGGTTCTCAAAGGGGTGGCAGCTGTTGGCCCCGAAGAAGCCGCCGCCGTTGGTGCCCAATTGCTTGATGGCGACGACCGCCGCCACGGGACCGCGAGACACAATCTGAGGTCTCGGCTGTCCGTCATCTTCCGTGCCCATCGCTCCCGGTTCAACGGTCTTGGCCTGGACGGCCCCCTCGAACGTCATGGGCATCCCGTCATCCATCAGCAGAAAAGCCAAGACAAAGGCGAAGGGGAGCATAATGTATACGACCCCGCGCCAGAGATCGAGATAGAAGTTCCCCATGTCGCGGTCGCCGCGAAGGCCGCGTAGGATCGCCACCAGAGCGGCCAAGCCAACGGCGGGCGAAACGAACTGGGCCCAAGCGATGGCGAAGAGTTGGCTAAAGTAGGAGAGATGAACCTCCCCCGAATAGTGTTGCAGGTTCGTGTTGCTCAAGAACGAGCAGACGGTATTGAAGATCGTCGTAGGGCTAAGCATCTTCTTGTCGTCGGGGTTGAGCGGCAAGAAGGGCTGTAGCGCCAGGACGGCGAAGGCGAAGGCGAAGATCGCAACGTTGAAGAACAAGAGCGAAAGCATGTATTGCTTCCAATTCTGCGGTCCCGTATCCGCCCGCTCCTCGACCCAGCGCAGCCAGCCAGGGGCGCGATAACGGCCGTCCATGATCCAGGCCAGGTAGAGTCCGAAAGGGACAGCCAGGACGAAGGTGGTCCCGAGGATCAGCAAGGGCAAGAACCAAACCGACATGAGAGATGCCTTTCATCCTTAAAACCACTCGGGGCGCAAGAGGGCCGCGAGCAGGTAAATAAACAGAAAGAGAGTCACCAGGACGGTAAGCCAGATCATGAGGAATCTCCTCCTGTTACACCTTGTCGCACCCCGTCAGGAAGGCGAACATCAGGCCAAGAGTGGCAAGGCCGAGCAAAAACATCGCCGGCAGCCAAACCATGAGGTTCATGGTGTTCCTTGTGGTAGGCGGTCAGACAACGGGCACGAGACGCTACACACCTTCTCGTTAGTATCCGCTGTTGTCCGGAGTTAATCCGCAATTCCCGCGCCAGCGAGACACCATTCCCCAACTCGCTGGAATGCAATGATTTCCGCATCGCCGCGAAAGATGACGCGCTGTTCTGTTCGTGCAATGTGCCTGACAGGGCTTGCAACTTGCACGGCGGAAGCAAAAACTGGCCCGCGAACGGTAGATCTTGTTTTAGGACAAGAAAATCCTTGAATCGTGTTCGCTTTTCTGCGAAGATAACCCGTAATGTAAAACGATCCGCCCTCCGCGCTGCCCTCGTTGCTACGAGGAACCCGCCAACAACCCGGACTGTACCTAGCCGCGACCGTAAGGGAGCGGAGCATACGTTCGCTCCCTTACGATCGCGGCTCTGCTAGGATTAGCCTTTCAAGGAACTCTTCATGAATTCGAGTCGATCTCTCCTTGTTGCCGCTGGACTGCTGGGCTTGTCCGTTTCGCTCGGTTCGGCCGCCGAGCCGTCGGACAAAGAGGTTAGCTATTACAAGGATGTTCGCCGCATTTTCCAGCAACATTGCCAGGGCTGCCATCAGCCGGCCAAGCCGCAGGGCGGCTACGTCATGACCAGCTATGCCGACCTGCTCAAGAAAGGCGATCAGGAGCAGCCCGGTGTCGTGCCCGGCCATCCCGAACAAAGCTCGGTCGTCGAGCAAATCCTGCCGAAAGACGGTAAGAAGCCGGCCATGCCCAAGGGCAAAGAGCCGTTGTCCGCCGCCGATGTCGAAATCATCAAGAAATGGATCGTCGCTGGGGCGAAAAACGACACTCCCAAGACGCAAGAGCGCGTCGTGGACGCCGAGCATCCGCCCGTTTACACTCTGTCGCCGGATCTAAGCTGCGTCGCCTATTCCCCGGACGGTAAGCTATTGGCCGTCTCCGGTTATCACGAAGTCTTGCTGCACAAGGGCGACGGCTCCGAATTGGTTGGCCGATTGGTGGGCGAATCGGAACGCATCGAATCGATTGCCTTTTCGTCGGATGGGAAAAAATTGGCCGTCGCCGGCGGTTCGCCGGGACGGTTCGGCGAGATCCAGGTCTGGGACATGGCCAAACGCAAATTGAGACTATCCGTATCCGTCACTTACGATACCGTCTACGGCGTCAGTTGGTCGCACGACGGCGACAAGCTGGCCTTCGGCTGCGCCGACAACACCGTTCGGGCCATCGACAGCATAAACGGCAAGCAGGTGCTATACCAGGGAGCGCACGACGATTGGGTGCTAGGCACCGTGTTCTCGAAGGACTCCACCTACCTGGTCTCCGTCAGCCGCGATCGCTCGATGAAGCTGACGGAAGTGGCAACGCAGCGCTTCATCGACAACGTCACCAGCATCACGCCGGGAGCGCTCAAGGGCGGTCTGTTGGCCGTGGCCCGCAATCCGGTCCAGCGCGACACCAAGGTCAAGAACACCGCCGCCGGCACCGATCAGAGCGAGAAATGGTACGACGAGCTGCTGATCGGCGGCGACGACGGCGTGCCGCGTCTCTACAAGATGCACCGCACCACCAAGCGCGTCATCGGCGATGACGCCAACAAAGTCCGCGAATACGAAAAGATGCCCGGCCTGGTTTACGCTCTCGGCTTCAGCGCCGACGGCAGCCAATTCGCCGCCGGCAGCAGTCTCGACGGCAAAGGCGAGCTGCGCGTTTACCAAACCGCCGACGGCAAGGTCGTCTCGAAACTTACCGGCATTGGGCCGATTTACTCGGTAGCGTTTCGACCGGACGGTCAAGTCGTCGCCTCCGCCGGCTTCGAGGGCGTGGTGCGCCTGAGCGACGCCAAGACGGGCAAAGTCGTCAAGGAATTCATCCCCGTGCCGCTGACTCGGACGGCGAAGGCGCGGTGATCGTGGTCCGCGTTACCAGGCTGAAGCAGCTTCTACCCTGATCGGAGCCGCTTTAGGGTCTTTCGAGGCTCAACGGTTCTTCGCTGGCCCCGGCAGGTGAGCTTATTGCACGGCAGCGAGAAGCTGAGAGCCTGCCATTGCCCTATACTCTTGCCATTGCAACCTGATGTAATAGCCTGATATCGCGAGCAAACGACCTATCACAGTGGATGACGGGTAGACCCGAGGTCTACGAGAGTAGAAGGGAACAGCGTACATTTGCTCTCCTGTGGACCGCAAATGTACGCTGCCCCCTTTCCGCTCTTCCCTTTCCGCTCTTCCCTTTCCGCCCTTGTCCGAACACTGGGACCGCATCGCCGGACGGAAGCTCAATCGTGCGCATAGCAGTTGCCCCTTTCGATCACTCGGCACATCCCTGAACTCTCTAAGGCAAAATGTCCGTTCGATCTCAACAGAGTGACAATTTGTCTCGGTCGATAGGGACACTGACCCACCATCCAGGGTCATTAACGCTCAGAGGCCGCGCACCGCAAGTCTTTGACATTCTCGACCGTTTCCCGCGGTCATGTTACAGTATCTTCTGGCCGAGACGCGATCTGGCAAACCAATTGCAAAACGATACAATGCAAAGTCTGCCGTACTAATTGCGCGGGACTCAATGCGAGGGCTGCGCCGTGGTGATTTCCGACCGAATCTATCCTCGAACCGACTCCGCCTTGGCCGTCGTCTCCGTATGCCGGATCGATGACTCCGGCTCGGCCGTCCATCCGGACGTGTTGGCCGTGGAGGAGCCGCTAGAAATCCGCCTGGGCTGCACTATCAACGGGCGGCGTTCGCACCGCGGTGTCTCCATCACCATGCGCACCCCCGGTCACGACAGCGAGCTAGCCGTCGGCTTCCTGTTTACCGAGGGGATCATCACGGCCCGGGAACAGGTAACGGGCGTCCGCGCCTGTGGGACGGGCAATGTGGTCCGCGTGGACTTGCGGCCGGAGGTTGCCGTGGATCTGACGCGGTTGGAGCGCCACTTCTACACGGCCTCCAGCTGTGGGGTGTGTGGTAAGGCGTCGCTGGAAGCGGTGCGCGTCTGCTCGCCTCATCGCCCTTCCGAGGGGTGGCCCGTCGTCGAAGCCGCGGTCATCCACCGACTGCCCGACACACTTCGGACGGAGCAAGTCGTCTTCGACCGTACCGGCGGTCTGCACGCCGCCGCGCTCTTCGACATCCACGGCGACTTGCTGTGCCTGCGCGAAGACGTTGGCAGGCACAACGCTCTAGACAAGCTCATCGGCGCTCAGTTCCTCTCCGGCCGCACGCCGCTGTCCGAGTCGGTACTGCTGGTCAGCGGCCGGGCGAGTTTTGAATTGGTGCAGAAGGCGGCGGTTGCCGGCATCCCCATCCTGGCCGCTGTAGGCGCGCCATCGAGTCTGGCGGTGGATTTGGCCCGCGAACACGGCCTGACCGTGCTCGGCTTCGTTCGCACGGATCGCTTCAACATCTACACGGCGGCCGGCCGCATCCGTCATGCCGTGTCCGATTTGCAACCGACCCTGATTTCGGAAATGCGTGTTCCGCTCTCAATCGTCTGAATGAAATGAGGGAATTCATGTTCCGCTTCTCCTTAACCAAACACCCGCAAATCTCTCAGCAGCCGTTCAGTCTCCAGACGTTGGCGAAGGCTTCGCGGCTGCGTGGCGCCACCGTCACCGAGAGTGTCTGCCCCTACTGCGCCGTCGGCTGCGGGCAGCTCATCTTCACCAAGGGCGGCGAACTCATCGACATTGAGGGCGATCCCGATAGTCCCATCAGCGGGGGCCATCTCTGCCCCAAAGGAGCCAACGCCTTCCAGCTCGCCGTCAATTCGCATCGCGTCAGCCATGTCCTCTACCGCGCTCCCTTCTCGGATCGCTGGGAGACGCGGACGCTGGACTGGGCGCTGGATCAGATCGCCCAGCGCGTCAAGGCGACCCGCGACGCCGACTTCACGGCGCGCGACGAGCAAGGCCGCTTGCTCAACTCGGTGCGCTCCATCGGCACATTGGGCGGGGCGTCGCTTGACAACGAGGAGAACTACCTCATCAAGAAGCTGTTTGGCGGGGGGCTGGGAGTGGTGTCGATCGAGAACCAGGCGCGGATATGACACAG
>Ga0335075_10013526_pt1 | contig 12279 bp, 12 predicted proteins | sample Lox_Sample_24_FD_206723 | JGI IMG/M metagenome (GOLD analysis project Ga0335075, IMG submission 206723) | Soil microbial communities from Loxahatchee National Wildlife Refuge, Florida, United States - Lox_Sample_2.4 | ecosystem: Environmental > Terrestrial > Soil > Wetlands | place: USA... | reverse complement strand
ACCCGGCGGATGGCGCTGCCACGCGTGCCGCGCGAGCTTGCTCGACACCTGGAAGATCGCGAACTTGTACGCCCAGGTCGTGAACCGGCTGAGCCCCTTGAAGTCCTCGAGCTTCGCCAAGACACTCATGAGCGCGTCGTCGGCGCACTGCTGGGCGACGTCCTCGAGCTCCTGGCCTCCCAGAGCCGGTAGCTGTTCCCGGCGACGGTAGAGCTCATGCCGCGCCGCTCGTCGAAGAATGTCGTGGAGCTTCGCCACTGCCTGCTGGTGAGACGGATGGTCGGCCCGGAGCTGCTCAACCCATCGGCGCGAGGCGGGATCGCTCGCCGCCGCTCCTCGGTCGGCGATGTCGGTCAGAGGGGATTCGGCGCTCACCCGGCGGATCGTAGACCCGGGGCTGCCCTAACCGGAGCGATCGCCGGTAAGACCGCTGCAGGCAACGTCACGAACCTTCCGACGGTCCCCGATCCGAAGACTGGAGCACGAAATGGGTCTCTCATGGCAGCAAGGCCCGCTTGGGCGCAATCCTCATGGCCAGTTCCTCGTGCCGGGCGTGCCGGAACGCATGCTCTACGCCGAGCCGCTGCGGCGTCGCATGCGCGCCGAGCTCGGCGGCCGCGGCATTGTGCAGAGCGACGACGCGGTCCTGCTCTTCGAGCCCGGGCGCTACCCGGTGGCGTACTTCCCGCTCGCCGACTTCGCCGACGGCGCGCTAAAGGCAACCGATCACCGCACGACACACCCTGAACTAGGCGAGACCGTCTGGCTCGAGGTCGTGGGGGACGCTCGCAACGCCCCTCGGGGTGCGTGGCAGCACATCGGCCTCCCCGGCCACGCGTCCATCCTCGAGGGTAAGGTCGCGCTGGCGTGGCGGGCGATGGACGCCTTCTACGAGGAGGATGACCGGATCTTCGGCCACGCCGCGGACCCCTACCACCGCATCGACATCCGCCACAGCTCACGCAGGCTCCGCGTTCGCGCCGGCGACCGCGTCATCGCTGACACCACCAGGCCCGTCGTGCTCTACGAATCGGGCTTCGCACCGCGCTGGGCCGTGCCGCGCGACGACGTCAGCGCAGAGGCCCTGGTGCCGAACGAGCTCCAGACGTTCTGCCCCTACAAAGGCATCGCGTCCTACTACGACATCGAGGACGTCTCGAACGCGGCCTGGTCCTACCGCGCACCGCTCGAGGACATGGCGGCGATTGGTGGTCTGCTCTCGTTCGAGCCCGACCGAGTCGAGGTCACGCTGGGCGGCGAACGGCTCGAGCTCGAACCGGGACAGACCGTCGTCTCGCATGGCATCGATCGCAACCTGGACATCGGCGAGGCCGGCGCGCTGACCGTCGTTCTGGGCGGCGCTTCCTAACGCCGAATCGATGAGTCCAGCGGGTCAGGCCGAGGCGCGCGTGCGCGAGCTTCGCCTGCGCCCCTGGCCTTCGTCCTTGGCGTCCGTCGCCTCGACGCTCTCAGGCGGGAGGATGTCCTGGTCTTTGAGCTGCGGCCGAGGGGTCCGCTTCGGGGTCAGCCGGCCGGCGCGCCGCGCCTGGTCGGTGAGCAGGTACTCGATCTGCGCGTTGATGCTCCGCAGGTCCTCGTCGGCCCAGCGCCGCAGAGCCTCGAACAGGTCGGGGTTGAGTCGGAGGAGGAAGCGCTTGCTCTCGGGCATCAGCTGTAGAGGGTGCCAGTGTTGAGGACGGGGGTGGGTGCGTGATCGCCCGATAGGACGACCATCAGGTTCGAGACCATCGCCGCCTTGCGCTCGGGATCGAGGTCGAACAGGTCGGAGTCGGCGAGCTGGGCCACCGCCATCTGGACGATTCCCACCGCGCCCGCGACCATCTTCTTGCGGGCAGCCAGGATCGCCTCGGCCTGCTGACGGCGCAGCATCACCTCGGCGATCTCGGGCGCGTAGGCGAGATGGGTGAGTCGGGTTTCCAGCACCTCGATACCGGCGACCGAGAGACGGCTCTGGAGCTCCGCGTGCAGGCTCTGGCCGACCTCCTCGGCGCTGCTGCGGAGCGAGACCTGGGCCGCGTCGTAATCGTCGTAGGGAAATCTGCTCGCGAGGTGTCGCACGGCTGTCTCGCTCTGCACGACGACGAACTGCTCGTAGCTCTCGACGTCGAAGGCCGCCTTGGCCGTGTCGGTCACGCGCCAGACCACGACCGCTGCGATCTCGATCGGGTTACCGCTGGCATCGTTGACCTTGATCCGGTCACTCTGGAAGTTGCGCACGCGCAGCGACACCGCGCGTCGCCACAGGACCGTGAACGGATTGACCCACCACAGACCGGGGTCGGTGATCGTGCCGACGTAGCGACCGAACAGGATCAGGACGCGCGAGGAGTTCGGCTGTACGACGACGAAACCGAATAGCAGTCCCGCATCCACGAGCAGGACGATCCCTCCGATGATCGCCGGGGCGGCGGAGCTCCCGACCAGGCCGGCGATGAGCACGACCAGCCCGACGATTGCGATCCCGATGCTCGCCGGCACGGACGTGGCGCCGGCCAGCGCGCGGGCGGGCTGCTGCGCGTGCACCCGGCGCCCAGCGGCGGATGGGTTCGGATCCGGAGTGCCCTGGGTATGAGCGTCCGCTATCACGGCGATATTAGTTTAGTACACCGGCCGGTCGATCGGTTGATCGTTACCTTGCTGGGTATGGCTGGCGAGGTGATCGTGCTTCCGGAGCGAATCGCCGGCTCCGACGAGCTGCTGCTGCGGCGATGGCGACGATCGGACGCCGATGCGCTCGCGCGCGCGGTGACGGAGAGCGCCGATCACCTGCGGCCATGGATGGGCTGGGTTGCGGAGGAGCCGATGCCGCCCGAACGCCGCCTGGTCAGAATCGAGGAATGGGAGCGCGATCGGTCTCGCGGCGGAGACGTTGTGCTCGGCGTGTTCAGCGGCGGGCAGGTGGTCGGTGGCTGCGGGCTGCACCGGCGCATCGCGCCCGACGGCCTCGAGATCGGCTACTGGATCCACGTCGCCCACGTGCGGCGTGGGCTGGCCACGCGCGCGGTGGGACTGTTGACCGATGCCGCGCTCGCCCTGCCGGGGATCACGCACGTCGAGATTCACCACGACAAGGCCAATCACGCCAGCGGCGGCGTTCCGCGGAAGCTGGGATTCGAGTGGCTGGGGGAGTGGAGCGACGAGCCGGAGGCGCCGGCTGAGATTGGGATCGAGTGCCGCTGGCGGATGGACCGGGCGAGATGGGACGCCCGGCCATCCGCAGGTTGATCGTCGCTGTCGACTACGGCTCGTGGTTGCCGATCGGCATCCGACGCGGTCCTCGCGCGGGAACTTCGTCCCGACATATGGCCCCCTTGATCGGGACCCCGATGACGGTCGGGCCTTGTAGGCCAGGCGATCCTAAGACGCGGCCTGCGGCCGCTCCAGCAAGAGGCGCTATTTCGGCGCTCAGGGTCAAGGAACGCGTCGCTTTCGTTCGCCTCGGCGCAGGATCGGAGCGGTCGGGCGTTTAGGCTTGGGGGCATGTGCCGAAACATCCGAACCCTCTACAACTTCGATCCTCCCGCCTCCGAAGAGGAGGTCAGGGCAGCCGCGATCCAATACGTGCGCAAGATCAGCGGCTTCAACAAGCCCTCGCAGGCCAACGAGGCCGCGTTTGCCCACGCCGTCGACGTCGTGGCGCAGGCGTCCGCCGAGCTCTTGTCGCAGCTCCGGACGACCGCCCCGGCGAAGAACCGCGAGGTCGAGGCGGCGAAGGCTCGCGCCAGGGCCGCCCAGCGATTCGCGGCCTAACCGTCGCTGCTGCCGGCGCCGCTACTGCTGGCGGCGGCGAACATCCCGCGGGTCACGCCGGCGATCTCGATCACCGCATCGCGGGAGTGGCGGCTGACGCCCGCGCCCGCAATGAAGGCATGGATGAGGCCCGGGAAGCGGCGTAGGGTGACCGGCGTGCCCGCTGCCTGTAGCGCGCGGGCGTACTCCTCGCCCTCATCACGCAGCGGATCGAATGCGGCGGTCACGACGTAAGCGGGGGCCAGGCCCGAAAGGTCCTCGCCGAGCAGCGGTGAGGCGCGGGGATCGGCGGCGTGCGCCCTCGCCGGACCGAGGTAGTTGGTCTCGAACCAGTCCATCTCGTCATTGGTGAGGAGGAATCCCTCCCCGAACAGTTCGCGTGAACGTCTGCGCCGGGTGAAGTCGGTCGCCGGGTAGATGAGCAGCTGCAGCACCGGAGCGGGCCCGCCGTCGCGCGCTGAGATCTGCGCCACCACCGCGGACAGGTTGCCGCCGGCGCTGTCGCCGCCGACGCCGACCCGAGTCGGATCGGCGCCCAACGTGCCGGCGTTCGCCCACGCCCAGTCGAGTGCGGCGCGGGCGTCCTCGACCGCGGCCGGAAACGGATGTTCCGGGGAGAGCCGGTAGTCGATCGCGAGCACGTGTGCCCCGGCGTGGCGGCAAAGCAGCCGGCAGACGCCGTCGTGCGTGTCGAGGTCACCGTAGGTGAACCCGCCGCCGTGGTAGTAGACGAGCAGCGGGTGAGGGTCGCCAACCTCGTGCGGGGCGTAATGACGAGCGCGCAGCGGCGGCCCGTCGGGACGCAGATCGAGATCGGCGACGCCGCCGACCTCGACCGGCTTGCCGGCGAACACGGCGGACAGCCGCCGGCGTCCCGCGCGCGCCTGGGCCGGGGGAAGCGTCTCCGGTGAGGGCTCGCGCCGGCGCTCGAGCAGGGCGAGCGTGAGCTGCACCTCGGGCGCCAGCGTGTCTCCGTCGATCCGGACCGGCGGCTTGCCCGACAGGCGCACCTGGAGGCGTGGCGGGAGCGCGTCGAGGGCGATGGCTCCCCACTGCTGCAAGCGGATGCTCAGCATTGCGGGCGAGAGGGCCGGGGGCACGGCGCGGGAGACTATGCGATGCCCTTGGATCGCGGACGCAGTATCCGGCGGCTGATCGCGGCCGCGCTCGGGATCGTGGTGATCGCCGCCGCCTTCATCGCCCTCCATGGGGGTGTAGATACCCACGGCGCCCGGGTGGTGCGGTTCACGATCGACAGTCGCTTCGTGCACCGCGCCCTCCCGGTGACCGCCGTGGTGCCCGCCGGCCGTGCGGCCGGACCACGGCCGTTGCTCGTCTTCCTCCACGGCAAGGGCGAGGATCAGGACTCGAATCTCGATGCCGCGATGTTCACCGCGCTGGCCCGGCTCGGGGCGCGGGCGCCAGACATCGTGTTCCCCTACGGCGGCCCGGATTCCTACTGGCACAACCGGGCGGACGGCGCGTGGGGCACCTACGTGCTCAAGGAGGTGATCGGGGAGGCCGTCCGGCGTCTGCACGCCGACCCCGGGCGGGTGGCGATCGGCGGCATATCGATGGGCGGCTTCGGCGCTCTGAACCTGGCACGGCTGAACCCGGCGCGCTTCTGCGCGGTCGGCGCGCACTCGGGCGCGCTGTGGGTTAGCGGCGCCGACAGCGCGGCGGGGGCATTCGACGACGCGGAGGACTTCGCTAGTAACGACGTAATCGGTGCGGCCCGCGCCGGCGATCCGTACCGCGGGATGGCGGTATGGATAGACGTGGGGACGCAGGACCCGTTCCGGGCGGCGGACACTCTGCTCGCGAGCGAGCTGCGCCACGACGGGCAGCCCGTGTCGCTGCACGTCTGGCCCGGGGCACATGGCCAGGCGTACTGGCAGCAGCACTGGAGCAGCTATCTCGGCTTCTACGCGGGTGCGCTCGCGCGGTGCCGGTATCGTCGTAACTCGTGAGCAGCCGCATCAACCACGTCAGCGTCAACGCCCGCGATCTCGACGAATCGGTGGACTTCTACGTCGAGCTGCTCGGCGCCGAGCTGATCCCGACGCCGAACTTCGGGCTGCCGGTGCAGTGGTTGGCCCTCGGCCGGACCCAGCTGCATCTGTTCAAGCGCGACACCCAGCCGACCAGTCACCACCACTTCGGGATCACCGTCGATGATCTCGAGCCGGTCTACCGCGCGGCCGAGCGCCGCGGCGTGTTCGACCACGACTCGTTCACCAACCACCTGGTCGAGCTGCCGGGGGATGTCGTCCAGCTGTACCTGCGCGACCCGGCCGGCAATCTGATCGAGATCGATCACGAGGGCGTCGACCGGCTCCCGGAAGACATCCGCTCGCAGCTGAAGCCCCTGTGGGAGGCCAACCCGCAGAGCGAGGAGCAGCTGCGGGGCCGGCTCTTCCTCCACGGCTAACGGCCCCTGGTTGTACCCGGAGGCGCTCTCCCGGGATACTGTGGGGGTGGGCCAGCAGGTCGCCGCCAGGACCTTCAGCCGGGAGGATCGCCAGCGTTACCGGCGAAAGGTCCGGGCCTGCCTGGACGTGTTCGCGCGGATGCTCTCGGAGGCGCGCTTTCACCCCGAGCGCCGGTCGTTTGGAATGGAGATCGAGCTCAACCTGACCGATGACGCCGGCGAGCCCGCGCTGGTCAACGCCGCCGCCCTGGAGGCGATCGCCGACCCGAGCTTCCAGACCGAACTCGGCCAGTTCAACGTGGAGATCAACGTCGCGCCGCGGCTGCTCGAGGGCGAGGTCTTCGCCGAGCTCGAGCGGGATGCCCGGGCCAGTCTGAACGACGCCGAGGAGCGTGCCCGCACGGTTGGCGCGCACATGATGATCATCGGCATCCTCCCCACGATCGGGCCGCAGCAGCTCCGGGCCGAGGTGTTCAGCGCCAACCCACGCTACGCGCTGCTCAACGAGCAGGTCTTCGCGGCGCGGGGGGAGGACCTGGAGATCGAGATCGACGGCGTCGAGCGCCTGTTGATCCACGCCGACACGATTGCGCCCGAAGCGGCGTGCACGAGCGTCCAGCTCCACCAGCAGGTCGAGCCCGAGGCGTTCGCCCGTTACTGGAACGCCGCGCAGGCGATCGCCGGAGTGCAGCTCGCGGTGGCGGCCAACTCGCCGTTCTTCTGCGGCAAGGAGTTGTGGCGCGAGACCCGCATCGCGGTGTTCGAGCAGTCGACCGACACCCGCCCGGAGGAGCTCAAGATCCAGGGTGTGCGCCCGCGCGTGTGGTTCGGCGAGCGCTGGATCACGTCGATCTTCGACCTGTTCGAGGAGAACGTCCGCTATTTCCCCTCGCTGCTCCCGGTGACCGAGGACGAGGATCCGCTCGAGACGCTCGAGCGGGGCGACGTCCCGCGCCTGGCCGAGCTGCGGCTGCACAACGGCACGATTTATCGGTGGAACCGGCCAATTTACGACGTCGTGCGCGACCAGCCTCACCTTCGGGTCGAGAACCGCGTGCTACCGGCGGGCCCGACCGTGGTCGACATCATGGCCAACGCCGCCTTCTACTACGGCCTGATCCGCGTGATCGCCGAGGACGAGCGCCCGCTGTGGTCGCAGATGTCGTTCTCGGCCGCCGAGGAGAACTTCCACGCCGGCGCGCGCGGGGGGATCGACGCCCGGCTCTACTGGCCCGGGCTGGGCGAGGTGCCGGCGGCCGAGCTCGTCGTGCGGCGGTTGCTGCCCCTGGCCCACCAGGGCCTCGAGCGCTGGGGGCTCTCCGGCACCGATGCCGACCGCTTGCTCGGCGTGATCGAGCGCAGATGTGTCAGTCTGCGCAATGGCGCCGCGTGGCAAAGCCAGGTCTTCCACCGCCTGTACGAGGACAAGCGCATGGACCGCGGCGAGGCGCTGCGCGAGATGACCCGTCGCTACCGCGAGCACATGCACTCGAACCAGCCGGTCCACGAGTGGCCGCTCGATTGAGCGCGTGAGCGACGCCTATCGCTCAGCCGGCGTCGACTACGAGGCGCTGGACGCCGGCAAGCGCAGCGCGCTGACCGAGGCGCTGTCGACCTCCGATCTCCTCCGCGCCACCGGGGGACAGGCGCTCGACGAGTCACGGGGCGAGCCGGCCTTCGTGTTCGAGGCGGCCGGCCGGCAACTCGCCATCGTCGTGGAGGGGCTCGGCACGAAGTCGATCGTCGCCCGGCGGGTCCACGAGGAGTTGGGGGTTAGCCGGTTCGCCGACGTGGCCTACGACACGGTGGCGGCGATCGTCAACGACCTGTGCTGCGTGGGCGCGGTGCCGCTCGTCGTCAACGCGTACTTCGCCACCGGCTCCTCGGAGTGGTACGCCCGCGAGGAGCGGCATGAGGCGCTGCTGGCGGGCTGGCGTGAGGCGTGCGCCGACGCGGGCGCGACGTGGGGAGGCGGTGAGTCGCCTTCGCTGCCGGGGCTCGTGCAGGCTGAGGAGATCGAACTGGCGGGCAGCGCGGTCGGGATGGTGCCCGAGGGGCACCGCGCGATCTTCGGCGCCGCGCTGAGTCCCGGCGACGAAATCGTGCTCGTTGCCAGCAGTGGTCTTCACGCCAACGGCGCCTCGTTGGCCCGAGCGATCGCCGATCGGCTCCCCGAGCGCTATCGGACCGCGCTCCCGAGCGGGCGGACGTTCGGCGAGGCGCTGCTCGATCGCAGCGTCCTGTACGCCGGTCTGGTCCGCGCACTGCTCGCGAGTCGGGTTGACGTGCACTACCTGAGCCATATCACCGGCCACGGGCTGCTCAAGCTGATGCGCCCGCGCCGTGAGCTGACCTACCGCGTCACGTGGCTGCCGCCGGTCCCCGAAGTGCTCGAGTTCCTCGTCGAGCAGGCCGGGATGACGCCGGCCGCCGCCTATTCGACCTTCAACATGGGGTCCGGTTTTGCCGTGTACTGCGCCGCCGGAGCCGGCGCGGAGGTGGTGCGGCTCGCATCCGGTCTCGGTCTGTCCGCCGGGGTGGCCGGCGCGGTCGAAGCGGGGCCACGGCGCGTGCGGCTCGAGCCGGTCGACGTGGTGTTCGAGTCCGACGACATGGACCTCACGCCGCAGGGCGGATAACTCGCGCCGGCTACGCCGGCTACGCCGGCAGCGCCGGGAAGGGCGTGGCGGCGGCCTGCGCCACCGCGCCGAGCAGCTCGGCCCGGTTCTGGAGGGTGGTGGCGATCACCGCGGTGTCGAGGGCCGGGCCAGGCTGGGCGAGGTGGCGAACCGAGTCGCGCACCCCGGCGGTGAAGTGCTCTCCGGTCGAGGCCAGGTCGCCACCCAGGATCACCGCCTCGGGATTGAGCGTGTTGCACAGGTTGGCGATCACAACTCCGACAGTGCGGCCCGACTCGGCCAGGACCTTGGTCGCCACCGGGTGTTCCATCTCGCCGGGATTGAGCGGGTCGAGGCCGAGGGGCTCGAGCTGGCGCCGAACGACGTCGATCGAGACCGTGGCTTCCAGGCAGCCGCGGTTGCCGCAGCGGCACCAGGCTCCGGTGGGGTCGATTTGGGTGTGGCCGATCTCGCCGGCCATGCCGTGTGATCCGCGGTACAGGCGGCCGTTCAGGACGAGTGCTGCGCCGATCCCGTTCGAAGCCTTGACGTAGATGAAGTCCGTGAAGTCACGCGCTGCACCGTAGGTCATCTCCCCGAGCGCGCCGAAGGCCGCGTCGTTGCCGAGCGTGAAGGTCAGGCCGGTCCGGCGGCGCAGCTCCTCGGCCGGGTCGAGGTCGACCCAGCTGGCGAGAATCGTCGGGGAGCCCACCCGGCTCGTGGATGAGTTGAGCGGGGCCGGGATACCCGCGGCCGCGGCTCGGATATCGGTCGCCGCGACGCCGGCGCGATCAAGCACTACGCCCAACAGGTCGTGCGCGCAGTCGAGCGCATCGCTGGCCTGTCGATCGACATCGAGCTGAAGGCTCTCCTCGGCCAAGACACGGCCCTCACCGGTCGCCACCGCCACCCGGATGTGGCGATGACCGAAGTCGAATCCGGCGACCAAACCGTCGGGTCTGCGCAGCGACAGGAGGGTGGCCGGACGACCGCTGCCCGAGCCGGCGCCACCTCCGCGAGCCGGCGATTCGGTGATCGCCTCCTCGCGCAGCAACTCCGCGACCAACGCCGTCGTCGTGCTGCGCGGGAGCCCAATCACGCGCGAGAGCTCCGATCGGCTGACTGGAGCGTGGTCGCCGATCGTCCTGAGCAGATGGGCGCGGAGGAGCGCGTGGACCGTCGCGGGCGCGAGCGCGGAGTTCGAGGTGGGAGGCACGCGCGCAGCGTAACGGAACCGGCCTGGAGTTTGGCCAGCTGCAGGTCTAAAAAGAGCCAAAGCTTCGCGTCTTGACGGCGACCACGCCGAAGTGTTAGCTTGCTGCCGCTTCGTGCCCGCCGCTTTTGGCCACTAGGTGCTCAAATCCGGCGGGTAGGCCCCCGAACGTTGCGACCAATCCCTCGAACCCTGCCGCCGGCGCCCCCGATGCCCGCATCGCCGGATTCGCGCGTCCGCTCAGATGCGGACCGCCGCCGAGCGTCTCGCGTCTCATGCGCCCAGCCAGCCGGCAACGGCTGCGCCGAGCGTATGAACACGGCGCCCAACCACCCTCCCCGTCCACCCCCGAGAACGAGGTCGTTCGTAACGCACGAGGCCGTCGCCACCCGCGGAGTCACCTATGTTTATGCCGCGTTAATGTGAGTGGACGCCAGCGTGGTGGTTTGCCACTGTAGTCCCGGGCCGGGGCCGAAGACTCGGCTGAACAGTTAATTAGTGTCCTTTTTGCGCGTCTGTGAGAGGAGCGTGCAGGTATGAATGCTCGTTTGTTACGAGTGTGTGCGTTAGGCCTTGTCGTGCCCGCGCTGGTTGTCGGATGTGGCTCATCGAAAAGTAGTAGCTCATCTTCAACCAGTGCCAGCAGCGCGACATCATCAACTTCTTCCGCCGCTGCCGCGCCGAGCATTTCGGCGACGTCATTCACCAACGACTTCTCCGCGATGGCTGCGTTGAAGTCTCTGGCCTCATCGGGCAAGGGTAAGATCGCGGCGATCCTGCCGGACACCACGAGCTCGACCCGTTATGTCGAGTTCGACGCACCCGACCTGAAGAAGGCGGCTGCCGCCGCGGGGATTCCATCCTCGGACATGATCGTTCAGAACGCCCTGGGTAGCGATTCGACCTTCGTCACCGACGCCCAGAGCGACATCACCAACGGCGCCACCGTGCTCCTGATCGACCCGGAGGACTCCGGCACCGGTGTCACCGTGCAGCGTTATGCCAAGGCGCACGGCGTTGCGGTGGTCGACTACGACCGTCTGACGCTCGGCGCGCCAGCCGGCACGGCTGACTATGTCAGCTTCAACAACGTGCGGGTGGGCCAGTTGATCGGGCAGGGCTTCGTGAGCTGCGTGTCCGCATGGCACGTCGCGAAGCCGAACGTCGTCGTCATGCACGGTGATGCGACCGACAACAACGCCACCCTGTTTGCACAGGGTTACAACGGTGTGCTCCAGCCGTACTTCTCTTCGGGCAAGTACACCCTGGTGACGCGCACAGCGGACACGTGGAAGCCGCCGCAAGCCCTCACCGAGTTCGAGGGCGCCTACACGGCGCATCACAACATCAACTCCGCGGTGATCCCGAACGATGAGACGGGTGCCCCGATCATCTCCTACCTCCAGGCCCACGGCGTGAAGGCGAAGACCTTCCCGACCACGGGGCAGGACGCGACCCTGACCGGTCTACAGAACGTCCTCTCCGGCTATCAGTGCGGAACGGTCTACAAGCCGATCTACCAAGAGGCAGAGGCTGCGGTGGCTCTGGCCGTCTACCTGCGGGCGGGCAAGACGGCGCCGTCCTCGCTGGTGAACGGTACGAGCACGGATCCGACGAACCACAACTCGGTGCCGTCGGTTCTGCTCACGCCCGAGTGGGTCACTCCGTCCAACATGAACGACACGATCGTCAAGGACAACTTCGTGCCGACCGCGCAGTTGTGCTCCGGCAAGTACGCCGCGGAGTGCAAGGCGGCAGGGATCACGACGAGCTGATCGACAGATCTAAAGTCAAGCGATAGGGTGATGGGCCCTTCCGGTGGGCCAGGCGCCGCCGTCAGGCGCCGCCGACATGGTCAGTCGCCGGAGGGGCCCATTGCGCACCAACGATGAGTACATCGAATAGTCCAGCCACCTCGGAGGAGTCACGCCGTAGCTCAAATGGCGCACCGCTCCTCGAGCTGCGCGGCATCACCAAGCGGTTCGGCCCGGTGCAGGCGCTGAGCAAGGTCAATTTCGAGATCCCTCCGGGTCAGGTCACGGCCCTTGCGGGGGACAACGGCGCCGGTAAGTCAGTGACCATCAAGACGATCGCCGGGCTGTGGGCGCCCGACGAGGGCGAGATCCTGTGGCAGGGCAACCCGGTTCACTTCCACGGCCCACGTGATGCCGAGGCGGCCGGCATCACGACGATTTACCAGGACCTGGCGCTTTGCGACAACCTTGACATTGTCCAGAACATGTTCC